>Ga0194128_10004271_pt1 | contig 21115 bp, 16 predicted proteins | sample TA2KigCa65mmetaG_FD_148650 | JGI IMG/M metagenome (GOLD analysis project Ga0194128, IMG submission 148650) | Freshwater microbial communities from Lake Tanganyika, Tanzania - TA2015037 Kigoma Deep Cast 65m | ecosystem: Environmental > Aquatic > Freshwater > Lake | place: Tanzania: Lake... | reverse complement strand
GCCCCGTTGCGCTGCGCGCGCGCGGTCGTGGCGGCGAGACGCGTGAGCTGCGCACGCGCCACCGCGCACGTCAGCTCGCCGGGCAGGTACATCCAGCCGCGCACCGTCGACAGCGAGTCCGCCTCGTCGTCGAGCGGCCGGGCCGCGTCCCACTTCGAGGGCGGCTCCAGCCCGTCGAACCGGACACGCGCGGCCCGCGCGTACAGCTCTTCCGACGACGTGACGAAGAGCCCGCCCTCGCCCGCGGGAAGGTTCTTGGTCGAGTTGAGGCTGAAGGCGGCCATCGTCCCCAGCGTCCCGGCGGGTCGGCCCCGATACGTCGCCCCGTGCGCTTGCGCCGCGTCCTCGATCACCGTGAGGTTGGTGCGCCGTGCGAGCGCGTTCACGGCGTCCATGTCCGCGGGCAGCCCGTGGAGGTGGACCGGCACGATGGCGCGCGTGCGCGCGGTCACGCGCGCGGCGGAATCCGCGGGATCGATGTTGTGAGTCACCGGATCGACGTCGGCGAACACGGGGACGGCGCCCTCGTGGAGGACCGCCTGCGCCGTCGCGATGAAGGAGAACGCCGGGACGATGACCTCGTCGCCCGGCGCAAGGCGCAGGGCCCCGAGCGCGATGTGCAAGGCGGCGGTCCCGCTGTTGGTGGCGAGGCACTGCCCCCCACCGAGCAGCGACGCGAACTCCGCCTCGAGCGCGCGCATCTCGGGCGCGCCCGCCCCCGACAGCACGCCGCGGTCGAAGACGCGCGCGGCCGCCGCGCGATCAGCGTCGGTGATGATCGGCCAGCGCTGCGCCGGCGTCACCGCTTGCGCCGCCCGCCGTTGCGGGTGTGGCGCTCGACGTACTCGAGGAGCATCCGCACCTGCTCCGGAAACGCGTGGACGCCGACGCCCATGGGGTCCTTGAAGAAGCACGCGAGGTGCGGCATCGGGCCCGCCTCGCCCTTCCGCTGCGCGAACTCGGTCAGGCGCACGAGGTCGAGCACGAGCGGGGCGGCGAGGATGGAGTCGCAGCCTTCCCAGATGAACTGCGCGGACATCTTGGTGCCCAGGAACCCGCGGAAGTGGATGTAGTCCCACGCCGTCTTCCAGTTTCCGAGCGAGGGCACGTACTCGATGCCGACGCCCGCGTGCGGCGCGCGCCCGAGGATCGAGGTCAGCACGCCCCCCTTGCTGAGCACCTTCGAGCGCTTGTGCCGCGGATCGGCGAGCACGCGGCCGTCGCCGCCGCCCAGGATGTTGAAGCCCTCCCACGACAGCACGTCGAGATGGCGATAGCGGAAGAGCGGCGCAAGGACGGTCTTCATCAGGGTCTCGCCCGTCTTGCCGTCGCTGCCGTAGAACGGCACGTGGTGCTTGACGCCGAGCTCCTGGAGCGCCGGCGGCGCGATGCCGAGCGACGGCGTGAAGTTGACGTACGGGAATCCCCGCCCGATGGCGGCGTACGCGTACAGCATGCTGGGCGTCACGCTGCGGCGGCGATTGTCCTGCACGAGGCGCCGGAAGGCTTCGAGCCGCTGGTGGTCGGGCCCGAGCGGGATCGGCGCCTCGGTGGAGGCCACGTTCACGACGATCACGGTGTCGAGGCGATGCTCGCGCCGGAAGGTCTCGAGATCGTCGCCGAGCCGTTCCACGGCGGCCGCAAGCGTCTCCTTGCGCCGGACGAAGGCCTGGGTCGCCAGGGCTTGCGTCGCGGGCCCGCCCCCGTCGAGGAACCCCGGCCTCACCCGCTGCTCGACGGCGACGAGGTCCTCCTCGAGGGTCTCGACCAGGCCCGGCGGGAGCGCGCGGTCCTCGTGCGCCATGAGCCGGGCCCGCGCGAGGAGCCCGGACGGAGCGATGTCCCAGCCACCGAAGACGAGCCGGTCGAGGCTCGCCAGCGGCAGCGCTGCGAGCTCGGGGAGCTCGGTGACGAGCCCGACGCCTCCGGCGAGGCCGCGGGCGATCGCCCGCGCGCCCACCACCACCGTCGAGGCGAGACTCCCCTGCGCACCCACGAGCCACACGCCGATCATTCCCATGACGTCACGTCCCCCGGTTCGAGTAGAGCCATCGCGAGCCGAACCGTCCCACGAGATGCACGGAGGCGTCCGGAAGCGCCGCGACGACGCTACGCTCGCGCGGGCGCTGTGTCACGAGGAACACGCGGTCCGTTCCCGCCCACCGTGCCGCCAGCCCCGCGGCATCCAGAAACCAGCCGCGCGCCTCCGGCCGGCGCGAGGCGATGTCGAGATCGCCGCGCGCCCCGTCCACCACCACGATGCGACGCCCGGTGTAGAACGGCAGCGCCGCGCTGTACTCGAGCGATCCTTCGTGCACGATGACGTCGCCGGCGGCGGCGGTCCGCGTGAGCGCGGCGGCGACGGGTGCCGCCGTGTGGTGCGGCTCCACCACCGCGAGCAGGCGCACGATGAGCACGGCGATCCCGATCCCGCACGCCCCGACGGCCACGAAGCTCGTGCGGCGCCACCCACGCCACCAGGCCAGCCCGGCGGCGGCCCAGCCCGCGATCAGCACGACGCCGAGCGCCTGGAGCAGGTGGCCGAACGGCTGCGCCGACGGGAAGGGGAACCCGAGACCCTGATCGCGAAGGATCCGGTAGTACACGTTGAGCTCCGCGAGGCCGTCGAGCGCCGCCGCCGGCGTCAGTCGCGCGCCGATCCAGACGCACGCGCCCCCGACCACGAGACAGCCCGCCACCCCCGCCAGCATCCATCGGCCCACGTCACGCCCGCTCGCCCACGCGGCGCCCACCAGGATGGCGAGCGCCGGAAACGCGGGCAGCGCGTAGTACTCGAGCTTCGAGCGCGAGGCGACGAAGAAGACGAACACGACGATCGCCCACACGGGCAGCAGCAGGCGCCAGCGGGCCGCCGTTCCCTCCCGGGCGGGCCCCGGGCGCGCGAGCGCGAAGACGCTCCACGGAAAGAACCAGACGAAGCTGACGAGGAGGAACCCGAGCGTTCCGACGGGGACGTCGTCCTCGAGGAAGTGCCGGAGATTCAGGAAGCGGAGGATCTGGTTGTCCACCAGATAGAACCAGGTCAGCCCGGGCTCGCGCCAGGCCACCACGAGGTGCCACGGGAGCGCCACCGCCGCGAACACGAGCGCGCCCCGGCCGAGGTTCAACGACCGCCGGCCGGGCGCCCGGAGCCAGAGGCACGTCGCCACCACGATGACGAACGGGAACACCACGCCGATCAGGCCCTTGCTCAGGAGCGCCAGCGCCGCCCCCACGTAGAAGAGGAGGAAGCGCGTGCGGCCGGCCGGCGCACGGACCGCATCCCGCAGGAAGCCGTAGAGCGCCAGCGTGAGACAGAAGACGAAGACGAAGTCGGTCGACGCCTTGCGGACGTAGAGCGCGTACCCGACCGTCGTGGCGAGCGCGAGGCCGGCGGCGAGGCCAGCCGTCGGGCCGTACAGGCGCCGCCCCATCCGCCACACGAGCAGGATGCTGCCGAGGGCCGTGAGGCTCGACACGAGGCGGGTGGCGGCCTCGCTCGTCGGATCCACCGCGAGCGCGGCGGCCGCCAGCCAGAAGTAGAGCGGGGGCTTCTCCAGGTACGGCAAGCCGTTGAAGCGTGGGAGCACCCAGTCTCCGCTCGTCAGCATGGCCTTGGCGATGTCGGCGTAGAGCCCTTCGTCCGGGTCGAGGAGCTCGAATCCCTGCGCGGCGAAGAGGAGCGGCACCGCCACCAGCACGAGGAGCACGAGCTCGAGGCGTCGCCGCGGGACGGTGAGCGTCCGTCCGGCGGCGACCGGTGCCATCGGTGAAGGATCCACCACGGCTACCGGAACAGCGACCGCAGCAGCATCGATTTGATGCCCGGCTGCCGGACGAGCGCCAGGATGACCGAGCGGTGCCAGTTGAACCGTGCCGTGCGGTCGATGACCGCCCGGACGTCCTCGGAGTCGATCGCACGCACGAACGTGTCGAGCTCCCGATCGGTGAAGTTCGCGAGCAGGTGCCGGAACCAGCCGCCCGTGCGGAGCTCGCGGCCGAGCCGCTGCCGCCAGCGGGCCTCGTACCGGGACAGGCGCTGGGCGCCGAGATCGTCGAGGGCGAGCGCCTCCTCGAGCGTTTCGGCGGCGAGGTGGGCCGAGAGCAGGCTGTAGAAGATGCCGCCCCCGGTGATCGGCTTCGTCAACCCCGCGGCATCGCCCACGAGGAGCGTGCGCACGCCGAAGGTCCGGCGCGGCAGCGCCACGGGCAGCAGGCGCAGCACGGGATCGCCAGCCGCCTCTCGCAGCCGGGATGCCACCGTCGGGGAAGCGAGGAAGGTGCGCAGCCGGGCCCGCGCGTCGCCGCGGAGCAGCACGCCGGCCTTCACGCGCGAGACGCCGTCGCGCTGCACGGGCACGAGCCACGCGAACCCCTCGGGCGCCACCTGCCGTCCCAGGTGAATCTCGAACGACTCCGCGGGCCGGGCGTCGAGCTCGATCTGGGCGGTGTGGAGCAACCGCGACGGCAGGCCGAAATCCATCTGTCGATGGAAGCGATACCCGACGCCGCACGCGAGGATCACCGCCCGCGCGAGATGGGCGTGCCGTCCGGTGCTCACCTCCGTGGCGGCGCGGCCGACCCGGAGATCCTCGACCCGGCTCTCGCAGACGATCGTCGCGCCCGCCTGCTGCGCCTCGGCGGCGAGCGTCCGGTCGAACGCGGCACGATCGAGGACGGCGATCTCCTCGCCATGGCTCCGGAACTCGGCCACCGCGCCGTGCGGGGACACGATCGAGCAGGCGGTCGCCCGGTGCAGCACGAGGTCCTCGGGAACCTTGTAGAGATCCTGGAGCTCGGACGACACCACCCCCGTGCAGTGCGTGGGCGTGCCGATGGCCGCGTGCTCCTCCAGCACCAGCACGTCGTACCCGGCGCGGGCGAGGCGCAGGGCGGCGAAGAGCCCGGCGGGCCCGGCCCCCACGACCACGACGTCGTGCACGGCGCGCGCACTCCTGACGGCGGTCATCTCAGCGGAACGCGCGCGTCAGCTCGACGAGGACGAGGCCGTCCCATCCATCGTTGCCCGCGACGAAGTTCCGGTTGGTCGCGTACATCACCCCGGCCTGGGCGAAGAGCGTGTACACCTGCGCGAAGCGGTACGACACGTCCAGCGCGACGCCGGTCCGCCGCTCGCGCGGCGTCCCCGCGTTGATCGTCGTGTTCCCGATCTCCACGCGGTTGCCGCTGACGCCCACCAGCACGTCGGGGCCGAAGCGCCGGCTGGCCCGCGTGAACACGTCGTACCCGTCGGTCCCCATCACGTGCGAGATCACCTCGCCCCGCGTCCAGTAGCCGCGGTAGAACTGGTTGTGGGTGTAGGACAGCGCGTTCGAGGTCGCGTACTCGAAGCGCCAGTCGAGGTTCTCGTCGCCGAACAGCCCGAGCAGGTGGACCCCGAAGAGGTACGACGTCGCCTCCCGGAGCGGGATGAAGCTCGAGCTGCAGCAGGTGTCGTCCCAGCCGAACTCCCCGTAGACCCGCGCGTCGTTCGCGGGGATGAAGAAGCGCTGGGCGTTGGCGATGCGCAGGTCGGCGTCCAGCGCGAACAGCGCGTTGTTGCGGAAGCGCTGGGTGGCGGGGCTCTTCTGGTCCGAGGCCACGGGATCGAAGAGGACCCGGAAGTAGTCGCCGACCCCGCGCAGCCGCGGGCTCTGATCCCCTCCGAACATGTTGACGTAGCTGGCGCCGAGCTCGAGGAACGAGAAGGGCGAGATGGTGCCGCGCAGGCCCGCCATGTCGGGCCGCGGGATGTCACGGTTCTCCTCGAGCTTGGCGAAGAACGCGAGGATCTTCGTGGGACCGATCCAGTCGCCGATCAGCGGCAGCAGGAACGGCTCCGCGGAGCCGATGCGCACGTGATCGAGCGGGGGCGCGTTGTTCGACATGATCAGGGAGCCGTGCAAGCCGGGTCCCCACCAGAGGCTCTCGCGGCCCGCGAGGAGCTCCACGTTGAAGGCGGTGAGCTTCACGTAGCCCGTGGCGAGCCGGGCCGCCCCGAACTCCTCGTTGAGGTGCAGCTCGGGCTGGAGGTAGAACGTCACCCAGTCGCCGATCTGCACGCGGCTCTCGAACGTGAAGCCTGCGTTCGCCCCCCGCTGGAAGCGCATGCCCTGGCTGTTGGCGAACGAGAGATCGCGGCTCGCGTAGCCCGCCCGCACCTGCGCGCGATCCATCGGCAGGAAGGTGACGACGCCCGGCGGCGCCGAGGTCCGGTCGGCCGGCATCTTCACGCCGAGGAGGGCCAGCTCGGTCCGGAACTCGTCCATGAGGCGGTCCAGCACGGCCTCGAGATCCTGGCGGTTGTTGTAGACGCCCGCGGTGTCGGCGCGGATCGCCATGATCGCGCGCGCCACGATGCGCGCGCCCTCGGTGCGGCTGAGCGGCTTGGTGTTCAGGATCGTCCGGTCGGCGAGACCGGCCGTGACGAGGCGCTCGAGGTCGTCGTAGACGGCGTCGCGGAAGACCGAGAAGCCGCCCCAGTTCTTCAGGGGGATGTCCGTGCGGTCGGCGGCCGATGCGGGCGCGCCGGCGAAGCCCGCGAGCGCGAGCGCCGCGAGGGCGAAGAGCCCGGCGCGCAACGCCAGACACCGCAAGGGCCTCCTGGTCACGAAGGGCGATGATAGCAAACGACCCCCTGGCCGGGACCGAGAATCACGAGAGGACACGTGGGAGATTGCGTTCGAAGGTGGCGCGACATACCCGGGCCGCGGCGCCGGAGCGGGAACGGTCAGACGATGGCTTCGGGCTTCACCGGTGCTTGCGGCGCGCCCGATCCGTTGGGCGGCCGGTTCGCATGCGCGGGCCCCCGCCGGGACGATGGCGACGTGGCCTTCTCGCTCGCGCGCACGGCCGCCCAGGTCTGGACGATGTACTCCCGCACGAGCGCGCCGACGATCCCCGCCACGAGCGCCACCACCGCGGCGGCGAAGACGATGAACTTCACGTTCGGACTGACCGGGGTGCTGGGGACGAACGCGGGATCCAGTACCTCGATGCCCTGCGGCCGGCCCGCTTCCGTGGCGTACCGCATGTTCTCGAGCCCCTGCAGCGCCCCCGTGTAGAACGCCTCCTGGATCTTCAGGCTGCGCAGGAGCTTCAGGTAGGCGAACTGGACGGGGGTCATCTTCTCGGTCGAGACGAAGAACTCCTTGCGCGACCCCTTCGCGTTCGGGCCCTCGGGCGGCAGGTCCATGGCCTGCCCGAAGAGGTTCTTCGAGTACTGCTTCTTCATCTCGGCGATCTGCTTGTCGATCTCGCGCATCTGCGGATGATGCTCGGTATAGCGCATCCGCATCACTTCGCGCTGCAGCTCCATGTTCATGATGGCGCCGCGCAGGTTCCCGCTCGCCTCCACACTCGCCCTCACGGTGGGATCGACGTGGGCGACCATGCGGTTCTCCTGCTGGAACTTCACGAGGGCCTCTTCGGCCACGTCGACCTCGCGCGCCGCCCGCTCGAGCTGCGCGCGATAGAGCACTTCCTGGCGGCGTGCCTGATTGTCGGCCGCCCGCTGCAGGCGGCGGTCGAGGAAGTCGAAGTAGGCGTTTGCCAGGTCCGCGGCGAGCTGGGCGTCGGTGGCGTGCACGATCACGCTCAGCGCGGTCCGCTCCTTGTTCTGGCTGCTCCCGACGCTGAGGAACATGGACGGGACTTGCGGCCCGCGCTGCTTCGTGAACTCCCCGATCACCTCTTCGCGCATCGACCGGCTCAGCAGGAGCGTGTTGAAGACATCGAGACTGCTCCCGATGCCCGGCATGCTGCTGACCTGGATGCCCGGGAAGCTGAGTCCCCCCTCCTTCCCTCCGATGCCGCCGAGGAGCGCGCTCAGCGCGCCCGACACGTTGGATTGCTGGGCATCACGCTGCGCCAGGATCGTCGCGGTGGCGCTGTAGACCTTCGGCCGGGAGTTACCGACCACGAAGGCCACCACGCACGAGATGAGGACCATGCCGATGATGACGTACCGGGCGCCCCAGACGACGCGGGCGTATTCGGCCACGCCGACCCGCTCCATCAGCGGGGGGGCAGGTGGCGTCGGCGGCGGTTGCGGAGCCAGCCGACCTTGGGGCCTCGGTCCTCCCAGCGGAGGCGCAGGGAGATCCAGATCGAGATCGCGATGAGGCGGACGTCGAGCCAGGCGCTCTGGCGCCGGATGTAGAACGCGTCGTACCGGAACTTTTGCAGGCGCGGCACGTCACGGGGGGCGAAGATCTGGGCGACGCCCGTGAGGCCCGGCCGCACCGCGCAGCGCAGGTCGAAGCCGGGGACCATGTGATCCGGCACGTCGTCCGTCTCGTTCTGCTGCCGCTCGTTGATCGGCAGCGCCCGGGGCCCGACCCAGCTCATGTCGCCCCGCCAGATGTTGACGAGCTGCGGCAGTTCGTCGAGGCTCGTGGCCCGCAGCAGCCAGCCGACGCGCGTGATCCGGCGGTCGTGCCGGAGTGCCTGCACGCTGTCGTCGGCGCTCGTCGTCATGGAGCGGAACTTGAGCGCCTTGAACGACCGACCCTTCCGCCCCCAGCGGGACTGGGTGAAGAACACCGGCCCTCGATCCTCCAGCTTGATGGCGACGGCGATCGCGAGCCACAGCGGGGCGGACACGACGAGGGCGGTGCCGGCGAGGAGGACGTCGATCACGCGCTTGAACGCGTACTCGTCGACGGCCCAGGTCGCCGGCCGCGTCACGCGCGCGACCGAGCGCAGTTCCACAGCGCGGAGACCGAGGCTTTCCGGTGGACTCTCGACGTACGTGCGGAACATCGGCATCGTCAGTGTCCCTGCGCCACGCGCGGGCGATAGTACTCGATGATGGCGTCGAGCGTGGCGGAGAGATTCACGGTGGGCTGGTACTGGACGAAGCGGTGGATCTTGCTCAGATCCGGCACGCGACGGGGCATGTCCTCGAAGCCCTCCTCGTAGGCGCGGTCGTACGGCACGAAGACCACAGGGGAGTCGCTCCGCGTCTTGTCCTTGACCAGGTACGCGAGATCGGCGATCGAGATCTCTTCCTCCGATCCGATGTTGAAGACCTGCCCCACGGCGTCGCCGCGTCCCGACAGGGCCACCACCGCGCGCACGGCGTCGCCGACCCACGTGAAGCACCGCGACTGCTTGCCGTCACCGAAGACGGTGATGGGCTGGCCGCTCAGGGCCTGCCGGACGAAGTTGGGCACGACCATTCCATACTGACCGGTCTGCCGGGGCCCCACCGTGTTGAAGAAGCGCACGATGACGACCGGCACCCGCTTCTCCCGGAAGTAGGCCAGCGCGAGGAACTCGTCGATGGCCTTGGAGCAGGCGTAGCTCCAGCGGCTCTTGGAGGTCGGTCCGAGGACGATGTCGTTGTCCTCGCTGAAGGGGAGGACGTTCGCCTTCCCGTAGACCTCGCTGGTCGAGGCGACGATCACCGTCTTGCGCTTCTTGGCCGCGAGCTCGAGCACGAGCTCGGTGCCCTTGACGTTCGTCTCGATGGTCTGGACGGGGCTCTCGATGATCAGCCGCACGCCGACCGCGGCGGCGAGGTGGAAGACGACATCGGCGTCGTCCACCAGCTCCGCCATGACCGCGCGGTTCTGGATGGTGTCGAGGACGTAGCTGAAGCCCGGACGCCCCTTGAGGTGCTGGATGTTCTCGAAGCGGCCCGTGGAGAGGTCATCGATGACGGCCACGTGGTCGCCGCGGTCGAGGAGCACCTCGGCCAGGTGCGATCCGATGAAGCCGGCGCCCCCCGTGATCAGTGCCCTCATCGAGACCGTCCCGTGCGGTCGAGCAGCTCTGCGTAGATCGCCTCCATCTCCTCCACCAGGCGCTCCTTCCCGAATCGCTTGAGCACCGCCGCCTGCCCCACCGCTCCCATCGCACGGCGCAGGTCCGGCCGCGCGGCCAGATGCGTCAGCGCGGCCGCCAGGCCGTCGGGATCATCGGGTCGCGTGAGGATGCCGTTCGCGTAGACGTCGAATCCTGCGGGATGGGGACTCGGCTCGCCGACCATGAGGTCGGCCACGCCGCCCACCTGCGTGGCGACGAACGGGCGGCCCGCCGCCATCGCTTCGATGAGGGCCACCGGCGTCCCTTCGTTGCGGGACGTGAGGCATACGATGTCGAGGTCGGCGAACATCCCTGCCGGATCGCGCTGCCAACCCGTGAAGACGGCCTCACCCTCCAAGCGCAAGTCAGCGACCACCGCCTCGAGATCGGCTCGCAGCTCGCCGTCCCCCAGGATCAAGGCGCTCATGTTATCCCGCTTCATCCGTGCCAGGGCAGAGAAAAGCAGCGCATGGTTCTTGATCTCGGTCAGTCGCCCCACCACGCCGATCACCACGGCGCCGCGCGGGACGCCGAACTCGCGCCGCAGGACGCCGACCTGCTCGTCGAGGCGCCCCACCCACGCGAAATCGAAGCCGAGGGGGACCACCGTCACCTTCCCCTCCGCGCAGACCCGGTACCGCTCGACGAGATCGGCCTTCACGGACAGGCTCACGGTGATGATCCGGTCCGTGAAGCACGCCAGCGCACGCTCGCCCCAGACGAGGCCGCGCGAGATCGGCGCCGAGAAGTACCCGTGAAAGAGGTGACCGTGGAACGTGTGGACGATGCGGGCGCGGCGACGGCCGGCCAGGAGCGCCACCGCGTTGTACACGAGGGCCGCCGCCCGGCCGAGCGCCCCCGCCTTCGTCGTGTGCGTGTGCACGATGTCCGGCCGCTCGCGCCAGAAGAGCGCGACGAGCTTGCCCAGCGCGCGGAGGTCCGCGGTCGGATCCGGACGGCGCCCGAGCTCCGCGACCACGGTCGGCCGCACGCCGTGCTCGTGGGCGAAGTAGGTCATGTCGCCCTCGCCGGCGTCCACGACGCCGGTCACGAGACGCGAGCTCCACCGCTCGTCGTCGAGGCCGGCGGAAAGCAGCACGGTATGGATCGCGGGCCCTCCGGTGTTGAGCCGGGCGATCACGCGCACGATCCGGCGCCTCTCCATCACGCGGCCGTGTCCCTCGCCGGCCGCTTCGCGGGCAGCGCGAGCATCATGAAGAGGAACGGCAGCACCATCGTCCGGTGCCGCAGGGTGGCCCCGAGGTTCCAGTCGAACGACAGCACGATGGCCGTGGTCACGAAGAAGACGACGACGAACACGGTCATCGAGCTCGCCGCCGTCGCGCGCAGCGCCTGCCAGATCGAGCGCGCGCGCAGCACGACCAGGCCCAGGAACACCAGGTTCTCGAGGCCGGCCACGAGCGTCAGGGCGTTGTGGGCCTCCCAGACGAACGGCCGGAACAGGAGCGTCCCCACCCCGAGCGGGATGAAGGCGGCGACGTCGACCGGCGCGCCGGTCTCGATCGCCCGCGGCAGGGCGGCGCCGCCCTCGGTGGTCGCGAATCCCGTGTGCGCCAGGTACGCGCGCTCGGCCAGCGCGTCGATCGACAGCGAGGCCACACCCACCGTGAGGAGGGCCGAAGCCGCCACGGCCGTGAACGCGTAGACGATGGCCCCCGACACCACGATGCGTACCACCGGACGCAGGTACACCGCGGGCCCATGGAGGGGCAAGGGACGGAACAGGAAGGCGGTCACGAGGGCCAGGAGCAGGGTCGCCCCGACGTGGGCACGCAGGAGCAGCACCATCTGGACGGAGAAGGCGAGGAAGAGCACGCGGCCGGGCCGCGCGCGCTCGAACACGCGAGCCGCCGCGAACGTCGCGCAACCCAGGAAGAAGAACACCCAGACGTCCTTGCCGAGGAAGACGGACCAGAACGCCACCGACGGGAACAGGAAGACCATCGCCCCGAAGCGGCGCCGGCTCTGCGCGTCGGGCGCCATCCCCTCGAAGCTGCGGTAGAAGAGGTACGCAGCCGCGGCGCTGAGGGGCGCGCACACCAGGAAGAGGGCGACGATGTTGGGACCGACGACCATCATCGTCAGCGCGAGGATGATCGAGACGAACAGCGAGGAGCTGGCGTTGAAGTACTCGCTGATGAAGTCGGGGTCGAGCAGGCGGTCGAACCGGAGGTCCGTGACGACGCGATAGATGATGGTGTTCGCGTGCTCCCAGTACCCGACGAAGTCCACCTGGCCCCGGTAGATGACGTAGCCGATCGCGAGCTGCGCGGCCACCGCCACCACGCGCAGCGCGATGCCGGCGTGGAAGAGGTGGACGAGGAAGCCCGCGTCGCCGTGCGCAGCGACGCGCCGCAGGAGGAGGACCGTCAGCCCCACCACCACGAGCGGGCTCAGCGCGGTGCCGAGCGCCGCGTCCGGCACGCTGGCGGCGAAGAGGCCGATGCCGACGGCCGCCCCCGCCGCCACCAGCGCCATGCCCGCGCCACTGCGGACGATCCCGCGCACGCCCGCGCGCATCATCCCGCCACGCTCCGCCGCCGCAGCCAGACCTCGAACGTGAGCAGCGTCCACAGGCGGTGGCCGTGGTCGTGCAAGCCCGCGAGGTGCTCGGCGACGAGACGGGCCACGTAGTCGGGCTCGACGAAGTCGTGGGCCCGGGAGGACCGGCTCATCAGGGCGTCGCGCACGTCGTCACGCAGCGCCCCGCGGAACCAGGCGCCCAGGGGCACGCCGAACCCTCGCTTCGGCCGGCGGACAATGGCGGACGGCACCGTGTCGCCGAAGGCACGCTTGAGGATCCACTTCGACGTTCCCCGCCGCAGCTTGAAGTGGCCGGGAAGACCCGCGACGTACTCGACGAGGGCCCGGTCCAGGAAGGGCGAGCGCGCCTCGAGGCCGTGCGCCATCGAGGTGCGATCCATCTTCACGAGGAGGTCGCCGGGGAGATACGTCATGAAGTTGACGTAGAGCACGCGCGCGAGGGCCGGGCCGGTGCCGGCGTTCGCGAGGACGTCGGCCGGGAAATCGAGCGCCGCGGCGGCCGCGCGAATCTCCGGGCGCAACAGGGACGGCAGGTCGCTCCCGAACACGGATGCCCACTCCCGCAGGCGCGGCAGGAGCGGCAGCGCCGCCGCCGAGAAGAACCGCTGCATCCGTCGCACCGGGTGATGATACCCGCGAGGCTCCGGCAGGTGGCGGGCGACGAGGTGCGCGAGCCGGCTCAGCGGCCGCGGCACCAGCTCGGCGGCGACGCTCCCCTGGAACCGCGGGTAGCCGGCGAAGACCTCGTCGCCGCCGTCGCCGTTCAGCGCCACCGTGACGTCGCGCCGGGTCAGCTCCGACACGAGGAAGCTCGGAATGGCCGAGGAGTCTCCGAACGGTCCGTCGTGGTGGTGGACGAGCCGCTCCACGAGACCGACCGCCTCCGGCTTCACGATGAACTCGGTGTGCCGGGTCCCGCAGTGCGCGGCGACGGCCCGCGCGTACGGGGTCTCGTCGAAGGCGGCGTCGCCCTCGAAGCCGAGGCTGAACGTCCGGACCGGCTCGCCGAGCAGCCGGCTCATCACGGCGACCACCACGCTGGAGTCCATGCCGCCGCTGAGGAAGGCGCCGAGCGGAACGTCGGCGACGAGGCGCTTCTCCACCGCGCGCGTCACCAGGTCGCGCACGCGCTCCACCGCCTCCGCTTCCGAGGGTGCCGCCGCCGGCTGCCCGGGACTCGGCAACGCCCAGTAGCGTCGCTGCACGCGCGGGCCCGTCGCGTCCACGGTCATCCAGTGCGCGGGCGGCAGCTCGTGCACGTCACGATAGAACGTCTCGCCCGGCGGAGCGTACCCGAACGCGAAGTAATGCGGGAAGGCGGCCACGGCGGGCGCCGCCTCGACCGCCGGATGACGCAGGAGGCCCTTGACCTCCGAGCCGAACACGAAGACCGGGCCGCGGGCCGCGTAGAACAGCGGCTTCTTGCCCACACGGTCGCGGGCCAGGAGCAGCCGCGCGCGGCGTGCATCCCACAGCGCGAACGCGAACATGCCGTCGAGGGCGGCCACGCAGTCGACGCCGCGCTCCTCGTACAGATGCAGGATGGTCTCGGTGTCGCTCTGCGACTTGAAGGGATGGCGCGCTTCCAGATCGGCCCGGAGCTCCCGGAAGTTGTAGATCTCGCCGTTCAGGACGATCCACAGCGTCTCGTCCTCGTTCGTCATGGGCTGCGCGCCGGCGGGGCTGAGGTCGATGATGGCGAGCCGCCGGTGGCCGAGGCCGACGCGCCCGCGACCCGTCTCGCCGTCGCGGGGGAGGATCACGTGGCCCTCGGCGTCCGGCCCGCGATGCGCGATCGCGTCGGTCATCCCCCGCAGGACCGGGAGCAGCACCGGGGCGCCGTCGAGATGGAGGATGCCGGAGATCCCGCACATCGTCAGCGCTCCGCCCCCGAGAGTCGGGCGTAGAGCGACGCATAGCGCGCGACGCCCTCCTCGAGGCTGAACACGCGGCGCGCCGTGGCGACGCAGCGCCCCGGGACGGAGGCGTCCGCGAGCAGGGCACGCACGTCCGGGAGGGACGCCTCGCAGGCATCCGGCGCCGCCGTGGGCAGCACGACGCCGACGTCGTGCTCGCGCACGATCCGGCCCGAGTCCCCGATGCCGTCGTTGATCACCACCGGAACGCCGGTCGCGAGGAGCTCCGCCAGCTTCGTGGCCGCCGATCCCGTCTTGGAGAAGCACGGCTTGATGAAGAACACCCCGAGGTCCATGAGCCGCACGTGCGCGGGCATGTCCCGGAAGCGCGCGGCCGTCATGACGATCGCGTCGGCCGGGATCCCCGCCGCCTCAGCGTCGCGACGCAGGGCCTCGTGGTCCTCGCGGGTCACGAAGAGGACGCGTGCCCGCGGCAGCGTCCGGGTGAGGAGCGCCAGGTAGCGGAGCGTCTCCGTGCGCAGATACCAGTTGCTCAGCGTGCCCACGTAGCCGAGCACGAGGCGATCGGCCAGTCCGTAGCGCGCGACGAGGGACTCGTCGCGTGCGCCGGGCGCGAAGGCCTCCAGGTCGGCGCAGGTCGGGATCACCTCGACCGGCGCCGCGGGCGCGAGACGGTAGCCGAGCGAGGGAAACAGCTTCACGCCGGCGTCGGTCAGCGACACGATCGCGTCCGCCCGCTCGAAGAACGCTCGCTCGCACCGCTTGGTGAGGCGATACGGGAAGGAGTGGCGGGACCACTGGCCGCCCTCCACCTTCTCGTCGGCCCAGAAGCCGCGCATGTCGAAGAGGAACTTGGCACGCGACCACCGCTGGACGGCCACCGCCACCACCGACGCGACGTAGCCGCGGGCATGCACGATCGCCGTGCGCCGGCGGCGCGCGACCCGGAGCGCGACCGCGATGCCGCGGACGATGTCCCACGCCGTCGCGGGGAGTGACGGCCACTTGTGATACGTGAGCGGGCGCCACTCGACGCCGGCCGCCGCGAGGCGCGCTCGAAGGTCGCCGACGGCCGCGCCGTCGGCGAGGTCGTGCGGCTTCTCGTACGAGAGCACGGTGATGCTGGCGCGGCGCGCGAGGCCGATCGCGTAGTTGACGACCTGCGACTCGCCGAGCGGCTCCAGCAGCCCGTCGTAGCTGACGTAGAGGACGTGTGCCAGGCCCATCAGTGCGACACGAGGAGCGCGCGGACGCGCTCGGTGTGGCGCGTCGCCCAGGCGAGCGGCGCCGTCCATCCCGCGTCGAGCAAGCGCTCGAGCGTGAACAGGACGGCCCCCTGCCCCGCGCCGCGCCGCAGGGTGTGGAGCATCGCGCGCGCCCGGGTGACGTCGGCCGGAGCGAGCCGGTAGTTCGCGATCTCGAAGATCGTCGGCGTGGCACTCGGGCCGGACGCCGGGCCGCGCTCGCGCCGCGCGTGGAGACACAGCTCGTAGACCAGGGCCCAGAAGGCGTAGCGCGCGGCGAGGAGGCGCCACCGCCGCACGCGCTCGGTCGCGTCGGGCCAGCGCGCGAGGTGCCCGGTGAAGTAGGTGTCGAGATTCTCCATGTAGTCGGTGGTGAGCGACGCGATGGTCCGGCGGCTCAACGACCGCGCGTGCTGGCGATAGCTCCACAGCGTCCGCGGGACGTGCCCGATGTCGCTCCGCTCCGCCATCTCGAACCAGACGAGGAAGTCGCCGAAGCCGATCGGGCCGGACTCGGGGAAGCGCACCTTCCCGAGGGCTTCGCGCCGGATGAGCGCACCCGGGCAGCAGATGGACGAGCGGCCCGTCGCGATGGTCCGCTGGACGTAGGCGAGGCCCGGCGTCACCGTCGGCACGGCGAACCGCCGGCCGCCGAAGCGGCGGCCCGCCTCGTCGATGAGGTCCCAGTCCGAGCAGACCACGCCGACCGAGGGATGGGCATCGAGCACGGCGGCGTTCTCCGCCACGACCGTCGGCGCGTACCGGTCGTCGTCGTGGCAGAAGCCCAGGTACTCGCCGCGGCTCTCCTCGATGCAGAAGTTGTGGTTCTGATAGAGGCCGATGTTCGCCGGCTGCCGGACGTAGCGGACGCGCGGGTCCCGCGCGGCGAGCTCGCGGCAAATCGACTCCGTCTCGTCCGTGGACGCGTTGTCGCTGATGAGGATCTCGAGCGGCGCGTAGGTCTGGGCCGCGATGGTCGCGAGGCTGCCCCGCAGGAAGTCCGCACGGTTGTACGTGGGCACGCAGATCGAGACGAGCGGCCGGGCCACGCTCACAGGACGGCCGGCTCCGGGATCGGGACCACGAACCGCCCGCCCTCGTCCGCGAACGGCTTCATCTGGCGGACGATCTCGTCCCGGAAGTTCCAGGCGAGGATCACCAGGTGGCTCACCGGCTCGACGCGCCAGTGATCCACCGGCCACACCGGCACGTGGGTGCCGGGCGTCAGCTTGCCGTGCTTGTGCGGGCTGCGGTCCAGGACGTACCGGAGGCGGCGAGCCACCTCCGGGCAGTAGTTGAGCAGCGTGTTCGCCTTGGCCGCCGCACCGTACCCCGCGAGGACCGCGTCGCCCGCGGCCAGCTCCTCGACGACGCGCGTGAACCGCGTCTTCCACTGGCCGACCGCGGCGGCGAACGCCGCGAGCGCGGCAGGCGCGTCGAACCCGCGGCGCGCCTCGTCCTCGCGCATGGCCGTCACCCGCGCGGAGGGCGCGGCTCCCACGCCCGCCCGGCGCATCGAGACGATCATCGATCCCCCGTGCAGGCCCACGCGCTCGACGTCGACGACGGCGAAGCCGAGGTCCGCGCAGAGGCGGTCGAGCGGGCGGAGCGCGAAGTACGAGAGGTGCTCGTGGTAGATCGTGTCGAACTCACCCTCGGCGAGGAGGTCGCCCAGGTACGGCACCTCGAGGACGAACACACCCTCCGGCGCGAGGAGGTGGTCGATGCCGCGCAACAGCCCGCGCAGGTCGTCCACGTGCGCGACCACGTGCCGCGCCAGGATGCCCGCCACGCGTCCTCGCCGGGCCAGCGTCCGCCCCAGTGCCTCGTCGAAGAACTCCGGCACGGTCTCGATGCCGTCGGCGGCGGCGAGGGCGGCGATGTTGCGCGCCGGCTCGATGCCCAGGACGCCCACGCCGCGGCGCCGGAGCTCCTTGAGCACGGTGCCGTCGTTGCTGGCGATCTCCGCCACCACGTCGCGAGCCCCCCACCCGTGCCGCGCGATCAGCCGCTCGGCCAGGGCCGCCGCGTGCGCGCGCACGGCGTCGGACGTCGACGACACGTAGATGTAGTCGCGGTACAGCACCTCCGCCGGCACCACGTACGTGAGCTGCACCAGCCCGCACGTCGGGCACGCCGCGACCGCCAGCGGGTACGCCGGCTCCGCGGCCGGAGCCGTCCCCGCGGGGAGGAACGCGTTCGCCAGGGGCATCGTCCCGAGGTCGAGGAAGGCGGGAGGCAGCGCGCTCCCGCAGATGCGGCACCGGGTATGGGCGGGCACGATCTATCCTTTCCGTCCGGCGCGGCCCGCGTGGACGTCGTCGTACAGCGCGGCCAGTCGACGCGCCGTCTCGCGGATGTCGAAGCGCTCCTCGACGATCGCCCGCCCCCGCCGGCCCATGCGTCGCCGGAGCGAGGGATCGCGCGCGAGACGCAGCAGCGCCGCCGCGAGGGCGCCGGCATCCCCCGGGGGCACGAGCAGTCCCGACCCCTCGTGCTCCACGATCTCGGGCAGGCCGCCCGTGCGCGAGGCGACGCAGGGACGGCTCATGGCCATCGCCTCGAGGACCGCGAGCCCGAAGCCCTCCGACAGCGACGGCGCCACGACGATGTCGGCCGCCTCCAGCGCGTGATCGACGAGATCGCGGCCGGCCCCGAGGAACCGGACGGCGCCCGCGAGGCCGAGCGAGGTCGCGAGCGCGGCGAGCAGCTCCCGTTCCGCGCCGTCGCCGACCACGAGCAAGGTGGCGTCCGGCACCACCGCCCGCAACGCCGGCAGCGCCTCGAGCAGATAGCGGTGTCCCTTCAAGGGCACGAGACGACCGACGATCACGAGCACGAGGGTCGACGGCGACAGCCCGAGCCGGTCGCGCAGCGACGCGGACGCGGCCGGAGGGACGAACGCGTCGGGGTCGATGCCGCTGTGGATGGTCACGATGGTCTCGGGCGCCACACCGAGCTGGCGCAGGGCGGACTGGCGAACGGCGTCCGACACCGCGATGAGCGTCGGGCGGCCGACCCGCACGCCGATGCGCGCGACCTGCTGGAGCGCCCACTGCTTGCGGCAGGTGAAGCGGAGGTTGTCCTGGAGGATCTCCGGCTCGAGCTCGAGGTTGTGGAGCGAGGACACCACGGGGACGCCCTCGCGCCACCCGGCCACCTGCGCGGCCAGATTCGGAAAGTACAGATGACTGTGCACGAGGTCGACGCGCCAGCGCCGGATGAGCCGCCGCACGCCCGCCACCGTCTGCGGCAACGCCCACGGCGAGGCGAGCATGAGCGATTCGACCGGGGTCCCGTCGTTCTCGATCTGCTCCCGCCAGTCGCGCGGGCGATCGAGCACGTGGGCCACGACGCTCGTGTGCGTCGAGCGCTTGAGCTCGCGGACGGTCAGGGCGAGGAGCCGCTCGGCCCCGCCCAGCCCCAGCGTCTCGATCACGTGGAGCACGCGCGCCATGGTTACAGGGCCCTCCCGAGCGCGTCGGCCAGGTGCTCTGTCATCAGCGCGTGGCCATGCGGCGTCAGGTGGCCATCCGCCGCGAAGTACGGACGGCCGCCGCGCGCGATGTCCGCGGCGAACGCGTCGCTCATCGGGAGCGTGGTCAAGCCGTTCGCCCGCAACCACGCCACGGTCCGGCGCTCCGCCGCGCGCCAGTCAACGGATGCAGGCGGCACGTCCGGCGCAATGGTCCGCGCGGCCGGGTCCACCTCCCATGGCGCCGGCACAACGACGACCATCAAGCGGCCGCCATCCGCGCGGACGGCTCGCTCGAGCTCCACGATGATGGCGTGCGTCACCTCGACCGCTCGCTGCCACGCCGGCGCCAGCGGCTCGCGATAGATGGCCAGCAGGTCGTCCGTCGCGGTGGCCCGCGCCGGACCGCCGAGCACGGGCACGACGCGATCGCGCACGAACCGGTACGCGGCGGAGTTCGCTCTCGCCCATTGCCGGGCCCGTCCGGGCCGGGTCGGCTCCGTGAAGCGCACCCCGCCGGAGGCATCGCGCTCCAGCGCGCCGTTCCCCGCCACGACGGGATAGCGCAGGTAGGGCTTGCCTTCAAGCTCGACGCTGGCTCCGCGGATGTCGTTGGCCATGAAGACAACCAGCACCACGAGGTCCGGCGCGTAGCGGGCGCCATACGCCCGGTAGACCAGGTACTCCTGCGCGGGTCCCAGCGCGCTGATACCCAGGTTCAGGACTTCCACGGCGCGGCCCGGCTCGCTGAGCCGCCGTTCGAGCCGCGCGGTGAAGGTCTCCTCCAGCGACACTTGAAAGGCCTCCGTCACGGAGTCTCCGAGCACGACCACACGCCGCGTGCCGTTCCTCTTCGCATAGGTGCGCTCGCGGTCGCGGAACCCATGGCTGTTGATCCGCACGCTGACGTCAAATTCAGCCGACCGCCACCGGCCGGCGCGCCCCTCGATGTGATGCAGACCGGCCACGGCATCGGGCCGGAAGAACTCGTCCGAGACCGGGACCAGCCACCGCGCGCCGGCCTCGAGAGCGCCCGCCGCCGCTCCGAGCGCGATGCCGACGACAGCGACGATCCGCCGGACACTCCGCATCGTCGCGGCTTACTTGATGATCCCGCCGATGCGGTCGAGCCGCCCGCGCAGCACCTTGACGAGCCCCACCGCGTTGCCCCGCGCACGCGCGAGGAGCCCGGTGTCCCGGGTGGCGACGCCGAGCAGCGTGTGGAACACGATCTGGCCGACGAGTGCCCAGTAGCAAAGGACGGGAGAGAACTCCGGATGCTTGCGCACGAAATACATGCGGTTGATCGACTGCCAGGTGCCGAACAGGTAGTTCTTCTCCTTCCGGATCGGGTAGCTGAGGTGGAGGAGGCGGGCGTCCCCCACGATCGCCAGCCGATACCGCGCGCTCACGCGAGAGCTGAAATCGACGTCCTCCAGGTACCCGGTGCCCTCGAACCACTCGTCGTAGGGGATCTCCCGGGTGATGTCGCGCCGCCAGATCGTGGCGCCGCCGCACAGCCATCGCGTCCAGATCGTCTCGGTCACCGGCCACAGCGGCGTCTCGAACCCCGAGCGGAGAAACACGCCGCGACGTTCGCTCGAGAGCAGGAAGAGCCTCTGGACCAGGAAGACCCGCCGGCGATCGTTGTTGACGATGTTGAAGCTGGCGCCGCCAAGGTCCGGACCCGCCGCCTCCCAGAACGCCAGCATCGCCTCGATCGCGCCCGGCTCGAACACGATGTCGTCGTCGATGTAGCCCGCCAGCGTCATGCCCGGCGAGACCGCGTCCATGCCAGCGTTGCGTTGCTTCGACAGCCCCGGCGGATAGACGCGCAGGTAGCGGACGGCGAGGTGGGGAAACTCCGGCGGCACGTCTGCCACCGTCTGCCCGGGGTCGCCGCCGTCGACGAGGATGATCTCGTCGGGCACGACCCCCTGGCGCTCCACGCTCCTCAGCATCCGCCGCAAGTCGGACGGGCGATTGCGCGTCGGCACCACGAACGCGAGCCGGTTGGAGAACCCCATGGCTCAGGTCGCGCCCGCGTCGATCGCGCGCTGGAGCGCGCCCGGCCAGCCCTGTTCGCGCAATCGCCGGAGCCGCGCGAGCCCGTCGCGGGCCGCCGGCATCGCCCGTCCCACGGC
>Ga0194128_10004265_pt1 | contig 21131 bp, 17 predicted proteins | sample TA2KigCa65mmetaG_FD_148650 | JGI IMG/M metagenome (GOLD analysis project Ga0194128, IMG submission 148650) | Freshwater microbial communities from Lake Tanganyika, Tanzania - TA2015037 Kigoma Deep Cast 65m | ecosystem: Environmental > Aquatic > Freshwater > Lake | place: Tanzania: Lake... | reverse complement strand
CAGTGTTGGAACTGGCCGAGCGACACCAAGGCTATCTCGGCTTCCTGCCTCCACAAGCCAACAGCCTCATGAAATCCACCGCCCCGCGCTGAACGGCTGGAGCGGTTCCCCCTTTTCGACACGACTCTCCTCTTCGCTACTCGAGCGATCTCCCATCTCCATCAATGACTTATGGACCTTACCTTTCGTACTATGGAGCATTGATCTTCTTTCCGAACTATGCTCCTGACAACCTGCCAGAGGCGCAGCTCCGCCTCAAGTTTGTCACGCTGAAGACAACGGCTGTTGATATCGCGCAACAGGGTCGCAACGCCGTGGTCTGGTTTTGCATTGAGTCTATTCACAAAGGGGACCGTCGATGGCGCAACCTACACTACTCCTATTGGCAACACTGATCCTGACAGTCCTCACCAGCCAAACATGGACCGGCGATGTCTTCACCGGCTTTCAGATCGACAACAAGAGCCAGTATTTCTGATAGCTCGGCGTGCGGATGCTCATCGTCCAGATGCCCGGTGGGACCATGCTGCTCGCACAAGCGCTAACGACCAGACTCGGATACAGTTTAAAAGCTCCGGGCACCTGTTGGATGACAATGTGCAGTTTGTCATACCCTCGCTCGGCATCTCACAGACGATAGGCCGGTGGACATTTCTGGCGTTAGACGACCCGCAGCTGCGCCGAATCGAGGAATATCGCCTTAACACCACTACGGCGATTGATCATCAGGCTGAAGCCTTTGGCCAAATCGAGGCGTTCTATTGGCATGAAAAGGGCAGCCTCCACGCGATCGGATCGTACGCCGATCTGGATAATTTCTTCTGGGGCTGGCTGCGTGGAAAATTGCTAGCCTCCAAATCAGAAACGAGATGCTGCCTCTTGTATGGAGAGTGGGAGGTCGCCGGAATGGGCAACGGAGAGTTTCGCACGGTGCAGACTGGACCGGTCCTCGAGGTATCGGCCGAGAAAGTCGCCCTCCTGGCAAACAGGAAATACTAACACAGTAATTCCTTTCACAGCGGTGGCCATGAAGGTATCGAGGTCTACTTTCCTTTTTAATTCAACAGAGGGTCGCTTGCCAGCCCTGATTCCAGTTCACCGAACCTGTCCAGGCTACTTCTATTTCCCCACGATCCGTTCTTAGGGCATCGCGGTTGAGCATTACCTCACCACAGGGCTCCCCTTCCGCTCCCAGTACTCCTCACTGGCTCGCCACCGGTGAAAACCCTTCGAACGATTTAAGATAGGTTTCGACCATGATTCGCGCCAACGGATCCCGACCCTGCGGGCAGGTTCTCTCTTCGGTCTTGCGAACCAAGCCTGTTGGAACGGCGTCGCTTGTCCAGAGTGTGATGACAAGGTGGCAGTGTTTGAAGGTCGGCCATACCGACGCGTCATACTCATAGGTCGCGGACTCCCAATGCGTCGCAATCCGCGTGCCATTGACCTCGATCGTATCTTCGCGAGTTTCAATTGGTCTGGGGTCTGGCTGGACACCCACCTCAAGATTACCGGCTTGATGGAAAATCGTCAGCAATTGAGCAGACCGGGATTGATTCGCTAACGAGTCGGTATTGGAATTGTATTTTGCGGGAATGGTTTCTTCCCATTCATTTGGAGGCATGGGCCTTCCATACCGATCAGTGGGAGCTTCGCTGACCCACAGCCTGACACCCTCAGTATTGATGACCCGCAACTGATAGGCTTTGAGAGAAGTGATCGGACCAGCTACGAAGGTGTTCGGATCGGCCAGATTCCAATATCGAGCAGCGTACACAACCTTCGTGCCTGGCGCGAAGTTCTTCCAGGTCAGATATTCAGGAGAATCGACGAGCGCGACGGCCGGCTCAGCCGGTTCCAGATAGGTTTCCTTCAACGCCTGTACGACAGCATCTGGCACCGAAATCTCTTTTCGATTCTGTTTCGTGATGGTGTCGTAGCGATCCTGTGTCGTTTTGACCAGCATCTGCCGCTTATACTCGCTGGCAATGTCCTCCGCGATCTTGTCGATCGCCGCGCTCAGAGGCTTGCGCAAATCGGCACCGCTCAACTCGATGGTCTTGCCGAAATAGGGCTCCGTAATACCCCGGGCAATCACCTCAGCGTTGCGATAGTAATACTCCAAAATCTGCCGATGCCCTTCTTCATGTTCAACAATCCACTGCTCTGGATTGTTCGGTAGCCACGTCGTGATGTTGAGTTGCAGCGTCACTGTAATCCGATTGATTTGGGCCTTCGTATGCATTACATCGATCTGAATGACCTGGCCGCCGACGGAGGCATCGGAGAGAAAATCCCCAACACTCACCGCCTCTTCGGATCCCATGAGCGAAGGCCGGTCAGACGGCGGATGCTTGGGGTCGAAATACCGGATGCTGATCTGAGCCGGCTGTTTAATGATCTTCACCTGAAGCTGTTCCGACTTAGCAGATGGAATTCCGACAACCAGGATGAACATAAACATGAGCCACAACCGCATTGACACCTCTTCTGATTTCAGCTGAGCCAGTTCTTCCGTGTGCCCGCTTGCTCTTGCCCATCCATCGCCTTGACTTCGTTCACAAACCGCCCGTGGATGGCACCTGTTGATACCTTGCCTAGTTCGGCAACAAAAATAACCGCCCACTTAGGGGATGAGTATATTACTCGGAACTGGAAAGATGGGGCAATTCTCGGAATTTATACCAGGCTGGCACGATGCCCTTGCACTGCAGCGGCGAAAGGTTGCAGAGATTAGCCCATGTCTCGGAGAGTATGTCCGGGGTTTCTGTCGCGGGCGATGGTTTTCATCAACTGGTCACTGAAGAGCACGACGACGCGGTCGCGTTGGTCCTTGAGGATCATCGACGCCGACGGAGCCTTGAATGTCATAGGATCGCCATCCAGCCAGGCACTGCACGTAAATGGCAAGGCATCCAGGACCGTCTCGACGCGGTATTCCTCTCGGAGGCGGTATTGGAGCACATCGAATTGTAGCCGTCCGACCGCAGCGATTAACGGGTCCTGGGCGTACAAGCTTCGCATGAGCTGCACGGTCCCCTCTTGAGTCATCTGCCACATGCCCTTATCGAACGACTTCCGTTTCCCAACGTCGCTGGGCCGGATGTGTGCGAAGATCTCCGGCTGGAATTGCGGCAGCGGCTTAAAGTTGAATCCACCAGTCGTTGAGATCGTATCACCGATGGCGAACAAGCCCGGATTAATAATACCGATGATATCGCCGGGAAAGGCTTCTTCCACCGTGCTCCGCTCTTGCGCGACCAAGCTGTGCGGACGAGAGAGCCGAATCTCCTTATCCAACCGATGATGCTTCACCACCATATCACGCTCGAATCGGCCTGAGCAGACTCGAAGAAACGCCGTACTATCCCGGTGCTTGGGATTCATGTTGGCTTGAAGCTTGAACACATAGGCGCTGAACGGCATGGTAACCGGGTCAACGGAGAGCTCGCTCCCGTCGTCACGATCAGCCAGCCGCGCGCCGGGGGACGGCGCGAGCCGCACGAAAGCATCCAGAAAACTCTCGATGCCAAAGTTGGTAAGGGCTGATGCGAAGAATACCGGCGTGACCTCCCCTTGCAGAAACGCCTCTCGGCTGAACGGATTTCCTGCAATCTCCAGTAACTCCAAATCGTGCTGGACTTGGGCCAGCACATCCGGTGACACTCGCTCACTCTGTGCCAGAGCCGCCAAGGGCATGGTCCTGACTTCGACCTTCGTCGCGCCGCCGTGAGTGGTCCGCTGGAACAATTCCACCTGACTGTCTGCCCGATTCACGATCCCGATGAACTCATCGCCGGACCCGATCGGCCAATTGATGGCACTGGCATGAATGTTCAACGCCTGCTCTACCTCGGTCATCAGATCGAGTGGCGGGCGGCCTGGGACATCCATTTTGTTGATCAAAGTCAGGACAGGAATGCGCCGTAAGCGGCACACGGCAAAGAGCTTGCGCGTTTGCGCCTCCACACCTTTGGCGGCATCGATTACCATGATGGCGCTATCGGCGGCCGTGAGCGTCCGGTAGGTGTCTTCGGAGAAATCCTGGTGGCCCGGCGTATCAAGCAGATTGATGACGGCCTGCTTATAGGGAAATTGCATGGCTGAAGCGGTGATCGAAATGCCGCGCTCCTGTTCCATGCCCATCCAATCGGACGCCGTGGCTTTGCCGCCCTTGCGCCCACGGACCATCCCAGCCGTCCGAATGAGGCCGGAATACAGCAACAGCTTTTCCGTGAGCGTGGTCTTGCCCGCATCCGGGTGGCTGATAATGGCAAATGTCCGCCGCCGCGCAGCCGCGGTCGAGACTTCAGCCGACAATGCTGTGTTTATCACCAAGATCGTCACTCCCCCTACACACAACAAACACCGACTTGCTTGCCCTCCGCAGGGTTAGCTGAGGCTGCCCCCTCACCCTTAGGCAACTGGCACTATCCAAGTCTCCTGCCACGACGGTCAGAAATGGGCACGGCCTCAGGACCCAGGATTGCTAAGTGCCATAAATCATGGGGCGTTTTTACACCAGCGCGACCGAACCCTGGCATTATATCTGCGCTCTTCTAGGCAAGAACAATTTCTGTCAGGCCCATCCAGGAGCAGACCCATGGTTGTGCAGCAAAACTCCCAACTTCACGCATTCTTCTCCAGTACACTCACCCACCGCAATCAGCGTCATGCGAACAACTGGCCACTGAACCTTTCGCGCAAAGGCTGCCGTGTTCAGAGCTCCTTTGCGGCGTTCGCTGGCATGAAGGTGGATCTCCAGATTATTTCTCCCGCAAGCCCAACCCCAATTCTCATGCAGGGCGCCGTCGTGCGTTGGGCCGGTGCGCATGGCATCGCAATCGAGTTTTTCTCACTTGCCTCTCCTGACGAACGGCAATAGGAAGGCAGATTTCGGTTGCTCGCTGCCAAGGCAGTACACAGGCCCCAGCCGTCCCCAGTCAGTAGCCGCGCATGATCAGTTTGCCGGCGAGCGGCGGCTGATTACATAAATAATGGCGGGAAACAAGAGCGTGGTACCGGGAAAGATGATCCGGTACACCCAAAAGGGTTGTGATTCCAACCACTGCAAGTTGGGCTTCAGAAACCCCAATCCATACGTCAAGATGACAGAGGCGATAACTCCGTACGCTGGCGGCGGAATCATGAATGTGAGTCCAGGATCACGGCTCTTCTGAATGGCGGCGTACACGCCCTTGACGAACACGTATGCGGCCAGAATCACTCCCACAATTCCCAAATACAGGCTGTACTCCGCCATAACCCTCCTTCACACCCATCGACAGAATTGTCTCAATCCGGTGGATCCCAACCGTTCGTTCGTCCACCGCCTCTCACGGCATACAGTCGCAGAGTACCCAGATCATCACAATTGCGTCAACGGAAAATTCTGAGGTTTCACAGACTGAGTGAACAATCCCGCAATTGAAGCGCGTCACTTCTTCCTCTCTCGTTTGCAATCCGCTGAGCACGCCCGTATGATCACACTGACATGCATTGCACAAAATGCAAGAGGAAAGCGGCGCTAAAGTTGCCCCGGCACAATGCTGCCTTTTGCACGGGCTGTTTTAACGAGTTCGTCCAGGACCAAGTCGTCAAAGCCGTCAAAACGCAGCGGATGTTTGGCCACGAGCACCGGATTCTTGTCGCGGTATCCGGGGGCAAAGACAGTTTGGCGCTCTGGGATATTCTCCTCAAATTGGGCTACAAAGCCGACGCTCTGTATGTGAATCTCGGCATTGCCGGCTACTCAGACCAGTCCCACGACAAAGTCCGCCGATTTGCCGACACTGTCGCCACAGCCTATGGCGCGACCTTGCATACCCATACCGTTCAACAGACAGAAGGAGCCGGAATCCGAGAACTGGCGATGGCTGTCCACCGGCCAGCCTGCAGTACCTGTGGCACGATCAAACGCTACCAATTCAACCGGGCCGCGGTAGAACATGCCTACGACGTGATGGCCACGGGGCATAACCTCGATGATGAAGCGGCGCGCCTGCTCGGCAACGTGCTGCATTGGCAAGAAGAGTATTTGGATAAACAGAGCCCCAGTCTTCCCGCCTCGGTCGAGGGATTTGCCAAAAAAGTGAAGCCCCTCTACCGGCTGACCGAGCGGGAACTCGCCGCGTACTGTGTGTTGAACAAGATCGACTACATCGTGGACGAATGCCCGATGGCTCAGGGCGCCCGTACGCTCTTGTACAAAGACGTCCTGAACCGCCTCGAAACCGAATCGCCCGGCACAAAACAGATGTTCTATTGGAAGTTCCTCGACAAGCAGAGTACGGCCTCTGCGCCGCTGAGCGACATGGCCACAAAAGACCAAACGATGCTCCACCCCTGTGCCGCCTGCGGCCAACCGACGACTGGGGAGATCTGTTCTTATTGCAAGTTGATGGCCCGCGCCAAACGAGAAGTTCCTCACTCACAGACGGCAGATACGTAAATGGCCTCGACTTCACGCGATTTTTACCAGATCCTCAATATCTCGAAGACCGCCTCAACGGATGAGATCAAAAAGGCCTTCCGCCGCCTCGCTCGCCAATACCATCCCGACCTCCATTCGGGCGGAAAAAAGGTCGAGATGGAGAAGAAGTTCAAAGAACTAAACGAGGCGCACGAGGTATTGTCCGATCCGGATAAGCGCAAGAAATATGATCAGTACGGCAGCAATTTTGATCAGGCGGAAGCGTTCGAGCGGGCACGGCGCCAGTCGGGCCCACAGGGGTATGGACGACAAAGTGGATTTGGCCGGCAAAATACCAGCGGGGGATTCGAGTCGAAACCGTTTACGGATTTCTTTGAAAATCTCTTCGGCGGGAGCAAGCGGCCCACTGCCGGGGCCAGTACTGGTGCGAGCTCCAGTTTCGCCTCACCCGGCGAGGATCTCGAAGTCGATGTGGACTTGTCTTTGCGGGAAGTGCTCACCGGTGTCACCAAGCGCGTGAGCCTCCGTGAACCTGAACAATGCAAGCTCTGCCACGGCATAGGGATGCTCCGTGACCAATCCTGCATGATCTGCCGAGGAACCGGCGTGACCAGCGAAATAAAAACGATCGAGGTGAAAATCCCCGCTGGGGTTCAGGACGGAACTCGCGTGCGTGTTGCAGGAAAAGGCCAGACCGGGAAGCACGGCGGCAAACGGGGCGATCTCTATCTCCACGTCGTGATTCCTGTTGATCCAATTTTTCATCGGCATGGTACGGATGTCCACGTCAGCCTCCCGGTCTACCCCTGGGAAGCGGCATTGGGCGCAGAGGTCACCGCCCCGACACTGACGGAGCCGGTGAAAGTGAAAGTCCCACCAGGGAGCAAGGCGGACGCCAAACTGCGGCTTAAGGGCAAAGGACTTCCCTCGGCCACCGGCGGGCACGGCGACTTGTTTCTCGTCTTACAAATCGTCATGCCTCCCACGGTGACAGAACCCGAACGAGCCCTCTACGCACAACTTAACACGCAGCGGCATTCGAATCCTCGTTCGGAACTGCTCGCAATCGCCCAGCGCCGGTTACGCGAGTAGTTGCGTTGTGCTGCCTGCTATGGCAAGCTTTGGCTCTTACGACATGACCATCAAGCCAAGGAGGAATTCATGAGACCTGTCACCAAGATCACGACTGCTTGGGCGATCCTTTCCACATGCCTGTTAGTGTTGGGTGTACCCAGTCTCTGGGCCAATGATCCTGGCTATTACGGCCACAGTGGTGGCGGACACACGGCTGGAGGTGGCCATGGGTATGGCAAAGGTATGCTGCACAGCGGGACCGGCCATTTAATCCGGCACTTATTGAAGCACGAGAAGGATATCGAGCTCTCGATCGACCAAGTCTTGAAATTGAAAGATCTCCAATTGAGTTTGGACAAGGCCCGCATCAAGGCTGAAGCCGACATCCAAATTGCGGAGCGAGAGTTGAAAGCGCTGACGGAGGACGAGAAATCCGACCTGGCCGCAATTGAAGCCAAACTCAAACAGAGTGAAGACCAGCAAGTGGCGCTCCGCATGACCTCGATCAAGACTCGCCGGGACGTTATGGCGATCTTGACGCCCGAACAGCGGGAGAAGGAAAAAACCGAGCACGACAAAGTTATGCAGCAACATGGCAAGGGCCACGCTAAATCACACGGGGGTGGCTCGTATGGCGCCTATCCCCACGGCAAGAATCCGCATGAAGGCATGGGAGGCTCCGTGCCACAGGCACCGGACCACATGTCCGTGCAATAACGCGACGTGTGACTGAGCACGTGGCTGGACACAAAAGGAAGCGGACGGAGGTTATGCCGAAGGAACTGAAGCTGACGAGCCATGATCTGTTGATCGGTCCATCACGGGCACCCGCGCGGGCTATGCTGAAAGCTGTGGGGTTTACCGACAACGACCTCTCAAAGCCGATCATCGGGGTGGCGAACACCTGGATCGAAGTCATGCCGTGCAACTACCACCTGCGACGATTGTCGGAACGAGTGAAGGCCGGCATTCGTGCGGCCGGCGGAACCCCCATCGAGTACAACACGATTGCCGTCTCAGACGGTATCTCGATGGGTACCGAAGGCATGAAAGCCTCGCTGATTAGTCGTGAAGTGATTGCCGACTCGATTGAACTTGTCGCCCGCGGGCATCTGTTCGACGGAGTCGTGGCCTTGTCCGGCTGTGACAAGACGATTCCAGGAACCGTGATGGCGCTGGCGCGTCTCAACCGGCCCTCGCTCATGCTGTACGGCGGTTCGATCATGCCCGGCACGTTTCAGGGGTATGACGTCACGATTCAAGACGTGTTTGAAGCGGTCGGCAAGCATGGATCCGGCAAGATGACCGACGCCGAATTAAAAGACCTTGAAGATCACGCCTGTCCGGGTCCCGGCGCCTGCGGCGGCCAGTTCACCGCCAACACCATGGCGATTGCGTTCGAATTTCTCGGTATCTCCCCAATGGGGCACAATGGCGTACCCGCGATGGATCACCGTAAAGATGACGTTGCCTTCGAGTGCGGCAAAATGGTCATGGATTTGATCCGAAACGATCTCCGTCCCAAACAGATCATTACCCGCAAGTCATTGGAGAACGCCATCGCGGCAGTTGCAACAACCGGAGGCTCGACGAACGCCGTTCTCCATTTGCTCGCTATCGCGCGCGAATCCGGCATCAAACTGAGTATCGACGATTTCGACAAGATCAACCGAAAAGTGCCGCTGCTTGCCGACTTGAAGCCGGGCGGCCGATTTACCGCCGCAGATCTGTATGCCGCCGGCGGCACGACCTTGGTAGCCAAACGCCTCCTGGACGCCGGCCTTCTTCACGGCAATCAGCCCACCGTCACCGGAAAGACGATCGGTGACGAAGCCGCACAGGCGTCGGAGAAGGCAGGTCAACAAGTCTTGCGGTCGCTGGCCACTCCAATCAAGCCAACCGGCGGGCTCGTCATCCTAAAGGGCAATCTGGCTCCAAAAGGCTGTGTCGTTAAAGTAGCCGGCCACAGCATTCTGAAGTTTCAGGGACCGGCGAAAGTCTACGACCAGGAAGAAGACGCCTTTGTTGCCGTTAAGGCGGGGCACATCAAAGCAGGCGATGTCGTGGTCATTCGTTACGAAGGTCCCGCAGGCGGTCCTGGTATGCGCGAAATGCTGGGCGTGACTGCCGCCATTGTCGGGGCCGGGCTCGGCGATTCAGTCGCACTGCTGACCGATGGACGATTCTCCGGCGCCACCCACGGCCTCATGGCTGGCCACGTGGCTCCCGAAGCCGTAAAGGGCGGACCGATCGCTGCGATCAAGAACGGCGACCTCATCACATTTGATATCGCCAAACGCCGATTGGATGTGAAGCTCGCACAGAAAGACATTGCGTCCCGCCTCAAGAAGGTCAAACAACCGATTCCTCGCTACACCTCCGGCGTCATGGGAAAGTACGCACGGCATGTTTTATCGGCTTCGGAGGGAGCAGTAACCAGCTAGGCATCTTATCCCTTCTAGTGACAGACCTAGACGATGACTCCGTGACGATGTCCAGTGAGCAGTTACTCATAGAGCTGTTTATATTGCCGCAGGGTCTCGTTGATGTTAAATTTCCGTGGCAGTCGTGGTCGCTTGCCACACAGCCATCCGATGATCCCGTCTGGTTCGACAGCATGCGGATGACCGCAGCGGCCAATCTTTCAATATCTCCAGCTTCGCAAAGCGTTCCCACTACCTGATCGATGACGACTTCATCAGCCCCTTCCACGTTTGTGGCGACAACAGGTACCCCGACGGCCGGCGCTTCAAGTAACACTCGTGGCAACCCCTCCCAGTGAGATGAATTTATAGAAATAACCATAACTTACTCCTATATTACAAATTACAATAACTAGCGAGCTCACAAAATAACTTTATAACTCGATAGTGACTATTTCCCACTTAGCCAGTCTGCTTGCACCTCCAATCATTCAAAATTCAATGGACGTCAGCATACCCTCAAATCGAAGGTTTGCCTCAGAAAGAGATGTAGTAAGAAATGGATAGGGAGCAAGAGAATGCGGTGTCGCGACTTCTTATGGGAGCGCCTGAGCTGGAGATTTCTGATCCGCCACACGGCGCTTGGCCTGTTGGATACGGTCTTCCTTGGACGGATCGCCCATTCCCTGTTCGCGGAATCGCTGGAACAGCTTTTCGTTGGAGGGATCGAGTTCAAGCGAATGGAGCCATGCTTCTCTGGCATCGGAAAGATTCAGTTGTTTGATATAAATCTCGCCCAGGTGCTCGTAGATGACGGGATCGTCACCGACCAGTAAAACCGCCCGCTTGATCTCCGTCAATGCCTCGGCCAACAGTCCAGACTTGTAGAACGCCCAACCCAGACTATCGACGTAGTACCCGTTCTCCGGTTTGAGGGCCACGGCCCGCCTGGTAAGCGATAGAGCCAGGTCGATCTTAATGCCCCGTTCCGCGTAGCTGTAGCCAAGATAGTTGAGCGCGTCGGCATGGTGAGGGTCCAACGAGATCGCTGCTTCCATTGCACGAACGACATCGTCGAAGCGATTCAACTTGTCGTACACCGTCCCAAGATTGAAATGCATATCGGCACTCTTCGGATTGTGACGAACGCCTTCTTCAAAGACCAACGAGGCTTTTTCGAATTGATCGCTTTGCAAATACGCAAGTCCCAGGACAATGCGCGGCTCTGGTTGCCTTGGCGTAAGCCGCACCGCGTCGCTGAGATGCCTGATGGCGTCAGGGAATTTCTTCTGGCGATACTGGAGCACACCCAAATGGATGTGGCTGTCGATAAAGTCTGGATCCTGCTGAAGGTTGAATTGGTATGTCTCGACAGCTTTTGACACGTCTTTGGTCTCTTCATAGAGATAGCCCAGATAATCACGAACTTTTAGCTCACTCGGCCTGACTTTGAGGATCGCCGTGAGCCGATCAATAGCCTTCGTAAATTCTTTCTTTTCTCCGTAGATCAACGCGACTCTCAGCTGGGCATCCAGATCGGTCGGATCGTCTTCCAGAATCCCTTCGAGCTCAGCGAGCGCGCCCGCATAGTCTTTGGTCGTCATATAGAGCTTGATCAGATGCTGCCGAATGTCCTTATTTCGTGGATTGACCTGGTGCAGATATTTTTGCAGGATCGCAATGGCTTTCTCTTTCTCTTGGCGAGACTCATGGAGCGATGCTTGAGCCAAGTACGCCGGTTCGAAAGACGGGCTCACCGCCATGGCCCGATCAAAACTTGTCACGGCCTGTTCGTCGTTCCCCACTTCAAGTGAGATGCGCCCTAAATAATACAGGCCGATCGGAGAGTCCGGCGCGTATGTCAATCCCTGCTTAACCGTCTGTTCTGCTTCCGCCGCCCGTTTCTGGTTGAGAAGAATGATCCCTTTGGGGAAGTAGGCTTCGCCTCGATTGGGAGTCTGCTCGATCGCTTTATCCAAAAGTCGAAGCGCATGATCTGGCTTGCCGGCACCGACCAAAATCCCCGCCATTTGCACCAGCAGTTGCACCTCCTGGCCGCTTCCCTCACCTACTTCTTCCGCCATCTGCACAGCTTGAGAAAGATTACCCAGCCCCAAATAGATCCCGGCCATCCGAGCCTTCACTTCGCGAGAGGATGGGTCGGCTTTGAGGGCGGTCTGATATTCCCGCAATGCTCTGTCATTGTCCCGCGCGAGTTCTGCCTGATACCCGAGCATGAAATGGTACATCGCGGCTGAGTCTGGATGGGAGGGGATTGACTGTTTCACGAACGTCGCCTGCGCGGGAACCGGGCCCGGCAAATTCGGTGCCCCTGCACAAGCCATGAAGATACATGGCACGATCCCCAAAGAGAGGCGCTTCACGAATGTGGGACCCCAGCGCGACTTAGTCATTCGAAGGGCACAGGCCTTCATCTTTTGAGCAGACATAGCCGGCTCTCATATGTGGGCGGGCTGCACGTATGGAAGAATTATACCGAGCGAGGGATGAATGCGCAAAGCATTTCACGTTTCACGAAGATCGAGGCTTTCGAATTTGGCAAACCGGTCGTGAAAAAAGAGCTCCTTTTTCCCAATCGGCCCGTTGCGGTGCTTGCTCACAATAATATCCGCGATGCCTTTCCGTTCGGAGTTTTGGTCATAGACCTCTTCGCGATAAATAAACATCACTACATCGGCATCCTGTTCGATGGCACCACTTTCCCGCAAGTCCGCCAGCATCGGAATGGGCGGTTTGCGGGCTTCGACAGCCCGGCTCAACTGGGACAATGCCACGACCGGAACGTTCAGTTCCTTGGCCAGCGCTTTCAGCGAGCGTGAAATGTCGGAGATTTCTTGCTGACGAGATTCGGAATCGCTGCGCCCCTGCATAAGCTGAAGATAATCCACGATCAACAGACCAAGCCCCTTTTCAGCCTTCAAGCGGCGGGCCTTTCCCCGCATCTGTTGCACGGTAATGCTGCCCGCATCATCGATATAGATCGGCGCCTGTTCCAACCGGCCGGCGGCTTCCGCCAATCGCCACCAGTCTTCTTTTTGCAGCTTTCCCGTCCGCAAGGCATGGGAATCCACCCGCGCTTCGGAACTCAGCATGCGCAAGACGATCTGTGGTTTCGACATTTCCAAACTGAAGATACCGACCACGGTCTTGGCATGAATCGCCGCATGGGTGGCAAACCCCAGGGCCAAGCTGGTTTTCCCCATGCTAGGCCGGCCGGCCACCACGACCAAGTCGGACGGCTGCAATCCCGCAGTGAGGTCATCCAAATCATAGAAGCCGGTTGGGACGCCGGTCAGATGCTCTTTTCGCTTCGACAATTTATCCACCAGATCCAAGCTTTCCTTGATAATCTGGTTGATCGGGCTGAACGACCGTTCGAGCTTGCCCTGCGCGATGCTGAAGACCGATCGTTCCGCGAAATCCAGCAGATCATCGATCGACGCCGTTCCCTCGTAGCCTCTGGTCAACACTTCCGTCGAGGTGTTGATCAACTGCCGCGCCACAGCTTTGTCACTGACGATCTTACAATGGTATCGAATGTTCGCCGAGCTCGGAACAATCTGAACCAGCTCGGCCAAGTAGGTCGCCCCGCCGACCGACTCCAGCGCTCCCAGGGCCGTCAACCGTTCTGTCAACGTAATCTGATCGATCACCTCGCCAGTCTCGGAAAGGTCCAGCATCGCCCGATATATTTTCTTGTGCGCGGTCCGATAGAAATCCTCCTCGACTAAGAGCTCCATTGCCTTCGGCATCGCGACATTGTCCAACAGAATCGCGCCGAGTACGGATTGCTCCGCCTCCAGATTTTGAGGAGGTAACTTCGGTTGCAACACGTCGACGGATGCAGCCGGACTCATAGACGTGTCCCTCCTCCACCAATGGGCCGGCTGTTGGTCCTGATCTCGGAATGGTTCCTGGACAAACTGAGCCCACGAAACACCCTGTCCACATTCAACGCAAACCCGGTCGAAGGCATCTGCCTCCCGAACCGTCCAATTAAATGGTTATACCGACCGCCGCCGCCTAGCTCAACTCCAATGCCCTCGGCAAACACATCGAACACAATCCCGTCGTAATAATCAAACCCGCGGAATTCGCCCAAGTCCAGAAACAGGACATCCTGATAGCCCGCACGGCTCAACAATCGATACACCTGCGCCAGCCGATCGAGGGACTCGGTCAGAGTTCTATCGTTGCTAGCCAATCGGCGGCCTCTCGCAATGACGCCGACATTCCCAGATAATTCGAGCGCTTCCAGGATCATTTGGGCGAATCGAGCAGAGATCTTCTCCTGACGAAGGATTTCGTGAAGTTTCGGTAGGTCTTTCTTGGCGGCGGCGTGTTCCGCGCGCTTTTGTCCGGCGCTCGACAAGCCGGCCCGTGCCAGTAACCCCTTGAAAAAACCGACATGCCCCAGCGACACCTTGAATCTGGCGAGACCCAGTTTCCGCAAACATTCGATCAGCAGCGCGATGATTTCTCGATCCGACGAGAGATCATCTGCACCAATGAGCTCGGCACCAACTTGGAAGATTTCCCGATCACGTCCAGCATGTTCCGGCTCATCCCGAAAGACCGTGGTCCGATAGGCCACCCGCAACGGCATGCGATCAACCATCATCCCCATGGCGACGGTGCGGGCAATTTGCGCGGTGGCATCGGGACGGAGAAGAAGAAGCCGGCCGGTCGCCCGATCCGGAATCTTGTAACACTTCTCCACCAATTCCGGTTCAAGTCCGGGAGCCAAAACATCGAGATACTCGAAGGTCGGCAGGATAATTTCGTCGTAGCCCCGCCCGGCCAAGACACCGATGAGGTCAGACTCGATAGCCCGAAAGCGGCACGCGGCTTCCGGAAGAATTGTGGCCATTCCCGCGGGGACGAGGGACCGTTCTTTCAACGGATGGCCCTGCCCCCCTCGCGCCCTGTGCTTCGAATGAGCAGAAGCCATACTCACCTGCAAGCGTCGCCTGCCGTTACGACAGGCTGGCGACTTTGACGGAAAGAATGTTGGAACTGGATTTGATATGGCCCAAGACCTCGGTGGGAAACTCCGTATCCGACTCAATGATCAACAACGCGTCTCCACCCCGTTTCTCTAACGCACACTGCATCCGCACGATATTGATTCCCTTGTCGCCGAGCACCTGCCCGACCATGCCAATGACACCGGGGCGATCCATATTATGGATGAACAGTAAATGACCTTCCGGCACCATTTCCACCTTGAATTGATTAATCTCGACGACCCGAGCCTCTTTCTTATGATATAGCGTGCCTGCAACCTGGTGGGACACTTTCCCTGCCTCGACGCGCACTCGAATCAGACTGATAAAGTCGCCGGCATCGGAGCTCTTGATCTCTTTGACTTCGATCCCGCGCTCCTTGGCCACCGTCGGCGCATTCACGTAATTGACCGGGTGCTCCATTATCCGAGACAGCAGCCCTTTCAGCACGGCAATGGTCAACGGCGCGACCGACAACGCCGCCACTTCACCGCTATATTCCACCGTAACCCGTTCGATTCCACCCTGCGACAACTGCATCTGCAGCGAACCGAGTCTTTCCGCAAGCGTCAGGAACGGCTGCAATCGAGGCAGCAAGTCGGGAGAGATGGACGGGATATTGACCGCCCCCCTTGCCACGCCTCTGGTGAAATAATCGACGATCTGCTCGGCAATGCCGATGGCGACATTTTCCTGCGCCTCGGCGGTCTGCGCCCCGATATGCGGGGTGCAGATGAAATTATCCATCGCAAGCAACGGATTGTCCGCTTTCACCGGCTCATCTTCAAACACGTCGAAAGCCGCCGCTGCCACACGTTTTGTTTTCAGGGCCTCGCACAGATCCGTTTCGTCGACGATCCCTCCACGGGCGCAGTTGACGATGACTACGCCCGGCTTCATCGTCTCAATGACCTTGGCGTTGATCAACGACTTGGTCTCCGGCGTCAACGGAGTATGAACAGACACGATATCCGCCAGACGGAACAGTTCCGGTAACTCCACGAGCGACACACCCATTTTCTCAGCCCGCTCAGGCGCCAGGTAGGGATCGTACGCGATGACGTTCATCGAGGCACCCTGCGCGAGCCTTGACAGATAGCCGCCAATCTGGCCGATCCCCACGATGCCGAGCGTCTTGTTATAGAGCTCGATCCCCATAAACTTGTCTTTTTCCCACTTGCCCTGCTTGACCGAGGCCGTCGCCTGGGGAATCTTGCGGCACGCCGAGAAGATCATCGCCATGGTATGTTCCGCCGTCGTCACCATGTTACCGCCTGGCGTATTCATGACGACGACGCCCCGACGCGTCGCGGCGGGAGTATCGACATTGTCCAACCCGGATCCGGCCCGCCCCACTACCTTTAATTTTTGAGCGGCGGCAATGAGTTCCGCCGTCACCTTCGTGCCGGATCGCACGATCAGTCCGTCGGCATCCTGAATTTCCTTAAAGAGCTCCTCTTTCGGCATCTTGGACTTCACCACGACGGTGAATCCACTCTGCTCCAGCAGCTCCACTCCCTGTTTCGACAGACTGTCGCTAATCAAGATCTTCATCGGTGCAGTACCCATGCACGTCCTCACCTCGTTATTTCACCATCAAGATTTCTTGCGCTTTTCCAACACCACTGCCCAGCTTCACCGGATGACCGAGTCCTTTCAGCACCATTTCGGTGGCGGCCAAGGCAGCAATCACGTCGAACGTATCCGCATAGCCCATGTGCGACAATCGGAAGATCTTTCCCTTCAAGTGATCCTGCCCACCGGCGGCCGTCATGCCGTACTGCACGCGAAGATTTTTGTAGATTGCCTGGCCATCCACGCCGTCCGGCGCACAGACCGCCGTGAGGGCGTCACTCGGCGACTCTTTGGCAAAGAGGGCCAACCCCGCGGCTTTGACCCCTTCGCGCATCGCCAGGGCCAAGCGCCCTTGCCGCGCGAACATTTTCTCGAGGCCTTCCCCCTTCATAATCTTAAAGGCTTCTTGCAAACCGATAATGAGAGAGACGGTGGGAGTAAACAGGGTCTGATTCTTGACCTGGTTTTCCCGTTCCTTTTTGAAATTGAAATAGAACGCCGCATTCTGGGCCTTGTCCGCCAACGCCCAGGCCTTGTCGCTCACACTCACAAACACCATGCCCGGCGGCAACATGAGCGCTTTTTGTGAACCGGTGATCACCACATCCAACCCCCACGCGTCGGTCTTAATGTCGAAGACCCCAAGCGCAGTGATAGCATCCACAACAAGAATCGTGTGCTCATAGTTCTTGATGATTTCCCCCACGGCTTTTACATCATGGGATACACCAGTCGACGTCTCGCTTGCTTGCATGTACACCGCTTTAATCGAAGGATCTTTCTTCAACGCATCGGCTACCTGTTGGGGATCGACGGCATGCCCCCATTCCACTTTGAGTTCCGTCGCCTGCACACCGAACGTCTTGCAGAGCTTCCCCCAGCGTTCTCCAAACTTCCCGCCGTTGACATAGAGCGCCTTGTCGCCGGGAGACAAGAAGTTGGACACGGATCCTTCCATCCCTCCCGTTCCGGATGCGGCCAGCATCAGCACCTCATTGCGAGTCTGATACAACCATTTTAACCCCTCACGGACCTCCGCGAAGATGGGATCAAATTCCGGGGCCCGGTGATGAATGATAGGCCTGGCCATCGCTAAGAGCACCTCTGGGGGTACGGGCGTGGGGCCGGGAGCTAAGAGATACCGCTTCAACATTGATCGATCTCCTTCAATGAGGACTGGCCTGATGTAAACCGAAAAAGAGGGGGGCACGTTACCATTTGCGTCGTGAAACTGTCAAGAAATCCTCCCGCGCAACCGATGATTTTTCAAGGTATTTTCACGCATCATCTCGACTCAGAGGCATCTCTGCACAGAGGGTACTGGGCGGGGAGTTCTAACACAAGAGAAGACCCCAGCCCCCCCTCCCTATTTCCTTGACAAGTGATGAATCACTCGTTAGCTTAGCCAACACGTTTTGCCGGTTCTTGCATTACGAGGTGAGCTCTAGCAATGCCGATCAAACTTCGTCTCACAGCTATGATGGCCGCCGTGCTCTTCGTCCCACTCACAGCTGTTTCATTCCTCTTCCCCAGTCACGGCATCGCTGAACCCGTTTCCATTGACTCTGGCACCCGAGCAACGACACAAAACAACGATGACGACAACGTCGATGCCAACTTGGTACCTTTGGAGCCGGGACTGACCATCATACCTCCGGATCTGAGCTTCCCCGACGTCGCTCCTGACAAAAACGCCGACCCCATTGCCGGACACCCGCCTGCGTGGAACACCCCGGACTCAACCACGTACCCAACTCAACGAATTTTTACAAACGGCTCGAACGACGTTACCTTTAATATCCCGGTAATCGTCAATCCTGCCGTTGAAAGCCACATCCAATTCTTTATTACGTCGATCAGAAGCCGGTTTGAGCAATGGCTGATCCGGTTCAGCCAGTACCGCCCGATGGTCGAGAACATTTTTGAGGAGTTCAATCTCCCGCGCGACCTCGTTAATCTGTCGCTGGTTGAGAGCGGATTTAATCCCTATGCCTACTCGCGCGCCAAAGCCACAGGTCCCTGGCAGTTCATGCAGGGCACGGGCAAGGCGTACGGTTTGCGTATCGACCGTTATGTGGATGAACGGCGGGACCCCATCAAATCGACCGTGGCGGCCGCCCGGTATCTCAGAGACCTCTACGATATCTTCGGCAACTGGCCCTTGGCGATGGCAGCCTACAATGCTGGAGAGGGAAAAGTGTTGCGGGCGTTGCACACAGCCCGGGGTGAGACCTTTTCGGATATCACCAAGACGAAATTAATTCGCCAAGAAACCAAACAGTATGTCCCGCGCATCATGGCGGCGACGATCATCGTGCGGAACCCTGAAAAGTACGGCTTTAGTCAAACTACGGCTCCGCCGTACCACTTCGAGGAAGTGATCGTCACCCGCGCATTGCATTTCCGCGCGATTGCCTCCTTCAGCGGTATCACCTACGAGAATCTTCGCCTGTTGAATCCCGAATTGCTGCACGATGCCACACCTCCGAATGATCTGGCCTATCACTTAAAAGTTCCGATAGGGACGGCAAACAAAATATCCGGTCTGCTCGACCGAATCCCGACCTACAAGTTTCCTCCGCTTATCTCGAAAGTGCGGCACGCCAAGGCCACATCTCCGCAATCGTATCGAATCCGTCGAGACGATACGCTGGAGAAAGTCTCCAAGCGGTTCAATGTTTCGCTGAAGACTCTCAAAACACCCAACAACCTGTCGAGTTCCGTCATCCGGCCCGGCAAATCTCTCACCATCAGCCGCTGACCCAACGCCAATTCCGTGGCACGGTGTACGGCACTACGATCTGTTACTGGGACAGGCTCACGCTGGACTATGGTTTTGCGAGGGATTTGGAAGAAGCGGGACTCCTCGGTGCGTCAGGTACCGGAACAGGCACCGGCGATACCTCTGCGGGCTTCTTCATATCGAAAACTTTCTCACGAATCGCCGCTTCATTGGCAAACGGAGATTTGGGATAGGTCTTGATCAGCTCCTGATACCGCTGGAGCGCCCCCTCTCGCCGAGACTGGCCTTCCTCTATCCGAGCCAATTCGAAGAGGGCTTGATCCCGGTTCAGAGAACCCGGACTGTCGATCACCGCCGAATAGGCCGCCGTTGCTTGTGCCTGGTCCCCCTTCGAGAGATACACATAGGCAAGTTTCTGCCGAACAAGACCGGCGAGAGAAGCATTGGAGCTATAGGTGGCAAGAAACCGCTTATAGGCCTCGATGGCGGAATCGAGTTGGTTGGTTTCGATCAGGGCATTGCCGAGCCCAAATAACGCCAGCGGCGCCGACGGCGTCCGAGGATACTCATCGGCAATTTGCTGATATAACCGGATCGCCTCCTTGAGGTTTGTCTCAATCTTCTTCGGATCATTGGCCGGACGTGCCAGGTATTGCAGGGTGGCCTCACGTTCGAGATCCTGAGCTTTGCCCGCATTGCGCGCATCATACCAGACGATCCCACCGATGAGCCCACAGACGAGCAGCAGCACCACCAGCCCGACGATGAAGGGCACTCGATAGACCTTCAGCCCGATCAGCCGTTCTTCCAGCGTACTGACAAGCTGACCTTCAGCGACCGGCAGAGACCGGGGTGGGACTTTGATCCGATATGACATATCCATGACGCCTTGAAGAATTGAACAACATGCATTCCCTTCAAGCAACCTCGTGTTTTATACTAGGGCCCTGTTTCTCTTGTCAATGTGCCCGTGGCCGAGAGCACACGATGTTTCGCACGAGATTGCACCAATTGGCAGAGCAGTCCCTGACACGGACGGTGAACCCACTTGAATCCTCAACGGGACCGGTCGTTCAGCGATTGGGGCGGCGCGTGATTCTCTTATGTTCTAACGATTATCTGGGACTAGCCACCCACCATGACGTCATCCACGCAGCCATCTGCGCAACGGAACGATACGGTGTAGGATCCGGTGCCGCGCGCCTGATCTGCGGAACACTCCCCCCCCATGAAAACCTTGAAACCTCTCTGGCCAATTTCAAAGGGACGGAAGCCGCGCTGATGTTTGGGTCCGGCTATGTTGCGAATCTCGGCGTGATTCCCAGCTTGATCGGACACAATGGCCTCATCCTGGCTGACCGATTGTGCCATGCCAGCCTGATCGATGGCTGTCGGCTGAGCGGCGCGGATTTCCGAGTATTCCGCCACCGTGACCTCGCTCATGTCGAATCACTGCTTAAGCGTCGAGCTGCAAACAGACACACGTTGATCGTGACCGATGGGCTGTTCAGCATGGATGGCGACATCGCACCGTTACCGGAGCTGGCCTCGTTGGCGAAGCAGTACGACGCCATGCTCTACGTCGATGACGCGCACGGCACCGGAATCATGGGGCCGACCGGTCGGGGAACCCTCGAACAGCTTGGCGTCGAGCACGAGATTCCCTTTCATATGGGAACCTTGGGCAAGGCGCTCGGAAGCAGCGGTGCCTACGTGGTTGGCCCTCGCGATATGATCCAGTACCTGATCAATACCGCCCGCTCCTTTATTTTCACCACGGCTCCGCCTCCAAGCTCGGCGGCCGCTGCCAACGCGGCGCTCGCCATCATTCGACAGGACCCTGAACGGCGAATCCG
>Ga0194128_10004255_pt1 | contig 21175 bp, 21 predicted proteins | sample TA2KigCa65mmetaG_FD_148650 | JGI IMG/M metagenome (GOLD analysis project Ga0194128, IMG submission 148650) | Freshwater microbial communities from Lake Tanganyika, Tanzania - TA2015037 Kigoma Deep Cast 65m | ecosystem: Environmental > Aquatic > Freshwater > Lake | place: Tanzania: Lake... | reverse complement strand
AAATAGAGCAGTGATTAAACGTTCCTTGTTAACTAAGCTCTATAAAATAGAGCAGTGATTAAACGTTCCTTGTTAACCAAGCTCTATAAAATAATTGAAAAAATTATTTAAAAAATGTAAATTATTATTATAATATCATGAATTATCATAATAAAACTTTTATCAGTGAATACGACAATAGTGAGAAAAAGCTATTAGTTAATTATATATATTCACAAATTAATATTTCTAAATATAAGTATAAATTACTAGAAACTACTAACGACTTAGAAGGTTTTAACGATTCTTCTAAGTATTATGTTTCTGCCAATTTTTCTGGGTCAAATTGTCTTCTTGTTTTTTGTAAAATAAGAAATAAAAATTATAATTTTCTCATTGACAGAAAAACACTAAGTTTTAATTCTGAACAAATTAAATACGAATCAGTTAATATAATGCCTGTTAATATTAAACTAGATAATTCTATTTATAATGGAACTATTATAGATGGAATATTTATAAAGCATGATAAAAAAAAAGAAAAATTTTTTGTAATTACAGATATGTACTTATTTAGAGGCGTATCTACTGAAAAAGATAAAATTAATATAAAATTAGCAAATATCAATACTTATCTAGAATACAATATGAAAGCGTGTCAAAATATTATTCTTACTATTAATAAATTATATGAAATAGAAAATATTGACAAACTCATTGACGAAGATATTAAAAAAACTCGTGACTTTCATGTACGTGGATTATCTTTTTATCCTGAAATATCTGGAACTAAATTGATTTACGTTTTTAATGAAGACAAAGATAAAAAAATATCAACTGGGACACAAATAAAAGAACTGACTAATGAAGTAACAAAAGAAGTTCCCGCTAAATCAAATATAATAGAAGCAAATAAGAAAACAAAAACAAAATATATTATAAAAAAAGAAAATATTGGACAACAAATTATTTTTATAATGGAATTACGTAAAACTGAAATTTCAGATGTATATAAATTATTTGTAGTTGAAGAAGTAGAATATAATGGCAAAAAAATATTAAAAACTAAAAAAATGGGAATTGCATATATTCCAACAAAAGAAATTAGCTTTTATTGTAAAGAAGTTTTTAATAAAAATATATCAGGAAGAGCTCTATTTAAATGTCAATTTGAAGAAAATAGAAATAAATGGATCCCATTAGAAGAAAGCAAAGAAAATAAAATTCCTGCGAAATTATCAGATATTAAACTTAAATTAGAAATTATAGAAGAAACCGATACTGAAAGCGAATAATTAGTCTAAAAAATATACTATAATTGTCAGATTATCAGTAGAACCTTTAGCTAGAGCATATTCTGTTAATTTTTTAGCAATATTAATATTTTTATTTATTCTTCCATTAAAATTACTATCATAGCATTCATTTAAGATATAATTTACTACATCTTGATTAGATAATACATCCCATAAACCATCACATGCAAAAATTATAAATTTATCTGTTTTTTCTAATCGATATCGAAACACATCTGGATTATTAGTTAAATATGGTTCAGCGTCAAAATCACCAAAAGCACGCGATACAGATAAATCTTTAATACGCCAATCATCACCATCAAAATATGGTTTTCCTCCAAGACTTTCAATTCTTCGTTTTTCTTCCGGCCACATTGGTTTGTGATCTTTAGATAAAGCGATTGCAAAATTATCTCTACATAAGACAGCACGCGAATCTCCTACATTGATAATATTTAAATAATTCTGATCATGTTTTCTAAAATGCATTCCCAATAGACATGTAGAACCACAATGAATTGAATTATTGAGATAGTTTTTCTTTAATACTTTTTGTTGTAAATAATTAAATACTTGTGTTATATATGCTTTAGAAATTGGGTAAACTATTCTTTTATCAATAAAAAAACTATGTATAGTTTCACCCAAAAAATTAGAAACAAATTTACCACCATGGCCATCAAATACACCAAAAAAACTAATTGGTGCTAAACTATTGTCTTGATTATTAATATTATTGACAATTGTATGTCTATCTTCATTTTGAGGACGTAATCCTTTAATAGATACTGAATGTACATTCATTATAATATATTAATATAATATATTATAATGAATCGTAAAAAAATTAATTATTATATTAAAGATTCTATTCCATCAATAATTTTTCCTCTTCCAAGAATTTGCATAAAGTCATTATCAATAATACTAATTGTACAATAATCATTTAGTTTAGAACAGATAGGTCTATCAGTAAGTTCTATAATTAATTTAATTATTGGTTCTTTGACAATATTAATTATTTTCGCATGACAGTGTGCTGAATTTATATTAATAACTATTTTTTGTTCTTCAGTCAGGTCAAAATCATAATCTTTTCTAAATTGTTCAAATTCTAATTCTAAATTTTCATATACTTTATAACTATCACTAATACTAGATTCTAATAAAATATTTCCAACTAATTTATCATTAGCTGTCATTGTTGGATCTATATCTAATTGAACACCAATTAATCCACCTGATACAGCTTTAGACAGACTAGTTTTTTCAGAATTAATAGATTGCACTTTACTAACCAAAGGACAATATTTAAATCGATGTATTGAATCATTTGACTTAGTAAAATAACCAGGTTTAATAATAATATTATCTTCCAAATTAAGAGTACCTTTAATAATAGATCCTCCTATAACCCCGCCTTTAAGATTACTAATTTCTATCCCACATTTATTAATATTAAAAGATCTTACTATAAACATAATAGCTGGACTATTATAATCTTTATCATATGGTTTTAATTTTGTTAACTCCTGACATAATACATCTATATTAAGATTCATAGAAGCAGATATAGGAATTATATAAGAATCTTTTGCTTGTGTTTCTTGCAAATCTAGTTTTAAATTTTTCATAATTGTTTTAGCTTCGTTACGCTTGACTAGATCCAATTTATTTAAACAAATAACTGTATTTGGAATTTTAGAAATATTTGTACATAATAAATGTTCTATAGTTTGTGGCGCAGGTAGTTCTTTATTGACTGCCGATTCTATCAATATAGTACTATCCATTATACTAGTACCATTCATCATTGCTGACATAAATAAGTTATGACCGGGTACATCGCATATACTAAGATGATTTACTAAAGTCATAATACTATTACAATGTTTGCAATTCATAGTAGCTATATCTAATCCAGTAGATTGATAACATTTTGGCTCTTCACAATTGGGACATTTAAATATTTTACAATTAGCATATCCTAATCTAATTGTAATATTACGTTTTTTTTCATCAGTATGTGCTTGTGTGCTTTTACCAGTTAAACATTTAGTAACTGAACTTTTACCATTTGATACAGATCCAATAATGCCTAAATTAATAACAGGTTGAGTTTTAATAAAATCTAAATAACTCATGATTTAATAGATAATATAATATTATTATTTAGTTTTTAATTCAACTTTTTATTATTATATATTCTAATTATATTAATGTTCGAAAAGTTCAATATAACTATCAATAATAAAATATACTTTTTGTTAAAAATCCTAATTATATTTATCATAGTATTATATTTTATAAATAAAAACTGTGAAGAAAGATTTAATATAGAAGGTTTTAATATAGAAGGTGAAGAAAATATAAATTCATTATTTAGTAAAAATAATATGACTATCGGAAATTTATTTATAAATGGGACGTTTAATATGATTCCACGTGGTTCAGTCGTTGCATGGACAAAACAAACTATTCCAAAAGGATGGGCTATATGTGACGGAACTAATGGTACACCTGATTTACGTGGACGTTTTATAGTAAGTAGTGGTCAAGGTAAAGGACTTTCTAATAGAAAAGTTGCTGATAATGGAGGAGAAGAAAATCACTTATTAATAGCTGATGAATTACCATCACATAGTCATATAGCAAATACTTTTAATACTACTAGTTTTTTGTATAAAATAAAATTAGATGATGATACATGTGGTCAAGTATTGACTGATGCAAATGGACCATATCAAGAAACGACCAATCCGGTATTAACATTAGTTCCACAAAAGACAGAACAACAAATTAAAGATCCAACAACAGGAAAAGTTATTGCAACTGTGCCAAAAATGGTTCAACCAGAATTATTACCATCAAGCGAATATTTAAATATGACCGAAAAAAGAATAATTTATGGAGAAGTTAAAGCTGAACAACAAACTGCAAATTTACTAAAAACTAAACCACATAATAATATGCCACCGTATTATATTTTATATTATATAATGAAATTATAATTAAATAAAAATTTTTATCATGATAATAATTATAAATAAATGGGCAATTCTTTTACTGGCCATTGTAATGGTGTTAATCCAATTGAAGCAAAAAAACTTACATCAGTAATTGGTTCTGAAACTAATGCTGGAATAAATAATATTCGCAATATTCCTGCAGAAAGTTTTGCAGAACAAGAAAATCTCAGTGAATGCCAACAATATACGCTAAATAATCCAACTTATCAAATACCTCAATTAAGCGATTCTACTATCGCAAAGTTATATTATCAAAATAAATTTACTGTAAATAATTTAATAGTAAATAAATCATGCAATATAATACCACGTGGATTAATTATAGCATGGTATGGGTCAGGTGTTCCAGATGGATGGGCATTATGTGATGGAACCAATTGTACACCAGATTTACGAGGACGAGCTATATTTGGTTATGATTCTATTAATAAAAAAACTAAAATTGGTCAATATGGAGGAGAAGAACAGCATTTGTTAACAATTGGTGAATTACCAATTCATGCACATGATTATAAACTTAATAGTGGTATACAACAATTTTTAACAAGTGCTTCAGGCAGTGGTAAACATTATCGACAAGGAAAAAAAGCTGGAACAAATAAAAATATATACACTTATAATAATGATACTAAAAATTTGCCACATAATAATATGCCACCTTTTGTAGTATGCTCGTATATCATGAAATTATAATTTTTTTCTGAATCAAATAATATAATGAAAATTAATATTATTGAAGAACTAATTAAAATATTACTAATAATTTTTATAATATTTTTAGTATCTCGATTGATTACTAATGAACATTTCGTATCAAAACAAGAAAATAAACCAAAACAAGAAAATAAATCAAAACAAGAAAATAAACCAATACAATCTACTGTAGTATCAAATACAAACAATGGTATTTCTCTTATTACTCCCCCACCATTACCATCATTATCAATGGGAGCAACAGATAATAATTTAGGTGATATTGCTGTCGAAAATTTAGAAGTAACCGGTTCAATCGATATATTTCCGGCGGGTATAGTAGCTGCATGGTCTGGTGATATTCCTCCTGACGGTTGGCTATTATGTGATGGAAAAAATGGAACACCTAATTTAACTAATAGATTTATTTTTGGCGCTGGTCAAGGTCATAATATGATAAATAGAAAATATGGTGATCGAGGTGGTGAAATAGAACATACATTAACAATTGATGAAATAGCAACACATCAACATTACTTTGATTCTGCTTTAGGAACTGTTGGTTCGTTGCGAAATATTTCAGGGAGTGCTAAACATTATGATAATGGTTTAATATCAACTGATGCAGATGATGCGCAAACAGGAAACACTGGAGGCGACTTACCACATAATAATATGCCTCCTTTCTATGTATTGGCCTTTATTATGAAACAATAAAAAATTGAAATTAAATATTATATATTATGATAATTACTAAATTAAAGAATCAATAAATACTTAATATGGACATTAATATCGAATCTAGCAATTATATTATCTATTTTGATAATATAATTGGTTCAGGTATTGATGGAAATGTATATTTGGCCAAAATAAAAGAAAGTGACATAACAATCGTTGTCAAAATAATGGATACATTGACAATTATAAATGAAAATCCAAAAAGTATTTCTTTTGATGAAAAAATAGAAGAATTTATACAAATTAATAAACTTGCTGCTATAACAAATATTGGCCCGCATATTTATGACATTAAAAGAATTATTGATCGAGATTCTGATCATGTTTATATATTTATGGAAAAATTTGATGGCGATTTAAAATCATTAATAGATCGTGATGTTAAAAATAATATTTCTGTTAAAGAAATAGAAAGCAAAGTTCGCAATATTGTCCGACCACTTCGTAATATTATGATAGATAATAAAATAATTATTGGCGATGATAATACTAATAATTATTTATATAAAATAGTCAGAGATAAATTAAAATGGGTGCGAATAGATTTTACAAAAAGTTATTTTTCTGAAAAATTACAGAAAAATAAATATTTTTGTATGTTTGATAATGTCAAAAAAAAATATAGAAAAATTTCTTTATAATCCCAATGTATATTTTATATTAAATAATACATTTGGGGATATTTACTTTTGCTATATGATTATTATTTTATCCAAGTTTAATAAAAAATTGAATTTAATAAAAATAATATGATAGTAATATAATAAAAAATGCAGTGTTGTGGATGTATTATACCAAAGGATAAAACAAAAGTATTTGTAATCAATGAATCAAAATTGCAGGCGAACAAACAAACAGTAAATAAAATTATCAATACAATACGAATTATTAATGGAAATAGATTTTATTCACTTGGAATTACAAAGTCACCAAATAAAAGAGTTAAAAAGCACAACATAAATAACAATTTAAAATATTTATATTTGTTTGGATTTGCTAATTATACTGATGCGATGTATTTAATTGAAAATATATCTGCTTTTTTTTGGCGAGATTATAAATTTATAAATGAATCAAATGTTCGAAAAATAAAATTAACAAATGATTTATATCATATCTATATTGCTTATAAAATTAAAATAAATGATAAAATAATAAAAAAATCAATATTATAAAAAATAAATTTATAAATTAAAATATATATAATGAATACTCTTTTTATTTATTCTTTTATGATTGTATTGATGTTCCTATTATCCGGCATTAACAAGATACAAAATATACAATCTACTGCAGAAAGTCTTCAAAAACGTGTCAATATCAATTTGCCATTTTTTACAGTACCTTTTGAATTATATACTCTTGCAATTATTATAGTAATATTATTGCAGATATTAGGTTCAATGATGATTCTTAAAAGCGCATGGACTGGTAAAAATAATAATATTGCATATTGGTCTGCTATTGCATTAGCAGGATTTACTATTATTGCCACAATGTTGTACCATTTTCCTCCTGTTGGTAAAGAATATTATACTTTTATGAGCAATTTAGCAGTAACTGGTGGCTTATTAATACTTGCAGACAGATTTAATTAAATTATTTATTTATAATATTATATATGGATAATCAAATAGAAAAATTAATATTGGAAAAATTAGAATCTATAGAAAAAAGACTCACAAATATAGAAGAAGAAATTACTAAATTTAATAATATTAAAGAAAGCTGTAAAAAAATGAATGATCATATAGATTTTATAGAAGAAACTTATAGTAAATTACGTATGCCTTTAAATTTTGTAAAAAAAAATGTAGAAAAAATTATGGGCACACAATCATCTAATCTTCCAATAAAAGATAAAGAGAATTAATAATATAATAATAAATAATACTTCTCGTACTGTTGTAATATTTTTTATTTTAATCTTTTTATTAGGAACTAAAATATTAAATAATTCCATAGCATTTACTATGCTAGATTCCAATGAAGTAAAGCTATAATTACTCAATCCATTTTGCACCCCACAATTGTATAAATTACTAAATTTATTTGATTGATTTTCTAAATATCCCAATTTAGTAGTCATAAAAGCAGTATGTCTCGGAACCCATTTTTTATGTTCATAGTTATAATAATTCTGTGTCATCAAAGCATAATCTGGTTCTGGTAAATTTTTATAAATAGTTTGTAATTGACGAAATACTTCATATATTAAAATATCTTTATTAGAAATTTCATTTGGTGTTTTATTTAAATGGTCAGATTTATTGTACATCGTAATAAGGGATGTTATTACTGTTTGTGATCTAGCATCTTGAAAATCAGTATAATTAGAGAGTACTATATGACCAATTCCCCAACTTGTCTTAGGTAGTCCCCAAATTTTGGGTAAATTTAATTTAGTCTTCCAATGAAAAGTAATAGGTATATAAGTAAGATAATTTGTATCATTTGCCCATTTATTAAAATTATCAATATTAAAAGCATCATTAAGATTCATTGATTTAATAGAATATGGTGGAATGGCTAGAATAAATTTATCAGCATAATATTTATTATCTTTTGTTTGTATAGCTTCTATATTTGTATTGTAATTTGTATTGTATATAAACTTTTCGACAGGAGTATTTAGATAAATATCTACTTGTTGAGATTTTAATACTTTTTCCCATATTTTAAATAGTCCAATATCATTTGGCAATTTGGGTTGGTAAATAGTATAGAGTGAATTTTGATTAAGTATCTGTAAGAAGCTATAAAAAGTATACTTATCTGCACCTCCTCCATCAGTTAATCTTCCAATCCGATCCAAAAATAATTTTGCTTTTTGGCTAAAATTATGTGTATTACAAAAATCTTCTAATGATATTTTTTTATAAGAATTATTGAGAAATAAAAAAGCCAGTCCTAATATTATTATCTCACGAATACTTAAATTATTATATGCTTCTTTAATACTATCAGATAAACCAAATTGGTATGGAGTAAATAAATCATAAAAGCTTGTTCCAAATTCTTTTAGTAATTCTTGAAACATTAAATAATTATCTATATAAATTCTTGGCCCATGTTCTGAAAATAAACCATCAATTCTATGTACACCGTGACATCCACCAAGATAATTTTCTTTTTCAAATAATCCAACCGAATAATTATTTTTAGACAATAAATAAGCAAGTGTTAGACCAGTTGGTCCTCCCCCTATAATAATATAATCATATTTTTTCATTATATTATTAGTATATAAATAAATTTATTTAGTAGATTAATCAACTTCAGCTACTTTGGGTTTATTAACATTTGGCATTTCTGATTGTTCTGCTGTTTGGGCTTTTTTTTCATAAGAAGACTTAATAATAGGTAGGATCATATCTTCAGCTTCTTTTTGTTTTTCGGTATATTCTTCTTTAGTTGCATTTTGATTATCATCAATCCATTGAATATATTTTGTTACTAGTTCCATGAGTTTCTTATGATTATCTTCTCCGACATTGTCTTTAAATTCGGCTGTAGAACAAGAAGATTTCACATTATGAAGATAACTTTCAAAGTGATTCTTTGCTTCGACTCTATCACGTACTAGTTTATCATTTTCGGCATATTTTTCTGCCTCATTTAACATATGTTGTTTTTGTTCATCTGATAGACGACCACTCTTATTTTCAATTACTATTTCTTTGCTCTTCCCTGTAGATTCTTCTTTAGCACTTACATTCATAATACCATTTGCATCTACTTTAAATTTTACCAAAATCTTTGGTTGTCCACGAGGCATAGGAGGAATACCAGTTAAATCAAAAGTTCCAAGTGGATTATTATCACGTGTCAATGCGCGCTCCCCTTCAAAAATTTTAATAGTAACTGCTGGCTGATTATCGGAATAAGTACTAAATGTTTCTTCTTTTTCACATGGAATAGCAGAATTTCTTTTAATAAGAGTAGTCATAACGCCTCCTGCTGTTTCAATACCTAATGATAAAGGTGTAACATCTACAAGAACTAGTGAATTTGTAGTATCATCTTCTACTCCACTTAATACAGCGGCTTGAACAGCCGCACCATATGCTACAGCTTCATCTGGATTAATATCCATCTTAGGGTCTTTACTAAAATAATCCTTAAGCATTTGGCGAATCTTTGGAATTCTAGTAGATCCACCAACTAGCACTATATCATCAATTTGTTCTTTACCTAGTTGTGCGTCAACCATTGCTTTTTTAACTGGTTCAAAACATTTTTCAAACTCTTCTGTACAAAGACTTTCAAACTTGGCACGTGTAATAGTAACTTCTAGATCATTACCATCATAGAAAGAATCAACTGATACAGTACTAGTGCTAGAACTAGATAAAGTTCGTTTGGCATTTTCACATTCTTTCTTGAGTCTTGCTACACGGTTAAGATATTTTGGATTCTTAAGAATATTAGTTTCTACTTCTTCTGGTGACATTTTATATTTCTTGCCAAATTCTAAAGCACAATATAGTTTTAATTTTTCATCAAAATCTTCACCACCAAGTCGTGTATTACCACAGGTAGATTTTACTTCAAATACACCATCATCAATAGTTAGTACAGAAATATCAAGAGTACCGCCACCTAAATCAAAAATTAGAATATTACGACAATCTTTCTTATCAAGTCCATAGGCAATAGCAGCAGCAGTTGGTTCATTGATTATACGTAAAATATTAAGACCTGCTATCACACCCGCATCTTTTGTTGATTGACGCTGAGCATCATTGAAATAAGCAGGAACGGTTACTACCGCATTATGTACTGGTACGCCAAGATATGCTTCTGCTACTTCTTTCATTTTAGTAAGAACTGCAGCAGAAATTTCTTCAGGGTATAGTTGCTTAGTTTCACCCTTAAATTCTACTTCTATTTTGGGTCTATCATTTCCATCATTAATTACTTTAAAAGGGTATCTCTTAATTTCAGCTTGTGTTACAGGGTCAGAAAATTTACGACCAATTAATCTTTTAGCATCAAAAATAGTATTTCTTGGATTAGAAGTAGATTGTGCTTTTGCTGGTTCACCAATAAGACGTTCTTCATCTGTAAAAGCAACCCAGCTAGGCATAGTTCGATTTCCCTGTTCATTTGCAATAATTTCTACTTTACTATCACGATAAAAAGCTACACAAGAATAAGTAGTTCCAAGATCAATACCAATACATGGACCATTAACATTTTTTGACATGATTAATATTTATATTTATTTCACAAATCTTTAAATAAAAAAAATTGAAAAAATAATTTATATATTATAAAATTAAATAATAACTATTACACTATCTAATATGGATTCGAAAACAACCGATTCTAAAAATGATTATATTGTCCAAGTATTTAATCATGAAATGATGCTCGATAATATGGAAAAAGGTATAATGATAGAATTTAAACCAACTGATAAACCAACTGATGAACCAACTGATGAACCAACTGATAAACCAACTGACAAACCAATTGTAGAAAAAATTATGGGATTCCTTATTAAAATTCTAATTAAATAATAGTTTTTAGTTTGTGTATGGCTTCTTTAATTTTGGTTATAATTTTTTTATTATCGAGTGTTTTTATTAAAAACATTGTAATATGTTCCTGATGGACTTTTGGAATTAATAATGATACTGAATTTATATTAATTTTCTTAACATCTGGAATGTCTTTTTGTAATAATGATTTAGTAGAATAAGAATAAATACTGTCTAATGGATTTTTTTTATCACCAGATACTAACCCAATTTTAGTTTTAAAAATTATTAATTCTTCTGATAATATATTTTGTGTTTTTTTATCAAAATTCTGCAAAAAATAATCTATTGTAATATCAAATTTTTCTTTAGTAATTATTGAGTCAATAAATTTATAACTTGAATGCGTATTTAGTCTATCTAATAATTTTAAAGCTTTACTAATATTTTCAGGTATTTTTATAGAATCTTCTAATAAATAATTATTCAAGAAATCAAATATTGTATTATCTCCATAAAGTATAAATTTATCGAGATCATTAATAGATTGTGATAATTTTAAATTACTATCTATCAATTTCATAATATCAATAACAATTAATTGAGAACTAATTGTAGATTTATGAGCATATACCGTTTTGTGTAAATTATATCGTAAATTAAACATATTATATATTTCAAATACAACTTGCTCTGGATAACATATATTATTATTTACTACAATTACTTCATCAACTAGTCTACTTACATCAAAAGATAAATGTAATCCTAAAACTTTAGAATCTCTAATTAAATAATCATATTTATCAACATCAAGACCATTTAAATAATTTGATACAATCTGATATAAAAATCCAGTATCTTCTTTTGTTGGATTTATTAAATGTTTTATAAAGTCTATTTCATCATCAAGAATTATTTTTTTTAATACTTCGTCTGATTTGATAATTTTTTCTATTAAATTAGCAGATCTTGACTCATGTGTTAAATTAATAGTATCTACTTTATAATATAATGGTAAAAATTCATCATCAAATAAATGAGAAAATGGACCATGTCCAATATCATGACACAATGCAGCTATTTTAACTAATTCACATATATATTTATCTAATCGAGGTTTTCCAAAATATTTAAAATTAAAATAATTTTGTAGATATTTTATTTTAGACAAATAATCATTAATATGTACTTGTTTAGTATTTTGTATTATACAAGTCATAATACGAGAAGCAAAATTATAAGTTCCTAATGAATGCTCAAATCTTGTATGTACAGCATTTGGAAATACATAATATGTTGTACCTAATTGTTTTTTATTTCGTAATTGTTGAAAATATTTACTATCTATAATACGACATGCATAATTACTAATAGAAATATATCCATGAACCGTATCATGAATTTTCTTATAATTAGTAACTAATGGAATAAAATAGCGTTCTGCTATTACAGGTGAATTTTCTTCTTCAGATAAATATTCCATTTTAATAATAATATTTTAATCAATTAATTTAATTATCAATTTTTTTATAAAATTAATTTTATAAAAACTTGTTATAATAATCAATAAAAGTATAAATTTAATCTAACTAATAAAAAAATAATTTATAAATCATTATGACAGATTATATAAAATATATATATCAAATAGATTAGTAATATTAATCTATCAGTTCAATAATACATGCCATCAATTGTAAATCAGAAGCTAGACCCTTTGATATAATATAAGCATAATAACATAATTTATCCATAAATTTTATTCGCAAATCTTCATTTATTTCATAATCTGATTTTAATAATTGTATTAATCCTAATACAATGTCTGATTCACTATACCCATTTTTTTTAAATCCAAATATTAAATTTTTTGCCGGTAAAAACTCTTTATCAATACAGCATTTAATTATATTTTTTAATATTTCAGGTTGGGGTTTAGAACAAACTCTATAAATATTTTCCACTGTTATTTTATCACATGAACGATATACTAATTGCAAATTATTAATAGCACATCTTAAATCACCATCAGCTATTTCAGCAATTGTTTTAAGTGGTTTAAATTTTATAGTAATATCTTCTAGTTTGCATATTTGTTCAAGTCTTTTAATTATTTGATCTTTTTGCAATCTATAAAATCGCATAATTATACATCTAGATTGTATTCCTTCTATAATATCAGAACTACTGTTACATGTAAACGCAAATCTAGTAGTTTTATGATATTTTTCCATTAAATTATTAATTAGTCTTTGTGCTTTATTTGTCATATTATCTGCTTCATCTAAAAATATAATTTTATGTGTACAATAAATTGGAGTTTTATCTGGATTATCATTAAAAGTTATTTGTTTTTTACAAAAAGATTCTATTTTTTCTTTTACTGCTTTAATACCTCTATCATCAGAAGCATTTAATTCCAAAACAGCATCATTGCTATAGTGGCTATATAGTGCTCGAATTATACACTTTATAGTTGTAGTCTTTCCAATGCCAGGAACACCTGGTAATATCAAATTAGGCATTTCTTTATCATCAATAATTTTTTTTATTTTCTTATAAATATGTTCATCTAAAATGATGTCTTCTAATTTAGATGGCCTATATTTTTCTATCCATGGTATTTGATCATATCGAGACATAATATTATTAATTAATAATTATACTTTTAAATTATTAATTTTCAATTTTTTTAAATATCAATGGTCTTTAATATAAATAAATTGTTTTACAAAATATTTATATGTTTCAATAATAAATTTTTGTATCCATCATTTGGAAACTTATCTAAATGTGGCTGATGTAATCCAATTGGATCATCATAAAAAATAGTTTCTATTGAAAATTTTTTTGCTATTTCTATCGATGGAATATCATAATTTAATTTTATACAATAAGTAGAAAAATAAATATCTTCATTTTGTCCTGTATATTTATATTGATTAACTATTTCAAGCATTTTCTTTGTATTTCTCAAAGATAAGCCGCCATTTCCTACTTCAAGGAAACCATTCCATTTAACACACCATGGAGCGCCAACATAATCATAAATAAAAAAATCTTCAAGATTATTTTTAAACAACAAAGTGTCTATTTGAAAAGTCAATACATATTTACATCTAAATTCCTCAATTAGTTTTTCCCAAAATTGTTTACTAGCCATATACTTACTATATTCTAAACTCGTAAAATTTATAACACCTGTATTTATATAATTGACATTTTTCATATTTTTTAACTCTTCTTTAATAAAAGTTTCGTTATTTATTCCATGATATATTATTAATCCCCAGTTTTTATCTTTTAGTTTATACATAAAATTTTTTATTACTAATGGTAACAAAGGAGTTATACGTGGTTCTATTATTATTGCATACTTATCTGTATTGTTGCTAATATTAAATGTCTCATTTGGATAATTAAATTTAGCTAAATATTCTGACCAATATGGTTCATAATTTTGATTTATCATTTTAATATAATAATACATATTGAGATATTACTTTATATCTTTTCGCTGATTCATACATTATTATAATTTTTAATAATGTTTGTGATATTTTAGAGAATTGTAAAATACAACTTTTTTCTTTTTATTTAGACTGATTGTTATTACACCTTTTTCACTGAAAAATGGGACAGTAAAAAAAAGTAGTTATTGCACCCTTGAACCGAATCTTTTTAACGGGCATGTATTTATTTGACACCTTTAATAAGGGGGTTAGATACTTTTATATTTAAAACTACTATATAAAAAGCCTTATAATTTTGCTTTGAAAGCTTAGGAATTTCAGTAGGAGTGAATGGGAAATATATAAACCATATTATAACTGATATTATAAACTAACAAAACTTTAAATAGCTGTCTCATTTTTCAATGAAAAAGGTGTAATAATTAGAATTATAAATACTAGTAAAACTATTATACCATTAGACAGTGTACATATTATTTAGTTTACATAATGATCCTTCTATCGACATTTAATTTCTCTGGATTATATATTCTTTCTCTTTATCAACATAATTTTTATAACTAGAACATATATTCTCCAAAATCAGTTACTTCTTTTACACCATCTTCTAAATCACTTAATTCTTTTTTTTTCTTTTTTTTATCTTTTACTTTCTCATCAATATCATTATTTTCAATAATATCATCACATATTTTATTGTCATCATTTGAATCATCTAAAATATTTTCTAATTTAGGAATTTCTTTATCTTCTAATGTTAAATATTTATTTATTTCTTCATCTGTAAATTTTTTAAAGTCTTTCAAATACGATTCATAAGAAATAAATTGATCATTATTTATATAATATAATTTTACTTCATATTTGCTAATATTATAATCACGTAATCTAATTTCTCCTTGTCTTTTAAATATAGACAATTCATCACACAAATCTATAATTATTGGTCTTATATCACCTGTCTTTAATATACGGCGCATAATACGGCCTACTGATTGAATAATATTTTTTTTTGGAGTTGCTAATATTACAGTATTAAGTCTGTCTATATCAAGCCCCTCGTGTGCCATATCATAAGTGGCAAATAGTATATCAGCTTGAGTTTCTGCTTCTTTACGTTCTTTTTCTTTCATACCACCTAAATAATAATAAGTTTTACATTCGTTTTCAAGAATCTTTTTTTCTTGAATATCTTGTTTAATATTATTATCAACATTATCTTTAAGAAATTTTAAATGTTCTCTTCGACCAGATAGAACTAATATTTTACGATCTGGAAATTTTCTTATTTGATTAATTATATTTAACAAATGTGTATTACGTTCTTTCATTTCTACAAGATTATTTATCATTTTTGGAGCATGTGCTTTAGATTGTCCATTTCTATATACTGTTTGTTCTACAAATAATTTATTTTTACTATGGTATTTAAATACTTTAGTTAATACTTGCTTATTAGGACGACGTGATTCTTTATAAATAGTAGGTCCTAAATACCAATCCATTACTTTTTTTAATCCATCTGGTCTATCAGGTGTAGCAGAAAGTGCCAACGTATAATTTGCTCCTGTTTTATATAAAGCTCTTGAAAATATTTTCGAAGCACAATGATGAGCTTCATCGTAAATAACAAATTTAAATTTATCAAAAATTTCTATATCATAATCTCTCATAGAAATAGATTGTATCATTGCAATTACTATATCTTTATCTTCTATGTCTACTTTATCTTGACGAATTATTCCAATTTTTGCATCAGTGAATTGTTTTATTCTTTCTACCCATTGATCTTGCAAAAAAGTCTTATGTACTACTACAAGTGTTTTTGCTTCTAATAATTGGGCTAATTTAATAGCCATCACTGTTTTTCCTCTACCACACCCAACAGATAAAAGCCCACCACCTTCACTTTTAATTTTTTCTAAACATGCATCTACTATAGAAACTTGATAGTCGCGCAAATCACTCAAAAAATTGAATTTTCTAGTTTCTCCCTTAAATTTTATTTTATATGGTATACCATATTTTTTTATACCCCAATATCTTGGAACAGTAATAAATCTTTCAGTTTCAGTAAATACTTCAAATTGTTCTTTTTCTGAATTATCGTCAAAATCTCCTAAAAATGGTTTTACTGTAAGTTTTTCTTTAATATATTTTATTTCTGATGTAGATAAGTCAGATTTTTTTATAGTATATCCGCGATGATTTATAAAAGGCATATATTATAATAAATTAATATATTATCATATACTTATCCTATTTTTTTCACTTTTTTAATTTAATATAAAAAAATTTATAAATCTAATTATATATAATGAATTCTGATAACTTAATAAATTTAACAAGAAAAATTACCGACCCATTAAATAGTAATAGATACATCCATAATATATTAGGATTAGTTTTAATCACTGCTTCTCATTATTTTATTCCCCATCCAATTATACCAATGAGTGTAATTCGAACTATTAGAAATAATACAACTATATCATTTTTACTAACAGTATTATTAGCTTATTTATTACAAAAAGATATTAATGCCGCATTAGTTTCTGCTATTGTAGTATTTGTTTTAAGTCATATTGTAAAGAAAAATGAAAACTTCGAAAATAACGATTATGTTACTTTGATGATTAATGAATATAATTATGATTTAGATAGAATGGTTGATAAAACTAAATCTAATCATAATAATAAAATTGGATTTGCAATGCCCCATCAAATAGTATCTTCTATTAATAATAATCCTGTTCTAAAACCAGTTAATAATATTTCTACTACTCAAATTAAAACTCCAAATAATATCCAATCAACTCATATTCCTAAGAAAGAATTAACTAATGTACACGCGCAAATTAAAAATGATTTTGAATTTAATTCGGATAATCTTAGATATTTAAACTATAATCCTCAAAAATTAATGGAATTTCAAGATATGGTTTATAATGATGAATTTACTGGAAATACATTTAATCCAAGACTCGAACGATTAAATTAAAAAAATAATTTTTATATTATTAAATTATAATAATATGAAATATATGATATTTATAATTCTTTTTTTTATATTAATAATAATAATTTTTATAGATACTTTCTTCTGTATACCACATACTGAAGTATTTGCAGATATAAAGAAAGAAATAATAATTGAAAATAAACAAAATGTCAAAAATAAACAAAATGTCAAAAATAAACAAAATGTTAAAAATAAACAAAATGTCAAAAATAAACAAAATGTTAAAAATAAACAAAATGTTAAAAATAAACAAAATGTTAAAAATAAACACAATAAAAAAACTCACAAAAAAAAATTATTAAGTAAAGCAGAAAGTAAAACAAAAAGTAAAACAAAAAATGAAGCAGAAGAAGAAGAAGCAGATAGTGAAGAAGAAGCGGAAAAAAAAACAGATAGTAAAGCAGATAGTGAAGCGGAAGATGATGTAGATAGTGAAGCGGAAGAAGAAGCTGATAGTGAAGCGGAAGAAGAAGCGGATAGTGAAGAAGAAGCAGATAGTGAAGAAGAAGCAGATAGTGAAGAAGAAGCAGATAGTGAAGAAGAAGCAGATAGTGAAGCGGAAGAAGAAGCAGATAGTGAAGAAGAAGCAGATAGTGAAGAAGAAGCTGATAGTGAAGCGGAAGAAGCTGATAGTGAAGCAGAGGCACAATCATATTATACAACTAAACAGAAAAATACAAAACATAAAGGTAATATTGCAACATATGACAAATATCGATGTAATCCAGATATTGATGATGATGATGATGATACATTTAAAAATATAAAAAGACCATGTAATAAATCAATAGATGATAAATTTATATTTGGATGTCGTGATTTAAAACCATTTCCACTTTATGATCATAATAGACATATAAAAAATATTCTAAAGGATCCTTCTAAGTATTATAAAAAATTACATAAACCGGTTTCTGCTATTATGGATGATTTTGACTATTTAGGAGCAAATATGGGAGAATATTCAGATTATGCAAATATAACTGATATAGGTAAAATACCACTTGATAAAAAAAAGGTTCATCCTGTTCCATATAACACATTATTTAAAAATTCACCTGCTTTTAAGTTTAATTGACTTTATATTATGATATAAAAATCTAATATTATAATATAACTCTATATGGATTTTAAAATTGATAAAAGGAAAATAAATATAATAGATGAAGATAACAAAAAATTTTTTGATAGTTATTGCAGAAAAGATGGATATACTTACATGCCAACTATAATACCAGCAGTCGAACGAATTATTGCTATTGGTGATATACACGGTGACTATGAATTATGTATCAAATTACTAAAAATTGGAAAAGTTATTAATGATAATTTAGAATGGATTGGTGGAAGTACAGTTGTAGTTCAAGTTGGGGATCAAGTAGATAGATGCCGTCCTTTTAATAATATGACATGTAATATGAAAGAAACAACTCTAGAAGATGAAAATTCAGATATTAAAATATTAAAACTATTTACAAAATTAGATAGTGAAGCTCAAAAAAATGTTCCACCTGGAAAAGTTATTTCTTTATTAGGGAATCATGAACTACTTAATGTACAGGGTTATATGAATTATGTTTCATATGAAGGATTAAATAAATTTACTTTAGAAGATTCAGATAGTTCAGAAAAACAAGTTATTAAAAGTAGGCAAGAATATTTTAAACCAGGAAACAAAATAGCAAAATTTTTAGCGTGTTCTAGATTGGGATCTATAATTATTGGATCTAATTTATTTGTTCATGCTGGTTTAGTTGATCATTTTGTTCGTCAATTAAGAGATAAAAAAAATAATAAAACAGAAGTTTCTATTAATAATTTAGCAGAAATTAACTTAAAAATACAAGAATGGTTAATGGATCTAAGAGAAAAAGGATATGTTGATGATATAATATCAGGAGGAAAATATTCTATGTTTTGGAATAGAATATTAGGAAATTTACCAGAAGGAGTGAATATGAAAAATAAAAAATGTTCTGAAAATATATCGGAAGTTTTAAAAGTATTCCAAATAAATCAAATGATAATTGGCCATACACCTCAATCATTTATACATAATAAACAAATAAATGCTACTTGCTCTAATAAAATATGGAGAATTGATAATGGTTCTTCTAAAGCATTTAATGTTTTTGATCATCAATATATGAAAACTGGCATAGTCACTGAATCTAGAAAACCACAAGTATTAGAAATATTACATGATAGTATTTTCAATATTCTTAAAGAATGATTTATTTATTTGCATTACTTGATTCATTTATTACATTTTTCACTATATAATTAATTTTTCCATCTTTTACTGTGATATCCACTTCGAAACCCTTTTTTAATAATACTGGAATATTCGTATCACCACTTGTTAAACCAAATGATCCGCCTCCATCTTTTACTATATCAAATTCACCTTCTGGTATATCTGCTTTTTGGGTTTCTAAAATATTATCTAAATCATAATAGCAAAATCCATCCGGTCGACAAGTTTTTTGTATTTCATAATTATCTGCCAAATTTACAAAATAATTTGGCATTAATTTTTTTATAGGTGATGCTGGTTTTTTCTTACTATGTTTTTTCTTACTATGTTTTTTCTTACTATGTTTTTTCTTACTATGTTTTTTCTTACTATGTTTTTTCTTACTATGTTTTTTCTTATTGTGTTTTTTCTTACTATGTTTTTTCTTATTGTGTTTTTTCGCAACAAAATTTTCTGTTGATTTATACAGACAATTAGAAAAAAATCTAAATAATACACTTATTAAAAAAATATAAAAAATTAGTATTAAGAGTGAAATATTCATGTATATATTTATAAGATATAAATTTTATAATTATATTTAATTTAATAAAAGCAATTTGTTAAGCGCTCTTTTTGGCAGCCTTTTTTTCTGCAAATTTACGTTCAGCTTCTTCATACATATTTTGTAGATTACCTTTTTTCTTTTCTTGATTGTAAACTTCCATTGCTCCTTTAAATAGTTCATCTGGTGTAGCATTTGGATTGGCATTCTTAAATTTATTCCATAGCATATAAGAGAAAGTCATAAGAACTGGGCCACCTTTTAGATTCATTTCTTTTTGAACAAATTCTTTAAATTGGTTTCCTTTAACAATAGCAGGTGGTAATTCACGACCCATCTTTTTTGATGATTTACGAGAACCTTTTTTTGATTTTGTAGGAGTTACTTTTTTGCTGCTATTTTTAGTAGATTTTATGGCACCTCCATATATAGCCTCTATTAATTTGCGAGAAGATTTGCGAGAATTCTTACTTTTTTTAGATGATTTATTTTTAGCACCACCTAATTGTTCTTCTAGAATCATTTTTCTAGAACCCTTTCTAGAACCCTTTTTAGATGATTTATTTTTAGCACCACCTAATTGTTCTTCTAGAATCATTTTTCTAGAACCCTTTCTAGAACCCTTTCTAGAACCCTTTCTAGAACCCTTT
>Ga0194128_10004252_pt1 | contig 21181 bp, 18 predicted proteins | sample TA2KigCa65mmetaG_FD_148650 | JGI IMG/M metagenome (GOLD analysis project Ga0194128, IMG submission 148650) | Freshwater microbial communities from Lake Tanganyika, Tanzania - TA2015037 Kigoma Deep Cast 65m | ecosystem: Environmental > Aquatic > Freshwater > Lake | place: Tanzania: Lake... | reverse complement strand
GCCCCTTGCACAATCCGCACCTTTGTTCGGTAGTTCCGAACCGGAGGACTCGGTCTTGAAGGACGCTCTGGTGCATTTGTTTCGGAAACGGACAGGACAAGGCCCACAGGCAGGTGACACCCTCAAAAACTTCAGCATCAAATCCTTAGGATCCCCAAACGAAGGAAATAATCTGTATTATGCGGCCCCTACCCAAATTGCCGGTCAATCCTTTGTTCAAAAAGGTTATGACTACCGCCTGACCGTTTCCAGCAAAGATGGGCGAACCGTCAACGCCTCTGCATCAATCCCCGTAAGCGAAATTGCGGATACCAGCGTACAGATTTTGGTCACGTCACCAAATGAATGGTCCCGTAACCTTCAAGTGAAGGTCCGCTGGCGCTCAATGAACGAGAACACCTCGGGTTCTGAACCTGCCCATTTCAGGATCAATTACCGCATTATTGGTATGGCGCAAAATGATTTTTTTTGGAACAACGCGGATTTGACCGGATATCCTAACCAATTGGTATCCGTGAACACCTCGAATAACGGGGTTTACGAATGGCAAGATCGCTTCAATTTTTACGTACCCTATGACACCACAGGGCTAGGGAATGCCCAACTCGAAGTGGCGATCCAACGAATTAATCAGCCCTTGTTCCAATACCTGCAAGCCATAGGCCAGCAAGGGCTGAGTGAAGACAACCCCTTTGGCGAGCCTGTGGTGATCCCCACCAACATCCAGGGTGGATTGGGTTGTCTCGGAACGATGATCACCTACCGAATGCGGCGTTCCATTCCTTGGTAGGTACTCCTGCCTTAATTTTGACCAAAATACCCATGTCCCCCGTTCATCTTCTTGGCGCAGGCCCCGTAGGTTGTCTTGCAGCCATACTCCTGAAGCAGCGCGGCTTTGAGCCCATCATCCATGAGCGCCGGCCAGACAGCAGACAAGAGGGAGCATACGGTGGTCGCTCCATTAACCTTGCCTTGAGCAACCGAGGATTCCTCGCCTTGGCTGCTGCTGGTCTCGAGACCGAGATACAATCCGTGGGCCTCCCCATGCCTGGTCGTTTGGTGCATGACCGACAAGGCCGAGTTCAGTTCCAAGCTTACGGCAAAAACGGTCAAGCAATTTATTCCGTATCCCGTGCCGGTTTGAACTACAAACTCATGGATTTGGCTGAATCGCAAGGGGTTCAAATTCATTTTGAATCGCGTTGCACGGATGTCCTGCTTGCTTCTCAACACCTACAGTTGGAACAGCATGGAGAGGTACGAAATGTTCCGTATCATGTATTGTTAGGGACGGACGGCGCCTATTCTGCCCTGCGTTATGCCCTGCAGAAAACGGATCGCTTTGATTACAGCCAATCCTATCTACCCCACGGATACAAAGAGCTGCACATCCCCCCCACTTCAGCGGGCGAATTCGCCATGGACCCGGATGGGCTCCATATTTGGCCACGAGGACAATACATGATGATTGCCCTGCCCAACCCTGACCGCAGTTTCACCTGCACCCTCTTTCAGCCCTACGAGGCAGATCCGGAACGCGGTGTGCACGAAGGCCTGCAAGACCTGCGCAGTGACCAAGAGGTCTTGCGTTTTTTTGAACGTGATTTCCAAGACGCGGTACCGTTGATGCCCACCTTGCTCGATGATTTCCGCAAGAATGCCACCTCATCGTTGGTTACCGTGCGTTGCTCCCCATGGAATTACGGCCCCACTTGCATCCTGGGTGATGCGGCTCATGCCATTGTGCCCTTCTACGGGCAGGGATTGAACTGCGGTTTGGAAGATGTCAGGATACTCATGGAATTGGTGGATCAAGCTGGCCTGCATCCCGAAAGCGATCAAGACGCCTGGGCCAATGTCCTGGAGACCTTCGCCACCACCCGCAAACCCGATGGCGATGCCATCGCTCAATTGGCCTTGGACAATTTCATCGAAATGCGGGATAAAGTAGCAGACCCACGCTTTGTCTTTCAGAAAAAATTAGAAGCCCGAATGCAGGAGCAATTTTCCGGGCAATGGACTCCCCTGTACACCCAAGTCACCTTCGAGCCCCTGACGCCGTACCAGCAGGCCTACCGAAACGGTCAGGTGCAACAAGCGCTTATGGATCGAATCATTGACCGTATCCATGCAACGCTCCCTCAAGGAGCATATGATAACATGGATTTGATCGACCCCATCATCCAACAAGAATTGCATGCAGCCGGGCAATGCTAATCGAATTCAGAGCATTCATAATTTGAAGGCTCTGTTCTGGTTTCGAGCATTGGCCTTCCTCATCGTAGGGGCTGGCGCCGCTCCCATGTTTTTTGTCAAATCCGATTCAGTTTATGTTTACGGAGCCCTGCTCGGTTCATTTGTCTTGATCATCCTTCTTTGGGCCGTGATCAAACCAAGCTATACCGCCGTTGAATCCGATGGACAACGAATCTTGATATCAACGGACAAGGACGATTCCGGAAAATTCTACCTCGAATTACCCGCATCGCAGATGGTTTCTTTTGAATTATGGCCTGTGAGCGGAGGATTACTCTGGGTACTGGTGATCTTGCGCCAAACTCCTCAAGGGGTCATGCGAAGCAAAAGAATTCACCTGAGTCTGTACGGTGCCTCGAAAGTCAAAGGCGTCCGTACGCTCTTGAACAATATTTTAATAGAAAATCAAAGGCAACCTATTATCGTTTAACGAGTTAGTTTCGGGTAATTATTTTTCTCGGAGGGATTTTACTGCCTTGGGTGAGATATGACGATCTAGGAGGAATGAACGGCCGTGGTGGGATAAAGAATTGGCCGGGAAGGGGCCGCGTCCAAGGCAATATTAGGTAACATCAGATTTAACAAATAGTTTCCATCCGGAATATTCGAGGGAACGTAAATGAGTTCCGTGATCGTTGCTGAAATTCGAATCGCCGTATCCACGCACCAAAACGCTTTGTGAGCAAGCAATTGTCCTTGGTCATGCTCCGGGTCCACTGATGGCAAATCCGTCAACAAATGCAGGATACCCAACGAAGCAAGGTACGCCAAGGCTTCCGGCTCGAAAGCCACGGGAGAAGTTTCTGAATAATCCTTGATCAATTTGGAGAATTCATTCGGTAAAGTTCGAACCACCAAGCCTTCGATGGCATTGCTGTTGTTATGAAGAAGAAGCTCGGACAATTCGCTGCGGGTAATCCAAGGTTGGGATGGATCATTCGCTTTGAGGACAGGGGTCACGGAAACCAATTGAACTGGAAACCAAAATTGAGCCAAGGCCGTATGGACTTTGAGGCATGTTTCCGGTCCATGGCCTGGCTGACCCCTCTCATTGTACCCGATATGGCCGACACATTCCGTATGCGTACCGTTACCATGCGGGCTTATTTGCATACCTATGACGTTGCAAGGAGAGCCTTGGGCCACATCGCCAACAAAAGAACCTGCTCGAAAGGGCTCAAAAACAGGATAATCCATCGAAAACGCCCGAGGATTTCCCATTCCGTGATGCAGGGGAATCGAAAGATCCCAAGGGGAATTCAGATCCCAAGCCTCGCCTGTTCCTGAATTTGAAGCTGTCAATTTCATCATCATCGAATTAATAACACGCTGTAATTAGGCCTCTGCAAACAATTCCACAGCAATGAAATCTGCGAGAGCCCTACCTGCTAAACTAAGCCGAAGAGGGGCTTCTCTATCTTCCAACTTCAAAGCCTCAAACCATTGCTCCGGCATTTTCGAAATTTGTTGGCGTAACCGCTGTACCCGCTGTGGACCATGGGCCTCCTCCAAAACCAGCCAGTGCAACCCGTCCATCAAACGAAGCCCGATCAAAACCGCCTCGTTAAAGCGCTGATCGTCGGTCAACAATTCCTCGCTTGACGGAACCTTCCCGGACTGTATCTCCATTTGGTATTGAATATTGTTTGCGATATTCCAAGAGCGCTTTCGATGTCCATCAAAGGAATGGGCCGATGGACCCAAACCCCAATACGCATGCCCTGACCAATATCGGCTGTTATGGACCGCCTCATGACCCGGCAAGGCAAAGTTTGAAATTTCATAGGCCCGGTACCCCTGTGCTGCGGATACCTGATACAGCTGCATCATCTGTTCCAAAACAAGGTCCTCAGCGGCCAGACGAACCTTCTTTTGATTCACCTGATGATACAGTGCCGTTTGCGGCTCAACCGTGAGTTGGTAGGATGAAAAATGAGGCAGCCGCCAACTTAATAATTCCTGTAAATCTGCCTCAAAGTCCTGTAAGGTCCGGTCAGGATATCCGTATATCAAATCTGCACTAATGGACTCAAAACCCTCATTTTGGAGCAGGTGGAGTGCCTGTCTTCCTTGGGCCGCGTTATGCGCTCTGTTCATCCCAGTCAAATTCCGATCATCAAAGGACTGTATCCCCAAACTTATCCGATTCACCCCCAAAGAACGCCAGTCCTTGACCTTGGCCAGTGTTACATCCTCCGGATTCACCTCCAAAGTGAATTCCCTAACCCCATCGAGATCAAACCACCGTCGAATACCATTCGTCAAGGACCTCAACTCCGCCATGCTCAGCAAGGAGGGCGTGCCACCGCCATAATACAACGTTTGGAGGCGTGAATGTTTTACTTCAGAAAGTTCAGCTATGGAATGGACCTGGGGCAATTCATCGTGGGCCGATGCCCGCATTCGATATCCCAATTCATCGAGCATTGAACGAATCAAATCTCCTCGCCGTTGCAGCGAAGTGCTAAAATGGAAATTACAATAAGAGCAAGCCTTTCGGCAAAAGGGAATATGAACGTACAGCGACTCAGGAACCACCAAAAACGGAGGGCCTAGTAATCCCAAAGGCTCTGTTCGAAATTGAACAACTTCTGTTTGATCCGCTCCGATTCCATGAGGAAATCCTCCGGATTGCTAGCATAATCTTCTACTCGAACATCCTTCACATTGGGTTCTTTGTAGATGTATGAGGAGAAAAATCTGCGCAAAAACAAATCATCATAAGAGATCTTAGCCGACTCATTTTTCATATTGAAAACTTCAGATGCCGCAAGTATTGGTCGGATAGCTGGAAAATAAACCCAAAACATTGGGATTTCACCAACAATTATTCCATCAGACTTAAGGTTTTGAATTGGCGCTATCGCTACAATTCGCACTACCATACTCGCGGTCTTGCGATCAAAGACCCATTCTTCCTTGAGCCTGTACTTAACAACGTCGTTAGGGTTAAACTCAACCTTTTCGATCTTTCTTTCTAAGGCATAAGTCACCGGATTACTCACGATGATGGTATCCCATTTTTCTAATGAATTTAAGATATCCGACGCCTTGATCTGGTCCGATTTTTGAAGGTCCTCGGAGTTGAACAAATACCCATCCAACTTTCCCGTTTTCAAGGCGTCCATCAGGACATTGATGAGCATACTCTTCGGATGAGTGAAAGGCATATTCAGCTTTTGGTTCAAATCAATTACTCGAAGAATTGACCAAGAGAACATAACATCCTGCTCTTGAATTTCCGGTAATGCAATAGGCTTCTTGGAGGTAGACAATTTCATAGAACGCTTGTAGGCTCCTGGAATAACCTCTACAGGCTGTTGTCCATAAGCGCTTCCGAAAAAGCAAGTTAATAAAAATGCGATGCAATAATTCTTCATAATTTTAATTAATGGAATAGACGGCAGGGGGTAATTTCCTTGTGATTTTGTCGGGACCAACTACTTTGACCTCGTCAAAAATAAACCGGTCACCTGCTTTAGAATTTCGTATAATTTGCTGAATCTTGGCGTTGTAGATAGCCCCTGTATTGGCAAAGGGTTCAACATCTTTGCGAGCAGCGAAGTAAAGCATTCGGAAACTAATTATGTCGAATCGCATGTCAAAATCAAAGTCCTTCAATGTCGCTATCATACCGCCTTGTGCCTTGAATTGGGAAACAGACACAGAACCCGGAGTTAAACCGCCAATTGTGGCTTGGGGGTCAGGAACTGCCTTTACACGAAACAAGGTAGATCCAAGCATTTGACTGCCTTTACCATCCACGCCCTTACCCCGTACATCAACATTAATATTCATACCCGGTGTATTGACTCGAACTATGTATTTGCCTTTGGAACCCGTAATAGTACCCCCCCCTGAAATTGCCGGAAGAAGATTTTCAGGTGTTACGCCGGGTGCTGAAATGGAAACAGGATTGTCAACACCTACATACAAAACGTTCATTTTATCAGGAGAAACTACTGCGGCTGGTCTTGCAACTGTGTAAGAACTACTAAACGGATACCTCGTCAATTCACCGGAGGTAGGGCTAACCACATTGATAAAACCACCCCATTTTTTTTCGCCTTCTGAGGTTGCTCGAATTTTCAATTTACCCATTCCCGCTTCAACAGGTACCTTGGTTCCACCTTCAAGTCTAATGTCCAAATCTTGGCGACTGTCATAAGCCACCAAAAGGATATCTGCCTCGTAATCTTGACCGGTAAGGATATAACTGGACCGTGCAACTACTTTAGCCTCAACCTTATCAAATTTATAAGAAGCCGCATCAATTTGACTTAGTAGATAAGAAATAACCTCAGTCTCGGTATTCCGTATATCACTCTCGTATTTGGATAAAAGGGTGATTACCCCAGATAAGGGCATTTCTCCAAAATTGGATTGAAGCCAATTCTTTTTTACGCCAGATAATTGGTCGCTAGGGTCAACAGCTTCGTCCAAGTATAACTTGATTTCTTTAAGGTCACTTTTAGGGACAATATTCAAAATGAGCGAACGATATTCATTGATTAGCCTCTTGAACTCCAAACCCTTGGGGCTTTTTCCTTCAGGATTCACCAAAACCTGCGAGCTTATGTCGATGTTACCATCATCTATAACACGTCTTGCCCCTGCTTCTACTTTGAAGTCTCCTTCATCCATTTTTTGATTTTGATTGCCCCCCAAATCAATCATCATTTCTTTGGCTTCCTTAACGAACTTCAAAATCTCCTTCGTTTTTTTTCGAATTATTTGAGCCTTATCAAAGTTGGCCTTGGCCTTGCCTGGCTCTTTTTCCATACGATCGTCAAAGGCCTTGTATAGAGCTTCGTTTTTTTGACCAACAGAGAGCGAAGTCTCCTCTAAGCTTTTGTTAATCATCGCAAAGGCCTTGAGAATTTCCGCAGAAACATTAAGAGCAAGCATAGCTGTCAACACAAGGTACATCATGTTGATCATTCGTTGCCTTGGAGATAGTTTTGCGCTTGCCATCGGTAGTGTATACTAAGTACTGATAAAATTAAAAAATCGCGAATAATTTGATATTAGAAACGATTGGACATTGCATTGAGCATATTCCCATAAACTGAATTCAGGGAAGCTATGTTTCTGTTTAATCGAGACATTTCGGATTGATAACGCTCCGCATCTTCTTGAATCAATTTAATGCTGTCCATCAACCTACCAACGCCGCCTACATTTTCACTGGCTGATCTCAAGGCAAAGGCAGTTTGTTTGATCTCCTCATCATACATTGCATTGAATGAGCCAATATTCTCAATGAGTTTTCGCATTTCTGCTCGATAAGCTTTTGTTTCTTGTCCAATTTGATCTAAATCTAAAATTGAATCAGAAGCAGAGCGCACACTGTTCTGATAGGCCTGATTCGCAGAAATAAGATACTGATTTAATGTCGCCATTTGATCGTTGTAAACCTGAGCTTGTTCTCCCATATTGGACATAGCCTGAAAAGAAGTAGCGACGGTTTGAGCCTGATGAGACATATTCCCGATATTTTGGGTTGCCTCATTCACTTTTTCGGCAAATTCTCCAGAGCTAAACCCCGCTGTATTCAATTCTCCCATTTTCTGGACATTGCTATTCAACGCTTGAAAATTTCTACCTAAATTCTCTAAAACATCCTTTTCCAAATTAGCCTCACGCATCAAAGAGTCCAAAGTAGCAGGCTGCGCTTTGGCTTCTCCACCTGCTAACTCAGGGTAAACTAAGGACCAATCCGTTTCTTCTGGCGGAGCTTCAAACCCCGAAACGAAAAAAATCAAGGCTTCGGTGCCCAAACCTAAAGTAAGAAAAAAATCCGCGAAAGGAAGGTGCCGGATTTTGAATAATGCCCCAATAATTACCACGGATGCACCCCAGCCGTACAAATAGTTAAGAGTTACTTTACCCCTCTTGGACTGTAGGTAGTCTGCAATTTCTTCTGCTTTGAAAGAAAATTTCATGAATTGATATTTAATGGTTAATAGTTAAAAACTAACGAATATCCCTAATGTCACGACCTGTAAAATCCATAACACAACGAAATCCAATGGTCGAACGGGATGAGTCTTGAAAATCGTAAGCCCTGGTCCCGTTCATTAGGTAGTAACCCACGTCCTTCCAACTCCCCCCCCGGATTACCTTACGCTTTAAGTAAGCTGGATCATCTGCCTTAGCGTTATAGCGGTAATCTGGATTCAAATCGCCTAAAAAGTTACTTGCAGATTCATCAAAAGTTGAAGAAGTCCATTCCGCAACATTTCCCGACATATTGTAGAGACCGAAATCGTTCGGATTGAAGGAATAAGTTTTGGCCGTGTAGGTCACGCCATCGTCTATATAGTTCCCTCTTCCAGGCTTGAAATTTGCAAGCAGACATCCCCTTTCGTTGCGAAGGGAAGGGCCACCCCAAGGGTATGGGGAAGACATCCGGCCACCACGCGCAGCATATTCCCATTCAACCTCAGTGGGTAGTCTAAAGGGGAATTGCAATTTCAATCTTTTGGATTGCCTGAATGATGCTAAGAGCCTTGTTCTCCAATCACAAAAAGCAGTGGCTTGATTCCAACTAACGCCTACAACGGGGTAATCATAATAGGCGGGGTGACTGAAATACAATTGGGTTTGAGGTTCGTTATAAGCATAGGCCATATCCTTGGTCCAAACTAAGGTATCAGGATAAATATTGATGGACTTGGCTTCTACAAATTCGTTGCGGTTTCGATTACTTTGAGCTGATGCGGCTGATTGATAATCATAAGTCTTGTAATTGTAGACAAAACGCGGCGTATTCCATTCCTTTTTCCCAAAGACTCTTTGATTTTCAGGAAGAAACAAATCCTCCAACTCTTCCACCACTGCAGGATCGTTCCAATTGATTCTTGCCTTCCAATTAATATACTCATTCCCGTCTTCGTCCTCCACGGTATTGCCAAGTATGGTGTGGGCAATTGAATCTCTAACCCAATTGATAAATTGGCGATACTCGGCATTGGAAATTTCTGCATCGTCCATATAGAATGGCCTCATTGTGACATTTTTCAAGGGGCTATTCATGTTGAACAATATATCCTGGTCACCCTGACCGTACAGGAAAGTTCCCTGCCTGATGTACACCATCCCGTAGGGGGTTGTTTCAAGCCATCTTCCCCTATCCCTTGCCCCAATTAGGTCACCGGTATTCCCACCGCCGCATGAGTACAATAGAGAAGACAAACCCAAAGCAAGGAACCAAAACATCAAGCCCGCGGCTGACTTTTTGAGTTTAAAAGTATTAAAATAGGTCATTTTCATTTTTTGCGAAGCATAAAGGTAACCAGAGGATAATGGATTTTTAACGTATAAATTAGAAATAACGTGGAGTGAGAATTTTCTTTTGGGGAGGTGGAGGCAATTTTATGGTAAAATCATAACCCAAGAAAACTTCATGGGACCCATTAGCCAAGCCCCCAAGCTCCCCAGTATGTTCGGTAAAGGAATACCCAAAACGGACCCCATTTCTCATTCTGTAGCCAACCAATCCAACGATTCCATCACCCTGAGAATAGCCTCCCCCTAGCCAAATCCTGGTTCCTAAAGAAAGCATCAAATTATAATCAATTTGGGAAACAAAAGAATTGGTTTTGTATAGGATGGATGGGGTTAATCGCCAATACTTATTCAACGGTATTTGATAGCCGGCAGAGGCAAATAAGTTTTGGGCATAGGTTATGGTGGAACCTGTATTGTTGAATTTTAACTGAGGCTGATTAAGTCTATTGAGCGCAAAATTTAAAAACCACCTGGAGGATTGAAAATTAATGCCGGCACCCAAATCAAACGCATTAGCCTGTACATTGGTGGTGACCAATAAAGGGTCATTGGGATTCTCTGGCCTGAATTTAGTGCCGTCTAAACTGGCTTGAATCATCCCCCCGTAAACCCCTAGACCCACGCTGAAGGTGCGAAAGGGGACTCGAAAGGCGTAATTAAGGCGCACATTGGTGCTTTTGTTGAAGAACTCTTGGTCTTGAATAACCAACAAACCCAAACCCCCGTGAAGAAACTGAACAGGGGCGTGAATACTGAAGCAAGTCGTTCGGGGTGACGCATTCTCCGGAATGTTAACCCATTGATAACGAGAGGCTATTAGGGTACTGATGGCCGCCCTTGAACCAGCAACCCCCGGATTGAAGTAGAAATCGTTGAACATGTACTGATTCCACTTGGCTTCCTGCTGGGCATGCACCATGAAAGACAACAAGGTTAGGGTCACCGAAAGGAGCAGGGTAATAGCCGGCCGAGGATTGGGTAAACGTAAGCCAATATTCATTTAGCCCAAGAAACGAACAAAAAGCCAAATTTGAACCTTACTTCGGGGCCTTTTTTATACACGCCTCCAATGCCATTACCAAAGAAGGGTATTCCGGCGTAGGCGCTGCTACATCCAACCTAAGGCCCCTTTTAAGAACCGCTTCGTGGGTCTGAGTGCCTAGAGCAGCTATTTTAGTCTCATTTTGAACAAAATCAGGGAAATTTTCAAACAGCGATTTAATCCCTATTGGGCTGAAAAAACAAAGGACATCGTACTTGATATCTGCTAGGTCACTTAGGTCGCTCGATACGGTTTGAAACATGACCGCTTTGGTGATTTTCAATCCCAATTCCTCAGATTTCGTTAGAAAACTATCCGATAAGGCATCAGAACAAGGCATTAGATAACTAAAATCACCATGCTTTATCATTTGGGGCAACAGGTCCTCCATCTTACCTTTTCCAAAAACAATTTTACGCTTTCTTAGTTGCGTATATCGCTGAAGGTAATGACCTATTGTATCTGAAATACAGAAATATCGGTTCTCTGGGTCAATTTCAATGCGCAATTCTTCACAGAGGCGGAAATAATGGTCTATGGCATTTTTGCTGTTGAAGATTATGGCTTGATGATCGGAAATTGAAATTCTGCTTTTCCTAAAATCTTTGGCCGAAACCCCTTTCACCTCAATAAATGGCCTAAAATCCACCCTAAGGCCGTACCGATTACCCAAATCCAACAAAGGAGAACGCTCCCCAGGCTCGGGTTTGGGCTGAGAAACCAAGACCGTGCGGATTTTGGATTTAGAATTTGAGCCATCAGCCATGCTTAAAATTTAACGCGAACACCGAAACCGGAATGATTTCGAAGGTGCAAATATAGAAAATCATTAAAAGAAGATGGTCCCGGGTATACTCAAAAGCCAGGCGTAACAGCCTAATCCAACGAAAACCAAAAGTGATCATCAAGAGAACCCCCGTAAGCAATGCAGCTGCCAAAACCCATTGAGGGCTTCCATACCTGGTTATCAAAGCCAAACCAAGAAGAAGGGGCAACCAGACATGAAAAACTAAAAAAATGCTTGATTTAAGCCAAAGAGCACTTTCTGGGAAATCAGCAACCCAAGCCAACAACTTTATCCACCAAAACCAAACCACAAAGGCCACCCAGATGCCAATCGTCCAAATGAAAATCATGATAGGTAAAATTCTCAACTCGTTTGGCAGAAGTATGAAAAAAAGATCATGAACAGGAGAAGTGTCTATAAGAAGAAGCCCCAACGCGCCAATTCCGATTAAAGACCATCCAGTCGTCAAAACCCCCGCATCATTGCTTTTGTGACGCATAGCCTGAAGAAAAATTCGAAAATTGAATAACGAATGCAATCTGCCTAGCATAAATGAGGGTTCTTTGGCCAAAAACCATGAGGCAGTCAAAGTAAAAATCCACCAAATCGCAAAATGAACATCCGCTGATTCAAAAGCCTTCCACTCAAAAGGGGTCATATTTGTGCTCTTTTAAAATTCATGGGGTAAGCCAATCCAACCTTCTTAAAAAAAATGTTTGAATTTTGACTAGCAAATTTACCTTTGAAAATCAAAATGGGCTCAATGACAACCGGAAACTTATTGGTGTACAGGGCCTCGGCCGGTTCAGGCAAAACCCATAACCTGGTCTTTGACTACCTTAGGCTATTGCTACTTGCGGATGACCCTCGAACGGTCAGACAATCCTTGGCGATCACGTTTACTCGGAAAGCCTCCATGGAGATGAAAGAGCGCATCCTTAAGCAACTCCGCTACATGGCCATGGAACCTGCAACGCGAACAGCCGATCAAAGGTCGGGTGCCATGGAAACTAGCCTGATTCAGGCCTTGGAGTGCAGCCGAGAAACCCTACGCAACCGATCTTTTCAGTACCTGCAACACATGTTGCATCGTTACAACGATACCGCAATAAGCACCATTGATTCTTTCATTACCCAACTTGCACGGCCCTTCTACAGGGAACTACGGACAGGGCTTGATTTTGATATTGAACTGGATCGGGACCTGGTCATCGAACAAGCCTTGGATGAGTGGATGAACAACTTGGGGAATGACAACCAAGCCGTTACGGATTTGTTGCACTTTTTGGCCCAAAACCGGAACCAAAAAGAACAGTCATGGAATACCCGATCCATGTTGGAGAAATACGCGGGTTTTCTCTTTGAGGACAGAACCTATGCACATTTGCATCAGCTCTTGGAGCGTAGCCCGGAATCCTACCAAAGGCATTTCGATGAACTTGAAGCCAAGCTTCAATACCATTTGGATTATACCCTCAAGACCGCAGCTAAGCTAGCGCAAGAAGCCAGGGAACTGGGCTTTGAACCGGATGACTTTGTCCAAAAAAGCGGTGGGGTCTTGGGCCACCTCGAAAAATTGGCTGGGGGAGCTGGGGGGGCTTTGCATTCCAACGCCCAAAAGGCCCTTGACGAAAGGCGTGTCCTTCAACCCAAATGCAACTTACCCTTGCCGGATTCTTGGGTTCAAGAGGTCATGGACTTTATGAAGTACAGAACCGATTCAGCGGGTGAGGTGGAATTGCTATCGGCGCTTTTGGATATGCGCTACGCCACCACGCTTATGGGTTCCATGTACCAGCATTTCATGGAATTCAACCGTAATCAACTCCGAATGCCTTTGAATTTCATGTATTTTCAGATGGCAGATTTGATCCGTCAAACCCATCCGGAATACCTGTGCGACCGGGTTGGGCAACGATACCAACATATTTTGATCGATGAGTTCCAGGACACCAGTTTGCTGCAGTGGCAGTGTTTGTTCCCCTTGGCCGATAATACCATAGCCTCTGGCGGCACGGCCCTGATGGTGGGGGATGTCAAACAATCCATATACCGATGGAGAAACGGAGATGCCCGCCTGCTCGCTTCCCTGCCTAAGGATGTGTTAGGAAATCCCATTTCCGCCCTTTGGGAGGGCTTGTTTGAAGCGAAATTTTTGCAGGAAAATTACCGTTCTTTCAAGAATATTATTGAATTTAACAATGCATTTTTCGGATGTTTACGCCTTCAGCATGGTGACATCGCCGATCCTTTTTTTGTAGATGTGGAACAAGAATGCTCCGCAAAGGAACCCGCTAGCCAGGCATTGGATGGAACGGTGCAAGTTGCTGTTTGGGACTGCGAAAAAACCGGGGTCTCCTTGGCTTCGGAGAGGGTTAGGCTTTGTTTGGAAATCCTTGAGGCCCAATTGGCCTTGGAAGCTGATGGGATGCCCCTGTACAAACCCAAGGATATCGCCATACTGGTCCGAACCAACAAGGTAGGTGCAGAAATCGCCAGCGGCTTGATGGCGGCAGGGCAGGCTGTGATTTCTCCGGACAGTCTCGTCCTGGGCCTGCATCCTGAGGTCGAAAAACTGATCACGGCTTGGCAATTTCTCCACGATTCGAGCAGCCTGTTGAATCAAGACCTGTTGTTTCTTGCGCTCAATCCGGAGCAATACAAGCGAGGTGAACAACCCCTCCGACTCAACGAGTGGTTAGCCCAACATTTCCCTCTCTGGAACGAAGATCTCTTGTTGCAGCTCCCCTTGGGCCTGCAACTTCATGAAATTGCTTACGCCTTGGGTTGCCCCACCCAAGACGCTTATGTCAAACGTTTGCTGGAGGAATGGACTTTGCAATGCGCTGCAGGGTTAGGCGCCCAAGAACTCCGGAATTGGTGGAAGAGAAATCGCTTGAAGATTAAATTGCAAATTCAGGACCAAGGACAAGCCGTCACCGTGCTCACGGTACACAGTGCCAAGGGGTTGGAATTTCCAGTGGTGATCCTTCCTGAATTGGACCGTTCGCGAAAATTATCGGTCATCGAATACCAATGGCTGCAAGCAGACCAAGACGCATCCCTGCAGACTCAAGAAATCAATGAGGGTCAAAGCCTGCCGATACACCTTGTTTCGACGAGCAAACTCAAGAAAGGGCCTAAGCACCTGCAATCCATTGGCAACCAAGAAGATCTTAACAACGATTTGGATTATTTGAATTTGTTGTATGTAGCGTTGACCAGAGCCAAGTCCTCGATGATTATGGTGACCGAAAAGGTGACCGAAAAGAAAACCTCCAACAGCGGCCCCCTCACCTTCGCCAAGCTCTTTGAAGAATTCAAGGAAACGCCGGAAGGGCAAGGGCTGGTTCATCGGGATCATTCAGCCTTTGAAAGTTGGACCTTGGGACAACCGCTTTCCTTTTCCTTCGAAGAGAGGCTTCTCCCCCAGCCCAATACTAATCATACCCAACGAATCCCCAATACCGCAACACCGAACCCCATGACTACCCTTTCCCCCAGGCTTTGCATGGAGCACAATTTGAATTGGCAAAGTCACTGGTCTGATCCTGTCGAATCAGGGGCTTTGTTTCATCAAGTCGTGGCCCAATTGGAGGAACCTAATAACCATGACCTAGCTATCGAGGAATTTATGGCGAGGCCTGATTTGACCTTGGCGTTGAAAACGAAAGTTAGGGGTTGGATTCTCGAAGTCTTGGGTAGGGATGACCTTCGAGATTGTTGGGATGGATATTGCAAGGTTCTGCGTGAAATACCTCTCCTATTGGGGGATGGTCAATTTTTGAAACCCGATATGGTACTGCTTCGCCATGACGGTACGGCCCGTGTTATCGAATTCAAAACAGGTGCTGTTCGGGAAAGTCACCTCGAGCAATTGAACCGGTACCTTATAGCCCTGTGCGATGCCGGCATCCCTGCCGAGGGGGATGTGGTCTACGTCGGTGGGGCGGCAGCCTAAGGCATCCCTTAGAATCGAGGTTCTAATCCCATGTTGTAGAAAAGGAAGGACCATTTGTCCGCGGCCTCGTCCAGGATCATAGAGGTGGGTTTGCCCGCACCATGTCCTGCTTTCACATCGATTCGGATCAAAACCGGGGCTGGGCCGGCCTGTTTACTTTGCAACTCCGCGATAAATTTGTAGGAATGGGCCGGGACAACGCGATCATCATGATCGGCAGTGGTCACCATGGTCGCAGGGTAGGGAACTTTGCTCCGAACATTGTGAACTGGTGAATAAGCGCGCAAATATTCAAACATTTCTTCGGAATCATCGGAACGGCCGTAATCATATGCCCAACCGGCACCGGCAGTGAACGTATGATAACGAAGCATATCCATGACCCCTACGGCTGGAAAACAAACTTTGAACAAATCAGGGCGTTGGGTCATGCAGGCTCCGACCAACAAGCCACCGTTGGAGCCCCCGGCAATCGCCAAACGCTCGGGTTGGGTGTAGCCGTTCTGGATTAACCACTCCCCCGCAGCGATGAAATCGTCAAAGACATTTTGCTTGCGCATTTTGGTCCCGGCATCGTGCCATTGGTCCCCGTACTCGCCTCCCCCACGGAGATTCGCTACCGCATAAATCCCGCCTTGTTCCATAAAGAACAAGTTGGACACCGAAAAACTAGGGGTCAAGGAGATGTTGAAGCCCCCATATCCGTAGAGCAATACCGGGTTCTCGCCGTTTGGGTTCACATCCCTACGGTGGGTCAAAATCATCGGTACTTTGGTGCCGTCCTTGGATTGGTAAAAAACCTGAGTACTCACGTATTGGTCAGGCTCAAAATCCACCTTGCTTTGTTTGTAGATCTTGGACCCTCCTTGGAGATCGTATCGGTAGATTACCGGAGGCTGGGTGTACGACGTAAAAGAATAATAACATTCCGTTTCACGTCGCTTGGCTCCAAAGCCGGAGGCGGTGCCTAAGCCCGGTAATGGTACCTCGTGAATACGCTTACCTTGCAAATCGTATTGAATAACCTGGGAAACGGCGTCTTTAAGGTAAGTAGCCATCAAATAACCGCCAGCAGCCGTCACTGACAAAGGAGATTCCGTTTCTGCAATAAGCTCTTGCCACATGGATGACGATGGATCTTTGGCAGATGCCACCATAAGCCTGCGGTTGGGAGCCTTGAGATTGGTCAGGACATAGATTCGATCACCCTCCACATGCACCACATCGCTCTCGTAGTCAAGCCCGGTAATCATGGGGATGGTAGGCGAGTTTTTGATGGATAAATCTTTGGCATAAAGCTCGTTACCGTAGGTAGCCTGTGCTGCGGAAATAAAGAGCCATCGATTATCCTCGCTAACCACCGCACCCAAATAGCGGTAAGGCTGTTTCTCCCCACCAAAAATCAATTCATCCTCTCTTTGAGGTTTGCCCATTCGGTGGTAATACAATTTGTGATGCTGGGTTTTGCCCGAAAGTGCAGAGCCGTCTTTGGGCTTATCGTAGCTGGAATAAAAGAAACCTTCTTGCCCTTTCCATGATAGGGACGAAAACTTAACATCGAATAAAGTATCTCCCAAAAGCTTCCGTTTTAGCACATCCATGATCACCACTTTGCGCCAATCCGATCCCCCTTCGCTGATTTGATACGCGCAGAGGGAGCCATCTTCGGAGAATTGAATACCTGCGAGGGATGAGGTTCCATCTTTAGAGAAATTATTGGGATCAAGAAAAATTTCAGGGCTTGCATTGCTCCCGGAAATTTCACGGTACAGCACAGACTGGTTCTGAAGGCCATTGTTTTTGAAAAAGTAGGTGTATTTCCCTTCCTTGAACGGGGCGGAGTATTTCTCGTAATTCCATAATTTCTCCAGCCTCTTTCGCACATCTGCGCGGTAGGGTATCGCCTTGAGGTATCCAAAGGTGGTTTCGTTCTGACGACTCACCCACTCAGCCGTTTCTTCGGATCGATCGTCTTCCAACCAGCGGTAGGGATCCTCAACGACTTTTCCGAAATAGTTGTCCAATTGGTCAACCCTTTTGGTGTCTGGGTAACGCAGAGACTCCGCCGGGGCTTGACCGGCGGTATTCGGGGAGGACAAAAGGGTAAGCAAAACGGCGAATAATGACAGGGTTACGATGCGCATAGGTTGATTTTTTTCAAAGATAGGCCTTAGGGTTTCTTGATAAGGAATTTGCTCGGAAACCAAAGCAAGCCGTAAGACTCCGAAGGCTTGGCCTTCAAGGAAACATGATGGGCCCGATGGGCCCGAATCATAGCCTCGATATAAGGAAACCGAGATCGCATCGGTACCCTCCAGCGGCGATGAACCCAACCATCGTGCATGATGAAATACAAAGCGCCGTAGAGACATATTCCAACCCCTGTCCCTAGAACAAGCGGCCTATCCTCCAACCCCCACCACAAAAAACCCATTCCCATTCCCCCAAACAACAAGGAAAAGAGGTCATTCCATTCGGGACCCTTACCCGAAGGACGGTGATGCGTCCGGTGAATAAACCACAAGGGGCCGTGCATCAGGTATTTGTGGATGAACCATCCAAATACCTCCATCCCCACCAAGCCGAGGAGCGTTCCAACAACAAGAAGCACGGATTCGAGCATGGCCTCAAAAGTACACCGATGGAAGGTGACCTTGATTGATACTTAAGAGGCTCGAGCCTCCCTTTCTACCAGAGCGATCAGTTCACGAAAATCACGAATCAGCTTTAACGGGCCATCCCAAGAGACCTCCTCTTCGGCCATGACGGCCAAGGGTCCGGTAACCAGGTGGGTGCATTGGGGAAAGTCAGCCCTGACCTTGGCAAGGTATTCCCCCACCGAGCCCTGGGCAATGGCCGAGGTCAACGCAAAAAGGGTAAAGTCCGGTTGATATTGTTGGTCCAGGATAGCCAAATCTGGGTAAGGAACATTGGTCCCGATATAGGCCACCCTTTGACCCCTGGCCTTGAGCAGGTAGGAGGCAAAAAGCAAACCTAATTCATGGTATTCCCCTTCAGGAAGATAAAGGAGATACTTACAATTCCTGTAGTGGCTTGAATGAGGGTCCAAGGAGGCCGTTTCTTCGAGCCTGTCGATGCCCACAATGATTTTTTGCCGAATGATGTTGGTGATGAAATGTTCGTGAGCCGGGTTAATGGACCCGGTTTGCCAAAGGATCCCGATTCGACGAAAAAATGGAAATATGAGCTCCATCATGGCTTCCTCGACCCCGCATTGATCGAAGGCCTTGGACAAGAGGTTTCGAAAGGCCCTCTCATCCAAGCTTATCATGGCCAAGGTCAGCGCTTCCAACCTTTCATCCAAGGGCAGGGGGGCCATCTCCTGCTCCAGAACCGCAGAATGCAGCTGCTCGTTACTTAAGCGGGCCAGCGCGGAGATCTTGTATCCCTGACGCATCAAGGCTGTGATTCCCAGTAATTTACGGAGATCGTCCTGGTCGTAATAGCGAATATTCGTTTCACTCCTCTTGGGGCAGATTACCGCATGCCTCTGCTCCCACACTCTCAGGGTATGGGCTTTGATGCCGGTAAGGGCCTCGATATCTTTGATGGAAAAGCGATCCATGTTTTGTCAACACCTTTGTTTCCAAAATGTTTACATGAACTTCAATGCCTGATAGGCTCCTTGACTGTATTATTGCAAATTAATTGCCGTTTATGAGCCTCCAAAACCTCTTCAAAATCGTCCTCCTGGGCCTTATCGTCTGGTTAACCTACGAAACGATTGAAACCATTGCCAAACCCCTCCGGTTCGACAAAGAAAGAGATTATCGTTACGGATTCGTGATTGAACGCCTCAAAATGATTCGTACCGCTCAGGTTGCCTACCGCGAAAACAACGGTGAATTTGCCGATACCTGGGAAAAACTCATCAACTACACCAAAAGCGGGAAAATGAAAATCACCAAAGTGATTGGAAACCCCGACGATTCCGTCGATATCCGCAAAGGAATTCGGTACGAAACGATTTTGATTTCCGTGGCCGATTCCTTGTTCAAGAATTACCCCATTGACTCATTGTGCTATGTTCCCTTTGCGGATACCGCGAAGTTCACACTGCGCGCCGGCAAAGTCAAGAAAAGCAATTTAGAACTTAATGTGTTTGAGGTCGAAGACTCTGCACCCTTCGATACCCGCAAAGTGCTCCGCGTTGGTTCCATGGTGGATGCCAACCTCAGCGGGAACTGGGAATAAGTTTTTTGGGCCTTTTTGATTTTAAACGATCCCATACCTTTTGAACAAACCTTTGAAGGGATATTGGGCTTGGAATCGCCAGTGGCACTCCCTGGATAGCGTCGATACGAACCCTCTTCCATACCCTTATCCAGAGATTCTGTACCCTGAATCCCTGAGCGCATGGAGGGAACAGGAAGCTTTGGGGTTGATCCAAGCGCAGATCGATTGGGTCGAGCCTCCTGCTCTTTCCCAACAAGGAAACGAGGATATTTCCGAGGGCCTTTCCGAGCGCTTATCGAGGTGGATGAACTCCATGGATGAATGGACAGAGGCTGAATTGATCGCGGATTTGCCTCGACAGACTTGGATACCGGCAGCCCTCTTGGACGAATGGCCCATCACCCAGCCTACCCGCGGCATAATCACTGATGATGAGTCGATTACTGACTTAGTGACCCTCTTTGAATCCGTATGCGGTCCATTGAACGGAGAAGTTCTAGGGTGGCAGCGAGTACCCGAATTGGATATGGCCCAACTCTTTGCCCTTCCCATGCCCATCGTCAAGGGTTTGCAAAGAGATGCGACCCGTTGGAGTCTTCACAACGCCTCTGCCTTATGGACCCTTTATTGGCTGGAAACTTTTCGTAACACCAAAACCAAAGGAAGGCAGCTGGCGATTGTTAGGGGAGATAGGGATTTTGGGCTTTGGATCTTCGAAGGCCTACGGTTAATTCATCAAGGAAGATACCTTTGGAATACAGCTGCCGATATCCTTTACCATGCGCTTGCAAGGCGCTCAGAACAATATCCAAATTACATTCACTTCTTGCAAATCATGAATTGGTCTGTGGAGGAGCGAAGCATACTGGATCTCTCCTTCGAGCAGGTTTACTTAACTGGTGGAATGAACCGAGGTTCGGATGGGTCTTCAGATTTGGACTATATTCGGCAAGGGCTTGTCCAAGCTTTGCAACAATGGAATCTAAAGTTCGGATAACCGGGGGACATCTGTCCGGTCGTTCGATCGCAGTGAAACCCAAGCGTTGGGAGGTAAGGCCTTCCACCGACATTGCTCGACAGGGACTGATGAATCATTTGGATACCCTCTTGGATTGGTCTCCAATTCGCGCCTTGGACCTCTTTGCAGGTACCGGCGGATTGGGCTTGGAATGCCTTTCCAGGGGGGCTTCCCAATTAGTCTCCATAGATCTGCATCCCGAGGCGCTTGGCCATTTGCGGCAGCTCCGCCAACAATGGGACCTCAAGGGATGGTATATTGCAGGTGCAGATTTACTGGCCAAGGGCAAGGCAGACGGTAGCGCTTTTCCCTGGAAAATGACGGAGCGCTTATCCGAATTAGCGGATGATCCTGCCCCATTTGATTTGGTCGTCGCCGATCCACCCTACGGTGATCCCCGCCTGGAAGGCTTCGCTGACGCCATCCTGGATGGGCCTTTGCTGTCCACGGAGGGCATTTTGGTGATTGAACACGCCGTATCCTACCGGCGAATTAGCCTACATTATGGCCCCTCCAAGGTGCTCATCTACGGACAAAGTCAATTTAGTATATTTGAGAAACGCACCTTGCCTCGATGAATCTGCGCACTGCCCTCTTCCCAGGATCCTTCGATCCCATTACCTTGGG
>Ga0194128_10004250_pt1 | contig 21187 bp, 12 predicted proteins | sample TA2KigCa65mmetaG_FD_148650 | JGI IMG/M metagenome (GOLD analysis project Ga0194128, IMG submission 148650) | Freshwater microbial communities from Lake Tanganyika, Tanzania - TA2015037 Kigoma Deep Cast 65m | ecosystem: Environmental > Aquatic > Freshwater > Lake | place: Tanzania: Lake... | reverse complement strand
AGCTTCTGCCTCCACGCACCAACCGAACCATCCTGCGACGCGCTCGCTCAATATGGAGTTTTTAGCCATGACCCACCCTCCACAAAAAACCAAAACCTTACTGCAACTGTTCTGCGAACGCTGATACATGGGTGTTCTGCGAACGCTGATACTTACCCCGTGAATCGTGACTTGTGGCCAGCCACTGGTCACCGTCAGTGATCGCCTTTAACGCATTTTCCCGGTAGGAGTCGCAATTGAACACTTCCGCGCTGCTGTCAAATCCGTTGGCCGAACGGCTGCGTAAAGGCGAGCTCGCGCTGACGCTCATGGTCCGCCACGCGCGCACGGTGGACATCGCGCTCGCGGCGAAGGCGTGCGGCTTCGACGGGCTGTTCTTCGATCTGCAGCACGGGGTTATCTCCGAGCACGAGATCTCGCAGATGTGTGTCGCGGCGATGAACGTCGGCGTCGCGCCGATCGTGCGCGTGCCGGAACAGGACTACGCCGCCGCGCTGCGAATGCTCGACAACAGCGCGCTCGGCATCGTCATGCCCGAGGTGACCACGGTGGAGGATGCGCGGAACGCGGTCGCGGCGTGCAGGTTCCCGCCGGTCGGAAACCGCGGCGCCTTCGGCAGCTGGCCGCATTTCGGATACCGCGCGGTGCCAGCGGCCGAGGCGCGCAAGGCGCTTAACGAGGCGACGCTGCTCGTGCTCATGATCGAGAGCAAGGCGGCGCTGGAGAACGTCGAGGCGATCGCGGCGGTGCCGGGCGTGGACGTCGTCCACATCGGGACCAACGACCTCTCGACGGACCTCGGGCATCCCGGCGAGCTCACGCACCCGGAGGTGCTGGCGGGCATCGAGCGTGTGGTGAAAGCGTGCCGCGCGCACGGCAAGCACGCGGGCGTGGGAGGGCTCACCGGCGGCGACGTGGTGAAGATGGTGACGCCGGTGGTCAAGCTCGGCGCGCGCTTCATTACCGCGGGCACGGAGTGGAATCTGATGCTCGCAGCAGGCCAGGAGAGGGTGAAGGCGTTGCGCGCGTTGACGCCGTAACCCGGGGCGCGGTCAGCTCCTCATCCCTCCGCCCTCATCCCTCATCCCTCGAAAACCCCTTCCTCGTCGGCAACGCGGCACCCCGTCAGCCGTCACTCCGTCACTTCATCACGCTTCTTCTCCGCTTCCTGCCTGGGCGCGAGCGCGATTTCCTCGCCCAGGTCCGGCTCCCCGCACAGCCGCAGCATTTCGGCCCGCGTGCGGTCGCGCAGCCGTATCGCCGCTGCCCAGTCCGAGCCCTCCGGCTCGATCGGCTTGCTCACCGTTACGCTGATCGCCCCGCGCCGGAACAGCCAGTGCCCCTCGCGCAGCACGGAGCGCGTGCCGCGCAGCGTCACCGGCACCACCGGCGCGCCCGCCTGTGCGGCGATCGCGAACGCCCCCATGCGAAACGGCAGCAGGCCGGGGTTGCGGCGGAAGGTCCCCTCGGGGAAGACGATCAGAGAATCGCCCGAGCGCGCGGCCTCGACGAAGCGCGCGGTGTCCTCGATGCCGCGCTGGACATCGAAGCGCTCGACGAACGCAGTGCCGATGCGCGAGAGGTAGATGCGCGGGACGAAATGGTCCAGCAGCTCGCGCTTCGCCATGAAGCGCCCGGGCTCGGGCAGCGCGGCGACCACCACGATGCCGTCGAGATAGCTTGCGTGGTTAACGGCCAGCACACAGGCGCGGTCGGCGGGCAGATGCTCGAGCCCCCGCACCGTGAAGTGTATCCCCGCGAGCCTGAAAAACAGTCGCGCCATGCGATGGCTAAACCGCCAGCACCATTGCGTGCGCGGCAGCAACGCGCAGGCGAGCCAGGTCAGCGGTCCCAGCGTCCCGAGCAGTAGCAGCGCGTAGGCGCCGTAGAGCAGGTCGCCGGCCGAGCGCAGGGTGCGCCTCGCCTGCGGCACGGCCGCCACCAGGGCGAGCCTCGCGATCTGCAGCCAGACCGCGCGCGTCCCGGTGTGGCCGCCGCTCTCGTATACGTCGCGGCTCGCCGCGCGGCGGATCTTGCCGCTCGAGGTTTTGAGCACGGCGTGCGGCGGCGCGAGCACGATTTCGTCCGCCGGCATCCCGATCAGCGAGACCGCGAGCTCGTCGATTCTCGCTCGTAGGCGCTCGCGCCGCGCCGTGTCCGTTTCGCGCGTTTCGGCGAGGATCACCACGCGTTCCGTACCAGAGCGCTCGTCCTTCGTCCCGAATACCGCGACGCAGCCCTTGCGGATGCCCTCGAGCGTGCCCACCGCCTCCTCGAGCTCGTAGGGCAGGATGTTGCGCCCGCCGCGGATGATGACGTCCTTGACGCGCCCGGTGATGTAGATCTCGCCCTCGGCGACGTAGCCCAGGTCGCCGGTGTCCACCCACTCTCCGTGCAGCAGTTCACGCGTCGCTTCCGGGTTGCGGTGGTAGCCGCTGGTGGCCGAGGGCCCCGAGAACTGGAGGTGGCCCTCCTCGCGCTCGCCGAGCTCGCGGTCGGCCCCGTCCACCACGCGGATCTGGTGGCCGGGGATCGGGTGTCCGCACGCGACGAAAGTCAGCGTGTCGGTCTCGCTGTCGGGGACCGGAATCGCGCGCCCGCCCTTGGTGAAGCGCTCGCGGTCCACGCGGTCGAGCTTCGGCCCGCGACCCGGGGGCGGGAAGGCGAGCCCGAGCGTCGCCTCCGCGAGTCCGTACACCGGCGCCATCGCCTCGGGTTTGAAACCACAGCGCGCGAAGCGCTTGCTGAAGGCGGCCATGGTTTCGGGAGACACCGGCTCGGCGCCATTGAACGCGAAGCGCCAGCTCGCGAGATCGAGGCCTTCGAGCTGCGCATCGTCAACCTTGCGCAGGCACAGCTCGTAGCAGAAGTTCGGCCCTCCCGAGAGCGTGCCGCGGTGGCGATGGATCGCCCACAACCAGCGCTCGGGCCGCACGAGGAAGGTGAGCGGGGACATCACCGGGTACTTGAACCCGTATTTCAGGCTCCCCATCCACGCGCCGATGAGGCCCATGTCGTGGTACAGCGGCAGCCAGCTCACGAACACGTCGCTCGGAGTGACGCGCAGCGCCCGGCCCATGGCGCGCAGGTTCACGATGAGGTTCTCGTGCGTGAGGATGACGCCTTTCGGCGTGCCGGTGCTCCCGGAGGTGTACTGGAGCATCGCGATATCCTCGGGCTTGGGGCGATAGCCCGGCGCGAGTGCCCCGGTGCTCGTCAATTCGGAGGGCACGACCACGCTGCGCATGGTGGCCACGAGCGGCTTGAGCAGGGAGGCAATCGGCTTTGCCTGCGGCACGGTGATCAGGATCTCGACCATCGCGTTGGACAGGATGCCGGCGTGGCGGCGCAGATGGTCCTCGATCTGGGAGGGGCGTGCCGGCGGGTAGATCGGAACCGGGATGCCGCCGGCGAGCAGGATGCCGAGGAAGCTGAAGAAATACTCGGTGCTCGTCGGCAGCATGATCGCGACCGTGCGCCCCGGCTCGAGCCCGCGGTCGAGCAGCCCGGCGGCGATGGCGCGCGCGGCTTCGGCCAGCCCTGCATAGGTGACCGTCTGCTCCGCTCCCTGCTCGTCCTGCAGCACGATGTGCGGCCGGTCGGGATGCCGCTCGAGGTGCCATTCGAGCACCTCGGTGAGCGTGCGTGCCTCGTTGGGTGTCGCCGTCTCCTCGGCGAGACGCGCGGCGCGCTCGACGCCAACGGCGGGCGCGCGTCTCGTCGCGGCGGAGGCCTGTATCGCGCGCAGCAGGTCGCGCGGCGTCTCCGCCGCCGCCATGACGCTTTCCGTCAGGCTGGTTCCGAAACGGCGCTCGATGCGAAGAAAAAGCTCGACGCGGGAAAGACTGTCGAAGCCGTAATCCTCCGCGAGCCGGTGATCGAGCGAGCCGGGCGCGGCGCGTCCGGGATGCAGCTCCACCGCGAGCTGGCGGACGGTCTCCAGCAACGCGTCGGCGCTGACCGCGCTACCGCTCGCCCCGTTCTGTTTCGCTGCGGCGGTTTCCACGAGGGGATGGGCGACGGGAGGGATACGTTGATGTTAGCACAGCCCGTTTCGGGTCCCGCGCGGGGTTTCGTCCAGCTTCGCGCAATGCCAATGCCCGTGCTGCTCGCATTTTCGCTCGGCCTTCAGCGCCGGCCGAGGCGCTCCAGCGCCCGGTCCACCAGCATCCACAGCCATTCCGGGGCGCGCCGGTACCAGGGCCGCTGCTTCCATGCTTCGTAGAGACATTCCGTGGCGTCGCGGAAATCCGCCACGAGCATGGCATGCACTGCGCGCGCGAACGCGGAATCGTCCACTTCCTGGTTGGCCTCGAGATTCCAGCGCAGGTTCCAGCGGTCGAGGTTCGCGGACCCGATGGACACCCAATCGTCGCAAAGAGCTACTTTCTGGTGCAGGAAGCGCGGCTGGAACTCGAAGATGCGCACGCCGTGGCGAAGCAGGCGGTGGTAGAAACGCCGGCCGGCGTGGCGGACAGCCGGGTGATCGGTGATCGGGCCCGGCAGGAGCAGCCGTACATCGGCCCCGCGGCGCACCGCGGCGAGGAGGGCGCGACGCACCTTCCATGAAGGCAAAAAGTAAGCGGTGGCGATCCAGACCCGCGTGCGCGCGTTGTGCACGCGCCGGAGCAGCGAGCGCTGGATCTCCTGGTTGAGCGGGCCCTGCACGGCCGCGACACGCCCGCGGCTCGCGCCCGCGGGCGCCGCCTCGGCCTCCGGAGGCGCGAGCGGCGCGCCGTCGCAGCGGCTCCAGGTGTCGCTGAAGAGCGCCTGCCAGTCACGCACCACCGGACCGCGGATCTCGATCATGGTCTCCCGCCATGCATCGTAGGGGCGGTCCGGCGGATCGAACTCGTCGGTGATGCCGGCACCGCCGGTAAAGGCGACGGCGCCGTCCGCGACCACGAGCTTGCGGTGGTCGCGGAAGAAGTTGCGCAGGAGCTTGGTGGTGTGAAGCGGATTGTAGTACGCGAGCTTCGCGCCCGCAGCGTACAGGCGCCGGCGGTCTTCGGCCTCGAGGCCAAGCGCGCCGAAGTCGTCGAGGAGGACGTGCACGCGGACGCCGCGCGCCGCCGCGGCGCAGAGCGCATCGAGCACGCGCGTCGCAACCGCACCGGACTCGAAAAGGTACATCTCGATCAGCACCTCGTCGCGCGCGGCGTCGATGGCGCCGATGATGCGCGGGACGAACTGTCTGCCGTCCACGAGCAGGCGAAACCGGTTGCCCGCGCGCCAGGGAAAGCGGAATTTCAGGGAGCGCAGGCCCGGCACGGCGCGTGCGGGCGCAGGTTCATTTTTCGCGGGATCGGGGCTCAACCGAAATTCGCGGAAGCGTGCAAGGAGCAGCGTGTTCAGGCCCGGAATCCGGGCCCGCCTGCCGGGCCCGCCGGGGGCGCAATCTTGCGGAGCGGACAGCCCGGCGCGGACGCCGCTTTCTTGCGCTCGATGATGTCCCGCCAGTGCTTCTGCAGGTAGTAGGCGATGGTTTCCACGCGGATCTTCATCGAGGCTGCGGGCTTGGTCGAGTCGAGATCCTGGAACGAGAAGAAGAGGGTGCCCGAGCGCTCCACGATCTGTTGCACCGGCGTGTAGCTCGGCTGGTCCATGCCGCACTCGTAGCTCGCAAGCCGGATCACGCAGGCGATCCACGGCATGCGCGCCGCCGCCTTCGCGCCCCACAGGATCTCGTTGGTGTTGGCGCTGTAGGACGAGGGCCAGACGTCGGAAATATCGTGCGGCGAGCGGATGAAACCGCGGCGGATGTCGTCGCCGAACATCCATTCGAGCAGATCGGGGTCGGTCGGAAAATGCTGCGCCCAGAGAACGGGGTAGCCGTGCGCCTGCAGGTCCATCTCGATCTCGTGGCCGATGCCCGGATCCATGTGGTAGGGCCGCGCCAGCACCATGAGGCACGGCCGGTCCTCGCGCGCACAGCGCGCGAGCACCTCGCGGCTGCGGCGCGCGGCGCGGGCATTGAACGCTTCGAGCGCCGCATAGCCCTCGCGCGCCGCGTTCCGCGTCTCCGCCAGCGTGAGGGCGGGGATCACGCCTTGCAGGCCCTCATGGAGCTGCTTGGGAACGAGCTTCGGATCACCGAGCGAGACGAACGGCGCGGCGTAACGGACGCCGTGCTCGGCGAACGCGTCCTTTTCCCTGAGGAACCCCGCCTTGATGTTCTCGGGCGCGGCCATCACGCGCGGGCACGCCAGCGTGTCCAGCGCGTGTCCCTTGAGGAACGAGGGCAGCGAGTAGATCATGGGCGAGAACAACACGTCGATCTTCCTGTGCTTCTCGCGCACGAGGAGTTCCCCGTAATGGCCCGAGATGCACTTGACCGGATAGCAGCAGTCCACCGTGACGCGGCCCTTCCCGTACTGGCGCGCCTGCTCCTCCGAGGTGTCTGAAGAGAAGACGATGCGACGCGGCTCGATCCCGAGCGCAGTGAAGAATCCCACCCAGAACTGGTGGGTGGACCACAGGCCCAGCGCCTTGGGGATGCCAATCCGCAGCTCAGCCCTCGCCTTCGAGTCGGCGGAAGGCGTCCTCGCGAACCATCTCTGCAATGTTGGGAAAGACACGCTTGCTCTCCTCGAGGCGGGCCTTGACACCCCGCATCTCGTTCGCGTCCTCCAGCAGCCCCTTGGGACACGAATTGCCGCTGATGACGCGCTCCCGGCCCTCGGCGAGCGGCACCTTGCTCCAGGGCCTGCCCTTGGCGCCCGGCAGCCGGACGTCGATGAACGTGCGCCTGCAGTTCACCGCGCACCAGCGGCAGGTGGTGTGCTCGTTGGTGACGCTCTCGTAGGCGAGCGCTTCGACCTGCTCGAAACCGAGAAACCGCGTCGCGCCGCCGCCCCGCCACCACTCCGCCGCGCACAGCGCGGCCCCGATCGCGCCCGCCTCTCCCGGGCAGGGATGCACCACGACCTCGGCGCCCGGGACCTTGCCCGTGATGAAGTCCACCTGCGCCTTCACCACGGCGAGGTTGCGGTGGGTGCCTCCCTGCAGCACGAACTTGCGCCCGACCGCGGCGAGATTCTGCAGCTGCCCGGCATAGACCCAGACGTTGAGCGGCAGCACGGCGGCGAGCGAGGCCATGATTTCCTCCGCGGTCCAGCCCTTGCGCTGCTGGTTGACGATGTCCGACTGCAGGAAGACACCGCAGCCCATCGCGAGCGTGGGCATCCTCGTCGCCCGGAACGCGCGCTCGGCGTAGTGCTCGAGCGGGATGTCGTAGCGCTCGGCGACGCCCTGCAGGAACGCCCCGTTGCCCGACGAGCATTGCGAGTTCAGCCGGAAGTCGGACACCGTGCCCTGACGCAGCAGCATGATTTTCACGTCGCAGCCGCCGACGTCGCAGATCACGTCGGCGTCGGGAAAAAAATGCAGGGCGCCGGCGGCATGCGCGACGGTCTCGACGATCGCCACGTCCGCGCCGACGACGTCCTTCAGCAGGTCCTTGCCGTAGCCGGTGATCGCCAGCGCCGCCACGCGCTCGAAGCCCGCGGCGCGGACCTGGCGCAGCACGGCCTTGGCATCCTCGATGGGGTTGCCCTTCGACATCACGTAGCAGGAAAAGAGCAGCTCGCCCTGCGGCGAGACCACGACCGCCTTGGCCGTGGTGCTGCCGAAGTCGCACGCCAGAAATGCGGTTTCGGCGCCCTTGGCGCCGGTGGCCGCTCTCGCCGTCCGGGCGCCGGGCGGGACGACGGCCCGGCCATCGGGACGGCCGTATTTCTTCATGAACGACCCGCGCTCTTCCTCGCTGGCGAGCAACGCCTTCGCGCCTTCCCGGGCCTTCTGCTCGTGCTGGCCTTCCTCGATCCACCAGCGCAGCCGCTCACTCCCTCGATAGCGCGCGACCCGCGGATCCTCCTTCTCTCCGATTTCCGCGCAGCCGAGGCACGCGAAATACAATGCGTCCCCGGAAACGTGGATGAGACGCTCGGGATCGGTGCCGTGCGGGAGCGCGACGGAGCGCTCCGCCCACAGCCTGCCCAGATGGTGCTGCCATGCTTCCTGCAGGCCTTCGAAGAACAGGTTCGGCCCGCCGAGGAGGAGCACGCCGGGCAGCGGCGTATTGCCCTTGGTGAGCTGCGCGAGGTTCTGGTAGACCACCGCCTCGTAGAGGCTGGCGATGATCTCCTCGACCGGAACCCCGGCTTTCACCAGCGTGTTCGCATCGACTTCCGCGAAGATCCCGCACTTGGAGCTGATCTTGTGCAGGCTCAGGTCGCGGTACTTCATCCTGGCGAGATCCTCGAGCGGCACCCCCAGCTTGCGCGCGGTCTTCTCGATGAAGGCCCCGGTGCCGCCGCTGCACGCGGACTGCATGTAAACCTGCTTGCCGGTGCCCGCGCCCGCGGGCGTGAAGAACACGGTCTTCATGTCCTCGCCGCCGATCTCGGAGACGAAATGCACTTCCGGATGGTGCCTTTCCACCGCGGCGGCGACGGCGACGACCTCCTGTATGAATTTTCCGCCCACCAGCGGCGCGAAACCGCCGCTGCCCGAGCCGGTGAAAAAGATGAGGTCGCGCTCCGGCGCCAATCCGCACTCGGCTTCCATACGGGTCAGGAAGTCGAGCACGAGCTCCGCCTGCCGCGTGTTGTGACGCTGATAGTCGCGCCACAGGCGCCGGCCGCCCTCCATCACCACCGCCTTCACGGTGGTGGAACCGGCGTCGAGGCCCACGATCTTCATCGGCGCGCGCACCCGGCCAGATGCAGCACGAGGTTCGCAGCGGCACCCGCCGCGCCGCAGTGCGGAACGCGGTAGGTTGCGCGCTTCATTCCCGGAGCGGCGTCGTAGAGCGCGCGCGCTTTCTCCGGCGTAAGCCCGCTCCGCTCGAGCGCCTCTTCGTACTCGCGCTGCGCCTGGCGCTTCGCTTCGGCGAGGATCATCTGGCAGCGCGACAGCGCGTGCACTTCCGCGTCGCCCTTGATCTCCAGCGGTGCGTAGAGAAGGTCCGGGTGCTTTCCCAGCACGGCGGCCATGGCGCCGACGCTCATCGTGTTGGGCATGCAGGCGTAGGGCGAGAGCTCGCACGTCATGTGGGCCTTCTTGTGCCGGTAGGCCCACAGGGCCTTGCCGATCAGCATATCGCCCTCGCCCCCGCTCAGGCGGCCGTGGTAGTGGGGCGCAGCGAGCTCGTATAATTCACGCTGGTCCGGCAATTCATGGGGCACGTTGCCGAGTGCCCCGCGCATGCGGTTGTAGGTGAACCGCAACAACGCTTGCGCGGTCTTCACGGCGCCGAGCTTCAGTCGCGCGAGCCGGTCTATCCCGAGGTGATCCGCATAGTCCCGAGCGGCGTAGCGCATCAGGTAGTCGAGCCAGATCGCGATCGCCGCGGGATAGACTTCCGCACCCTCCGCTTCGAGCCAGCGGTGGATGTTGTAATTGGCCTCGCCCTCGACGGTCTGCAGGTAGAACTCGCCGGTGATCTTCACCACGGGCTTCACTCGCAGGCGGTCCACCTCGATGCGCTCGAAGCTGCGACGTACCTCCCCTAGCGCCTTCAGGAAGCGATCCGTGCCGAGATACCAGAGCACAACCCCCGCCTTCCCGCCGCGAAGGGGGGAGGTGCGAAATACCTCGTAAAAATACTGGACCGCGTCCCGCATCACCCGCTCGGTTTCACCGGGATTCACTTCGTACGGTCGGACCTGGTATTCCATGTCCTGCAGGAGATCGGCGACCAGCACGGCCCAGATGGCGCCCATCGTGAAAGGCAGGTTGAGCTCCAGCCCGCTGCCGTCGGCCGCTCCCTGGTCGAGCCCGTTCTGCGCGAGCAGAAAGATGCGAAAGGATTCCATGCCGAGGTTGCGCAGGGTGAGCTCGTAGCTCTGGTGGTACTGCCCGAAGCGGCATGCGCCGCATGCCCCGGCCGTCACGTACACGTATTTTTGCGCGACGTCCGCGGCGCTCGTACGCACCGCTTCCGAGCGCAGGAAATTCGCGAGGTTGCCGGCGGTGAAGCTCGTCGGGCAGCATTGGCCGATGTCGGCCAGCTCACGCCCGGTGAGGAGATCTTCCTTGGTGGCGCCCGGCAGGATCCGCGTCCGGTAACCGAGGTTCTCGAGCGCGCCCTGGATCAGGCGCTCCGCCCGCCAGTGCAGGCCGCCGAAGAGCACGGTGACGGTATCGCGCTCCGATCGTGTGAATGGCCTCGGCCGGTATGCGCGGTAATGCCCGATCGCCGCGTGGTCCATGGTCCGCCTTTTCTTGCCGGGTGGGGCTACGAACGATGCATGCCCATTACTTCGTACAATCAGCCACTCCGTATCTCGCGCTCGCTGCCGGGTCATGGGCTGCTCGCGCGGTACGATACAAAATCAAGATGCGTCAACGGGTTATGTTGATGAAGCGTTTGCCGCGGCCACCTTTGCCCGTGTATGCTGGCGGCATCGTAACACGCGGCGGCCAAGAAAACGGATTGACTCATGAACGTGCTGCTCGTCGTTCTCGCCGCGGCCGCGGTCATCTGGGCGCTCGCATACCACCGCTCGCACGCGATTGTGTGGACCGGTGCGTTCGCGATCGGCCTCGGTCTCCTCAGCACGTACTCGGGCTGGCCGCAGCCGGTCATCACGGCGCTGTGGGCGGGATTTTTCGTCGCGGCGCTCCTCGGCAATCCGGGCCCGGTGCGGCGCGCGCTGGCGAGCCGCCCGCTGCTCGGGCTGTTTCGCCGCATCCTGCCCCCGGTCTCGCGCACGGAGCAGGAGGCGATCGAAGCCGGAACCGTATGGTGGGAAGGCGATCTCTTCAGCGGCAATCCGGACTGGGGAAAGCTCCTCGCGTATCCCAAGCCCGTGCTGAGCGCCGAGGAGCGCGCATTCCTCGACGGTCCGGTCGAGGAACTGTGCCGGATGCTGCACGAGTGGGAGATCACCAACGACCTGAACGACCTCCCGCCGCACGCGTGGGAGTTCATCAAGGAGCGCGGGTTCTTCGGCATGATCATCCCGAAGGAGTACGGCGGGCTCGGCTTCTCGGCGCTGGCGCACTCCGAGATCGTGATGAAGCTCACCACGCGCAGCAGCACCGCGGCGATCACCGTGATGGTGCCGAACTCGCTCGGACCCTCGGAATTGCTGCTGCAGTACGGGACGCGGGAGCAGAAGGAACGGTATCTGCCGCGCCTCGCCAAGGGGATCGAGATTCCGTGCTTTGCGCTGACCAGCCCGGACGCGGGCTCCGATGCGGGCGCGCTGCCCGACTTCGGCGTGGTATGCCGGGGAGAGTGGGACGGCAGGCAGAACGTGCTCGGCATCCGGCTCACCTGGGAGAAGCGCTACATCACGCTCGCGCCGGTCGCGACGCTGCTCGGGCTCGCGTTCCGGCTCTACGACCCCGAGCGCATCCTCGGGGACGCGGATGACATCGGCATCACGCTCGCGCTCATCCCGACCCAGACGCCGGGCGTGAACATCGGGCGCCGGCATCTGCCGCTGAACGCCGCGTTCATGAACGGCCCGACCTGGGGCAAGGACGTGTTCGTGCCGATGGACTACGTGATCGGCGGGTCGGACTACGTGGGCAAAGGCTGGAAGATGCTCATGAACTGCCTCGCCGCCGGGCGCTCGATCTCGCTGCCGGCAAACGGCTGCGGGATCGCCAAGGGCGCGGCGCTCGCGACCGGCGCCTACGGGCGCGTGCGCCAGCAGTTCCGGATGTCGATCGGCCGCTTCGAGGGCGTGGAAGAAGCGCTTGCCCGCATCGGAGGCAATGCCTACATCATGGACGCAGCGCGCGTGATGACGGCCGGCGCGGTGGACCTCGGCGAGAAGCCCTCGGTGGTCTCGGCCATCGTCAAGTACCACCTGACCGAGCGCGGCCGCGAGACGATCAACGACGCAATGGACGTGCACGGAGGCAAGGGCATCTGCATGGGGCCCAGCAACTACCTCGCGCGCGCCTACCAGCAGACGCCGATCGCGATCACCGTCGAAGGCGCCAACATCCTCACGCGCTCCATGATCATCTTCGGGCAGGGGGCCATACGCGGCCATCCCTATGTACTGCGGGAGATCCGCGCGACGCAGGAGACGGACGCGGCACGGGCGGTGCGCGATTTCGATGCCGCGCTCTTCGGGCATCTCGCGTTCTTCGCGTCGAACAAGGCGCGTGCGCTGTGGCTCGGGCTCACACGCGCGCTCCTGGTGCCCGCTCCGGGCGGCGGCGCGACGCGGCGCTACTACCAGCAGCTTACGCGGCTGTCGAGCGGATTCGCGCTCATGGCGGACGTCGCAATGATCGTGCTGGGGGGCTCGCTCAAGCGCCGCGAGCGCCTCTCGGCGCGGCTCGGCGACATCCTGAGCAACCTCTACCTCGCCTCGGCCGCGCTCAAGCGCTACGAGGATGACGGGCGCCCGGCGGAGGACCTGCCGCTGCTGGATTGGTCCGTGCAGGACGCGCTGAACCGCATCGAGGAGGCGTTCTACGGGCTGTTCGAGAACCTGCCGAACCGTTTCGTCGCGTGGTCGATGAAGCGCATCGTGTTTCCGTACGGCAGGGAATTTCCCCCGCCGCGCGACCAGACCGGGCAGCAGGTGGTCGGACTGATGCTGGAGCCCACGGCGTCGCGCGAGCGCCTGATCCGCGGCGTATACGTCCCCGCGGACGAGCGCGAGCCGGTCGCGGCGCTGGAGGCGGCGCTGCGTGCCGTGATCGCGGCCGAGCCGGTAGGCGCCAAGATCCGGACCGCGCGGGAGGAGGGCAGGATCGGGGGCACCTTCCCGGACGAGATCGTCGAGGACGCGCACCGCAAAGGCGTGATCTCCCGCGAGGAGGCGCAGATCATGGAGCGCGCGAAAGTGCTGCGCCGCCGCGTGATCATGGTGGACGACTTCCCGCGCGATCTCGGCAGGACCGAGATCTACCAGAGTACCCAGCCGGTCACTTTCGAGGCGCTCAGGCAGAAAACGTGACTGGTGACTGGTGATGCGTGACTCGTTAATCGTAAATCGTAAATCGTTAATCGTGGCCCGGGCAGTGGCTGGCGCTTTGCGGGACTCTTTCGATTCACCATTCACGATTCACGGTTTCGAATATGAGCGATAGCGTCCTCTATTCCGTCGCTGGCGCCGTGGCGACCATCACGCTCAACCGGCCGCAGGTGATGAACGCGCTCGACGCCGCGATGATCGTGCAGTTGCGCGCGGCGTGCGAGCGGGTGGAGCATGACGCCGTGGTGCGCGCGGTGGTGCTGCGCGGCGTGGGCGCGGCATTCCTCGCCGGCGGCGATGTCACGGTGTTCCGGGCGAACCGCGAGCGCCTGCCCAAGGTCGTCGGCGAGCTCGCGGGAGAGCTGCACCACGCGATCCTCGCGCTGCGACGCGCGCCGAAGCCGGTGCTCGCGAGCGTCCATGGGGCGGTGGCGGGCGCGGGCGTGAGCCTGATGGCGGCGGCGGACCTTGCGATCGCGGCGAAAGAGACCAAGTTCACGCTCGCCTACACGAGGATCGGAGCAAGCCCCGATGGCGGCTCGACGTATTTCCTTCCCCGTCTGGTGGGCTTGCGCAAGGCGCTGGAGCTGGTGCTGCTGTCGGACACGTTCGACGCGGAAACCGCGCTGAAGCTCGGCCTCGTCAACTGGGTGGTGAACGTCGAGATGCTCGGCGCGGAGACCGAGCGCATCGCGGGACGCCTGGCGCACGGCGCCACGGCCGCATTCGCCGAGGCGAAGCGGCTGCTCAACCAGAGCTACGATCAGCCGCTTGCCGCGCAGCTCGCTGCCGAGGCCGAGGCCTTCGCGCGCTGCGCCGCGACGCATGATTTCAGGGAAGGCGTGGCCGCCTTCGTCGAGAAACGGAAGCCCGACTTCAAGGGAAATTGAACCGCCAAGGCGCCAAGAAAGGCGACAATGAATGAACGTCAGATTTTGGTTTCCTTGGCGTCATGGCGGTTGATCTGAGGGGTTAAAAATGCCGGGTTTGAGGAGGAAAACGATCTTCATCACCGGCGCGAGCCGCGGCATCGGCCGGGAGATCGCGCTGCGCTGCGCGCGCGAAGGCGCGAACGTGGTGATCGCCGCGAAGACCTCGGAGCCGCACGCGCGGCTGGCGGGAACGATCCACACGGTCGCCGGCGAGGTCGAGAAGGCCGGGGGCAAGGCGCTCGCGGTCCAGCTCGACGTGCGCAGGGAGGAAGCCGTCGCCGCGGCGGTGCATCGCGCCGTGGAGCGTTTCGGCGGCCTCGACGCGCTGATCAACAACGCGAGCGCGATCTCGCTCGCGCCCACGCTGCAGACCCCGGCCAACCGCTACGACCTGATGATGGCGGTGAACGTGCGCGGCACCTTCCTCTGCTCGCAGGCGTGCATTCCGCACCTCGCGCGCGCGGAGAATCCGCACATACTGAATATCTCGCCGCCCCTCAACATGAGCGCGCGCTGGTTCCAGAACCACGTTGCCTATACGATATCCAAGTACGGGATGAGCATGTGCACGCTCGGTATGGCGGCCGAGCTGCGGGAACAGGGCGTTGCGGTGAACTCGCTGTGGCCGCGCACGACCATCGCGACGGCGGCGATCGAGGTGCACTTTCCCGAGGCGATCCTGAAGGCGAGCCGCAAGCCTGCGATCATGGCCGATGCGGCCTGCGCGATCCTGAAGCGCGACAGCGGCGGCGCCACGGGGAATTTCTACATCGACGAGGACGTGCTGCGCGAGGAGGGTGTGAGCGATTTCGGGCAGTACGCGGTGACCCCGGGAGCCGCGCTGTATCCGGACCTGTTCCTGGATTGAAAGAGTCCGTGAGCGGTGAGCAGCAAGCCGTAAGCGGTAAAGTGGCGGATGGCGCACAAGCAGGGTCTTGCTTCGGTCCGCTCACCGTGTACCGTTGACCGATCACCATCCGAAGGAGGAAGCATGTCACAGGGCGCAAGCCACCTGGTGCCGGCCGAGGCGGCGGTAACGCTGGACGGTCTATTCCGGGAGCGCGTGAAGCGCACTCCCGACACGGTCGCGTACCGGGCCTACAACGAGGAGCACGCCAACTGGCGCGACTACACGTGGGCGCAGATCAACCACCAGGTCGCGCGCTGGCAGGTCGCGCTCGAGAAGGACGGGCTGAAGGCCGGAGACCGCGCGGCAGTGATGCTGCGCAACTGCCCGGAATGGGTCACCTACGACCAGGCGGCGCTCGGCCTGGGGATGGTGGTGGTGCCGCTCTACACGCAGGACCGCCCGGAGAACATCGCCTATATCCTCAACGACGCCGAATGCAAGGTGCTCCTGATCGAGGGGCCGGAGCAGTGGCAGGCGCTGCTCGAGGTGAAGGACCGGCTCGGCGGGCTGACGCGCATCGTCTCGGTCAAGTCCGTGCCCAACGCGGGGGAGCCGCGGCTCAAGTCGCTCGAGGAATGGCTGCCGGACGAAGGTGGCGCGACGCGCAACGTGCCGCGGGATCCGAACTCGCTCGCAACCATCGTCTACACCTCGGGCACGACGGGACGGCCCAAGGGCGTGATGCTCTCGCATCACAACATTCTGAGCAACGTCGCCGGCAGCTGCGCAGTGCTCACTCCCGGCCACGACGACGTGTTCCTCTCGTTCCTGCCGCTCTCGCACACGCTGGAGCGCACGTGCGGCTACTACCTCACGGTCATGTCGGGCTCCACGACCGCCTTCGCGCGCTCGATTCCGCAGCTCGCCGAGGACCTGCAGTCGGTCCGGCCGACGCTGCTGATCTCGGTGCCGCGCATCTACGAGCGCGTCTATGGGGCGATTCGCGCCAAGCTCGAGGAAGGGCCCGCGATCCGCAAGAAGCTGTTCGAGCTCGCGGTGCGCGTCGGCTACGCGCGCTTCGAGCGGGCGCAGGGGCGGGGCGCCTGGAAGCCGTCGTTCCTGCTGTGGCCCGTGCTCGACGCGCTCGTGGCGAAGAAGATCATGGCGCGGCTCGGCGGCCGCATGCGCGCTGCGATCTCCGGAGGCGCCGCGCTCACGCCGGAGATCGCGCGCGTATTCATCGGGCTCGGGCTGCCCGTGCTGCAGGGCTTCGGCCTCACCGAGACGAGCCCCGTGGCGTGCGCGAACCGCCCCGACGACAATCTGCCCGAGAGCGTGGGCAAGCCGATACAGGACGTGCAAGTGAAGCTCGGCGAGAACAACGCGCTGCTCATCAAGGGCCCGAACGTGATGCTCGGGTACTGGAACAACGAGAAGGCGACCCGCGAGATCCTCAGCCCGGACGGCTGGCTCAATTCGGGCGACACCGCGCGCATCGACGACGAGGGGCGCGTCTACATTACCGGGCGGCTGAAGGAGATCATCGTGCTCTCCACCGGAGAGAAAGTGCCGCCGGTGGACATGGAGGCGGCAATGGCGCGCGACTCCCTGCTCGAGCAGGTCATGCTCCTCGGCGAGGGCAAGCCCTACCTGAGCGTGATCGCGGTGGTCAACGCCGAGCACTGGAAACGGCTTTGCGCCGAGCGCGGCCTCGACCCCGAGGCGCGTGAAACGCTGCGCGAAAAGCCGGTGGAGGAAGCCGTCATCGAGCGCATCGCACGGCAGCTGCGGGAGTTCCCGGGCTACGCCCAGGTGCGACGCGTCGCGTTGACCACGGAGCCGTGGACCATCGAGAACGGGCTGCTCACCCCCACCCTCAAGTTGAAGCGCGCCAAGGTGATGGAGAAATTCAGCGCCGAGATCGAGCAGATGTACGCGGGCCATTGAACGGCGTTGCCTGTTCCACGTTCAAGGTTCCAAGTTCAAATCATGTCGCGGTGGACGAGACCCGCCGCCCGCGCCCTGTACACTCGAAGCGCTGATCCGGAGCCCCGTGCGGCCGGTAACGATGCGGTTGTCTGTATACTTGCGCCGGCGGACATGGGTGGGGGAGGTGGGGGAATGGGGCTGAGCGGCAAGCGGATGCCGGTCGCCGCGGCAATCGCGGCCGTGGTGCTGCCTGCCGTGGCGCAGGGCAGCGGCTTCCACCTCATGACCCAGAACGCGAGCGGTCTTGGCAACGCCTATGCGGGGCATACGGCGGCCGCCGAGGACGCGAGCACCATCTACTACAATCCCGCCGGCCTGACGCGCCTGCCCGGCAGGCAGGCGAGCGCTGCGTTGCACGCGATCCGGCCTTCCCGCGAATTTGCCACGGGCGGCGCCTCGGCCGCGCCCGCAGGGCTCGCCTCGCCGGGCGGAAACGGCGGCGATTCGGGCGACCTCGCGGCCGTGCCGAACGCCTACTTCTCCTGGCAGTTCGATCCGCGCTGGTGGATGGGCGTCGGAATCAGCGTTCCCTTCGGGCTGAAGACCGAGTACGAGCCGGGCTGGTTCGGCCGCTTCCAGTCGCGGCGCTCGGAAGTGAAGACCGTGGACATCAACCCGAGCGTGGCGGTGAAGCTCACCGAAGCCGTGTCGCTCGGGTTCGGTGTGAGCTACCAGAAGGCGGAAGTGAGGATCGAGCGCTCGGTGCTGCTGCTGCTCGTGCCGCCCGCCGAGTCGTTTGCCAGGATCAAGGCCGACGACGGCCGCTTCGGGTGGAACGCCGAGGCGATGTTCGATCTCTCGCCGGCGACCCGCATCGGGGTGAGCTACCGCTCCTCCATGGAGCACACGCTGACGGGTACCATCGCGTTTTCATCGGTTCCGGGTGTGGGAACGGCGGTGAACACGGTGAGCGCGAAGCTCGAGTTTCCCGACGCTTTCTCCTGGGGCATTGCGCACCAGCTCTCGCCGCGCTGGGAACTGCTCGGCGACGTGACCTACACGCGCTGGAGCAGGATCAAGGCGGTGCCGCTGGTGACGACCTCCGCCTCGGCGGTGGCGGGCGCGGGGGCGGTGCTGGACACGTTCAACTTCCAGTTCAAGGACAGCTACCGCGTCGGAGTGGGCGCGAACTGGAAATGGCGAGACGACTTCACGGTGAAGCTCGGCGTCGCGTACGACAGGACGCCGGTCGTGGACGCGTTTCGCACCGTGACGCTGCCCGACGCCGACCGCACGCTGGTCGCGATCGGCGGCAAGTACCGCGTCTCGAAGCAGGCGACGCTCGATTTCGGCTACCTGCACATGTTCATGAAGGACGTCCCGATCAACCAGAGCCGCGGGCTCGGGGCGGTCGCCGGCGCGCAGGGCAACGTGATCGGCAGGTACGAAGCGGACGTCAACATCGTGAGCGCGCAGTTCACGTACCGGTTCTGAAGCGCGTGGCACGCGAAGCTCCGCGATCCTGCGAGCGGGGGCGTGCTAGAATTTTTCCACCACTGCACGGGATCGTTCCATGCCGACCGCCACTCCCCTGATCGTGCGCAGGGCCGCCGTGCTCGGCGCCGGCGTCATGGGCGCGCAGATCGCCGCGCACCTCGTCAACGCCAATGTCGCCGCCGTTCTCTTCGAGCTTCCCGCGAAAGAGGGCGATCCCAACGGCAACGTCGTCAAGGCGATCGAGAACCTGAGGAAAATCGATCCGAGCCCGCTCGCGACGCCCGCGCGCGCGGGCTTGATCCAGCCCGCGAACTACGGGCAGCACCTGGAGCTGCTCAACGATTGCGACCTCGTGATCGAGGCGATCGCCGAGCGCACGGACTGGAAGGCGGACCTCTATCGCAAGGTCGCGCCGCATCTCGGCGAGCACACGATATTCGCGAGCAACACTTCGGGGCTCTCGATCAACCAGCTTTCAGAATCTCTTCCGCAGGGCCTGCGGAAGAGATTCTGCGGGGTGCACTTCTTCAACCCGCCGCGCTACATGCACCTGGTCGAGCTGATTGCAGCCAGGGACACGGACGGCGCGATGCTGGACGAGCTCGAGAAGTTCCTGGTGACCACCCTCGGCAAGGGCGTGATCCGTGCCAAGGACACCCCGAACTTCATCGCCAACCGCGGCGGCGTGTTCTCGATGCTCGCGACCATTCACCACGCCGAGCGCTTCGGCATCGGGTTCGACGTGGTGGACGCGTTGACCGGCACCCTCATCGGCCGGCCCAAGAGCGCAACCTTCCGCACCGCGGACGTGGTCGGGCTCGACGTGTTCGCGCACGTCGTCAAGACCATGAAGGACACGCTGCCCGAGGATCCGTGGCACCGCCATTTCGAGGTGCCGGCGTGGCTCGGCGCTCTGATCGAGCAGGGCGCGCTCGGGCAGAAAACCCGGCGCGGCGTCTACCAGAAGGTGGGCGCCGACATCCAGGTGCTCGATCCGAAGGCGAAGTCCTACCGCATCTCCGAGCAGAAGGCGGACGAGGCGGTGGTGGGGATCCTCAAGAACCCTGACCCGGCGCAGCGCTTCGCGCAGCTGCATGCGAGCGCGCACCCGCAGGCGCAGTTCCTGTGGGCGGTCTATCGCGACGCGTTCCACTACTGCGCGGCGCACCTCGCGGAGATCGCCGCCAACGCGCGCGATCTGGATCTCGCGATCCGCTGGGGCTTCGGCTGGAACCAGGGCCCGTTCGAGATCTGGCAGGCCGCGGGCTGGCAGCAGGTTGCGAAATGGATCGCGGAGGACATCACCGCCGGCAAGGCAATGGCCGGCGCCCCGCTGCCGGCGTGGGCGGCGGCGCCCGATCGCGACGGCGTGCACCGCGCGCAGGGCTCCTATGCGCCCGCGGAGAACGCCTATCAGCCGCGACGGGCGCTGCCCGTCTACCGGCGCCAGGCCTTCCCCGACCGCGTGCTCGGCGAGAGCGCGACCTACGGCGAAACCGTGTTCGAGACCGACGCGGTTCGGTGCTGGCATACGGGAGACGACATCGCGATCGTGAGCTTCAAGAGCCGGATGCACACGATCGGAGACGACGTGCTCGACGGCCTGCAGCAGGCGATCGACGAGGCCGAGCGCAACTACATGGGGCTCGTCATCTGGCAGACCGAGCCCCCGTTCTCGGTGGGCGCCAATCTCAAGAAGAAGCCCTCCGGCGGCGCGCGGCCGTCCCAGCCGTCCGCGGCGGGCAGGCTCTTCCGGCAGTTCCGGCGCGCGGCGCAGTCGGCGGTGCTGAAAGCCGCGCACGCGCTGAATGTCGCGGACACGCTGATGGCGGGCCAGCTCGCCGAGGTGGAGCGGCTGGTCGAGCAGTTCCAGGACACGACGCAGGGCCTGAAGTACTCGATGGTGCCCACCGTCGCGGCCGTGGACGGGCTCGCCCTGGGCGGCGGGTGCGAGGTCATCCTGCACTGCGACCGCGCCGTGGCGACCCTCGAGAGCTACATCGGGCTCGTGGAGGCGGGCGTGGGGCTGCTCCCGGCAGGCGGCGGATGCAAGGAGTTCGCGCTGCGGGCGGTGGCGGACGCCAAGGGCGGGGACATGTCGCCCTTCCTGCAGAAATACTTCAAGACGGTGGCGATGGCGGAAGTCGCCCGCAGCGCCGAGCACGCTCGCGAGCTGGGCTACCTGCGCGCGGCGGATCGGATCGTGATGAACCGCTTCGAGCTGCTCGGGGCGGCCAAGGCGGAGCTGCACGCGCTCGTTGCCGCTGGCTACCGCCCGCCGCTGCGGGCGACGGCGATCCCCGTCGCCGGGCGCAGCGCGATCGCGACGATCAAGGCGTTCATGGTGAACTTGCTCGAAGGCGGCCACATCTCGGAGCACGACTACCTGATCGGCTCCAAGATCGCGACCGTGATGTGCGGGGGAGAGGTCGAGGCCGGGAGCCTCGTGGACGAGCAGTGGTTCCTCGATCTCGAGCGGAGCCACTTCATGGAGCTGATCGCGACCCAGAAGACCCAGGCGCGCATCGAGCACACGTTGAAAACCGGCAAGCCGCTCAGGAACTGACGGGTCACGGCAAGAAAAGTCTGCACAGGGGGCTTACCCTTGGCCTCGACAAGGGTTTTTTTGTGTAGAATTCGCATCATTGGCGTTGAACGGGATCACGCTTGGCCTGTACAGGACGCGGCCGTGGGCGCCTGCCATGGGTACGTGACCAAGCTTCAGCGCCGGCTCGAATGGTCCAGGCGGTTAAGTAATAAAAACAAGGAGTTTGCGAGCATGCGGATGGGGACGAGGGGCAAGGACGGGGGTTGCATCCGGGTAGGTCCATCTACGGGGGAGGTCGCGGGCATGAATCCACACGTACGCCGTTTCCGGCTGAAACTCGCCGCCGCGGTCCTGCTAGTGCACTGTCCGCGAAATAGCTTGTACTTCTGGACGGGTGTTGCTATGCTCAATCATGCCCAAACGCGCGCAAGCTGTGAACCTGGGGGAAGGCGAACGGCAACAACTGGAGCAATGGGTGTCG
>Ga0194128_10004245_pt1 | contig 21228 bp, 20 predicted proteins | sample TA2KigCa65mmetaG_FD_148650 | JGI IMG/M metagenome (GOLD analysis project Ga0194128, IMG submission 148650) | Freshwater microbial communities from Lake Tanganyika, Tanzania - TA2015037 Kigoma Deep Cast 65m | ecosystem: Environmental > Aquatic > Freshwater > Lake | place: Tanzania: Lake... | reverse complement strand
GCGGAGCAGCGGCTGCAGCGCCTGCAGCCCGAGCGGCAGCAGGAGCGCGCAGACGCCGATCATGACTTCGAGGAGCGCGTACGCGCGCAGCGCGCCCGGCCGGGACAGCCGCGGCGCTGTACGGCCCGCGATGGCGGCCCCCGCGGCCAGCCCGCCCATGAAGGCCGCGAGCACGGTGCCGACCGCCGCGACCGTGTGCCCGAGATGCAGCGTGAGCAGCCGCGACCAGGCGACCTGGTACAGCAGCGCCGCCGCCCCCGACAGCCCGTACGCGGCCAGAAAGACGCGATGCGTCATCACCGGCCGCAAGTGTACCGAAATGACTATTGATTGCCGCCCTGAAGCGTGAGCGCGACCTCGCGCGTCTTGTTGTCGCGAAGGACCGTGAGCCGGACCGTGTCGCCCACGTCGTAGTCGTCGAGACGGCCGAGCAGGCGCGGCACGCTCTCGACCGCGCGCCCGTCGACGGCGACGACGATGTCGCCTGGCAGCACCGCGCCGTCCGGCTGCGGACGCACCCCCTGGAGCCCGGCCCGCGCCGCCGCCGATCCCGGCGCGACCCGCAGGACCGCGACGCCGGAGCGTCCGAGCCGCTGCGTGATCAGCCGATTGAGATCCTCGTCGACCTCGATGCCCAGCGTCGGCCGGATGTACGTCCCGCGCGCGATCAGCTGCGGCACGACCCGGTTCACGGTATCCACCGGCACCGCGAAGCCGACGCCCGCCGACGCGCCCGACGGGCTGAAGATGGCCGTGTTGACCCCAATCAGACGGCCGGCGCTGTCGAGCAGCGGGCCCCCGGAGTTGCCCGGATTGATGGCCGCGTCGGTCTGAATCAGGTGCTCGATCAGACTCCGCCCGTCTTCCGACGGCAGCGACCGATCGAGGGCGGAGATGATGCCGGTGGTCAGCGTCCAGTCGAGGCCGAACGGATTGCCGATCGCGAACGTGCGCTGTCCGACGCGCAGGTCGCCGCTCGCCCCGATCGGAAGCGGCGCGGGCAGACTCGACACGCTGACGCGCAGGACGGCGAGATCGTGGGCGGGGCTCACGCCGACGAGATCGGCGGGCACGTCACGGCCGTCGCTCATCCGCACCCGCGCGCCCGACGCGCCCGCGATCACGTGAAAGTTGGTCACGACGTGGCCGCGCTCGTCCCACAGGAAGCCCGAGCCGGTGCCCCGCGGGATGCTGAAGATGTTGCGCGTCCAGGCATCGACGACGCGCGTCTGCGTCGCGATGTAGACGACGGAAGGCCGCGCCTTCTCGAAGAGCGCGATCGTCGCCTCCTCCTCGGCGTGGAGCGGCGCGCGCGGCGTCACCGCCCGCGGCGTGGGCGTCCCCCGCTGGCCGGCGGCCGGCAGCGCGGTCAGTGCGAACACGGCGGCGAGAACGATGGCCTTCTGCGTCATCGCACCCCCCTTGTCCCTGACGACTCACCGCCCCATGCGGCCGTGCGCGCGCCGCGCTCACGGCCTCCGGAACACGGCGACATGATGGTCCCATCCCGGCCATTCGTCCGTCGTGACCGTCTCGAAGCCCGCCGCGCCCACGCGCTCGACGAGCGCGTCGGACTCGATGCCCATGCCCGTGAGACGGCCGAGCACCCCCTCCCGTCGGAACTCGATCACGGCCAGACGACCGCCCGGCAGGAGCGCCGCGCGGATGCTCGCCGTCACGGCGGCGGGGTCGCTCAGGTGGTGATACACGCGCCGCAGGACGACCGCGTCGCAGCAGCCGGCCGGCAGATTGGTGGCCCGCTCGCCGGCCTGGAGCACGGTCACGTTGGCCAACCCGGCATCCCGAGCCGCCTCCCGAATGTCGTCGAGGCGCCCCCGATCGAGCTCGGTCGCGTAGACATGCCCCGAGGGTCCGACGCGCCGGGCCATCTCGACCGCCAGCCAGCCGGATCCGGCGCCGACGTCGGCGACCCGCATGCCGTCGCGCAACCCGAGCAGCGACTCCAGCCGGGCCAGCTCGGCACGACGCATCAGCCGGCTCGCCGTCAGGACGGCGGCAGCCCCGAGCGCCGCCAGCAGGCCGACGACGACCAGCACGCGTGCGCGTCTCGTCATGGAGGCTCCCACGCATTATCGATCGCGGCCCCGACGGGCGCCGACGGCCGTGCAGACCGCCGGACGCGGCACGACGCGGCTCGAGGGCAGACGCGCGCGTCGCGGTGCTAGAATGCCGCAGACTCGCTGCGGGCCTCCCGGCCACTCAGACATTGGAGATGCTCATGCGCCGCAGGACTTCTCTTGTTGCCCTTCCGGCGGTGGCACTGCTCGCGGCGGTGGCCTGGACGGCCGCGCCGGCGGCCAGCCAGAGCGCCGCACCGGCCGTCACGTTCCACAAGGACGTGGCGCCGGTTCTCCAGCAGAACTGCCAAAGCTGTCACCGTCCGGGCCAGATCGGGCCGTTCTCGATGCTCACGTACAAGGAGACGCGCCCCTGGGCCAAGGCCATCCGACAGGCCGTGGTGACGCGCGCCATGCCGCCCTGGTTCGCCGACCCGCGCCACGAACACTTCAACAACGACCGCTCGCTCAAGCAGACCGAGATCGACGTCATCGCCGCGTGGGTCGACGCCGGCGCGCCTGAGGGCAATCCCGCCGACGCACCGCCGCCGGTGGCGTGGCCGGCCGGCGGCTGGCAGATTGCGCCGGACCTGACCTTCGAGCTGCCGTCCTATCCCGTGCCGGCGACCGGCATCGTCGAGTGGGAGCGCATCGCGTTTCCCGCGCCCTTCAAGGAAGATACGTGGGTCACCTCCGTCGAGATTCTTCCCGGCGTCCCGGCCGTCGTCCATCACCTGTGCTTCGGCTTCCAGAAGCACCGCGAGACGACGCCCTACGGCGTCTATCAGTGGATGGAGGTGCCGCGCGACCAGAACGGCAACATGCTGAAGGTCGACGGCACCACGACCGGGCCCAGGAAGGGGATCGTGCTGTCGCGCAAGGCGGGAAGCACGGAGGTCACGCGCCGCACCGGCAGCCCCGACTTCTTCCACGAGGGCACCAACGAGTTCTGCTACCTGCCGGGCCTCCCCTACGAGGACTATCGCCCGGTGGAGGCCGGCGTCTTCGTCCCCGCGGGCTCCGACATGATCGTGAGCCTCCACTACACGACGACCGGCCTGGCGGTCGTCGATCGGACCCGGATTGGCTTCACGGTCTCGAAGGACGCACCCAAGAAGAAGTTCCTGCCGCAGGACGGCGCCGAGGGGGAGAATCCGCCTGTGGCGCGGCAGCAGGCGAACGCCACGCTCGCGATTCCGCCGTTTGCCGAGAACCACCCGGGGCCGATGGCGACGATTGATTTCATGAAGGACGTGGAGCTGGTCTGGTTCCGTCCGCACGCGCACGTACGCGGCAAGAGCGTGCGCTACACGCTCATCCATCCGGACGGCCGCGAGGAAGACGTACTCTACGTGCCCAACTACAACTTCAACTGGCAGCTCACCTACCGGACGTCGATCCCGATCAAGAAGGGATCCAAGATGCGCGTCCAGTTCACGTACGACAACTCGACGCGCAACAAGTACAACCCCGATCCGAGCGCCTGGGTTCGCTACGGCGGTCAGAGCTGGGAGGAAATGGGGACGCCCAACATGGGGTTCCTCGTCGATCAGGACGAGGACGAGACCAACGCGATCATCGAGCGATGACGATGCGCGCCGCGATCGTGGTCGGGGTGGTGCTCCTGTCGGCCGGCGTGCGCGCCGAGCAGCGTGACGTCACGTTCAACGCCGCCGACGGGTTCACGCTGCAGGGGACCTTCTATTCGGCGCCGAAGGGCGGACCCGGCATCCTGCTCCTCCATCAGTGCAACGCCGACCGCCGGAGCTACGACCAGCTCGCCCTGATGCTGAACAACGCGGGCTACAACGTCCTGTCGTTCGACTTCCGCGGCTTCGGCGGGAGCCGCGGCGGCCAGTACACCGATTTCTCCAGCCAGCGACAGGCGGTCGTCGACAAGATGCCCGGCGACGTCGACGCGGCGTTGACGTTCCTCGCCTCGCAGAACACGGTCATCGCCCGCGCGCTCGGCGTGGTCGGCGGCAGTTGCGGCGTGAATCAGGCGATTCAGGCGAGCCGGCGGCAGCCGGACGTCCGCACGCTGGTGCTGCTCTCGGGCGGTACGAACGCGGACGGCGAAGCCCACATCCAGGCCTCGCGGCAGCTGCCGATCTTTGGCGTCGCGAGCGAGGAAGACGGCGGCGCGCCGGCGTCGATCAAGAAGATCGTCGGCCTGTCGGCGCACCCGGACAGCCGCGTGCAGATGCTGAAGAACGCGGGCCACGCCGCCGAGATGCTGGCGAAGCAGGAAGACCTGGGTGCGGATATCGTGATCTGGTTCCGCGCCAACCTGCCGGTTGGAGGCTACGGGCTGCCGCCCGCCATCCGCTGACGCGGGAGGCGGTTCAGTGCCGCGTCGACGTCTGGCGACGTGCGCGGCCCTTGCGATCCTCGGGCGAGAGGGTCCAGTAGTACTCGTCGAAGGGCCGTCCGTCCGTCGCCGGCAGCAGCGCTTCCCGCACCGCCCCGAGCTTCCGCAGGGCGGCGTTGCCCCGCCCGTTCACGGTCGCCAGCCGCGCGCCCAGCTGTTCGATGCCCATTTCTTCGAACGCGAAGTCGAGCACGGCCTCGGCGGCGGCCTGAAACAGCCCGCGCCCCCAGAAGGGCGATCCCAGCACAAACCCCCATTCGGCGGGCGCCCGGTCGGGCAGGAACTGGATCTGCACGAGCCCGACCGCCATGTCCAGTCCGTCCGGCACGATGGCGAAGCAGGCGTACTCGCCGGCGGCCCGTTTGCCGTGCGTCCACTGGATGAACCGCTCGAACTCCTCGACCGTCATGGGCGGCGGGGCGAGGTAGCGCCTCACTTCGTGCGCGGTGAGCAGCGCGCAGAGTGAGGCGGCGTCCTCGACGCGCGGCTCGCGCAGCACGGCGCCGGGAATCGTCAGCTCCGGCAGAGCGGCGCACCAGTCGCGCGGGCCGACCGACGGGTCGCGCCCGACGTCGCGCCCCGCGTCGATCGGGACGTAGCCCGGGGCGTCACTCGGGACGTAGATCGTGGCCACCAGTGTCCGAAATCAGCAATCCGATGGCCAGGCAGTTGCATCCGGCAAGTTATTCTGTCGCAAGGGGCTACACGGATCGGTCGATCAACAGAACTGTCTCAGCCTGACCCGTTTTGACACACACCGATCACAAATATGGCGTCATCCCGGACAAATCTCGCGCTACTCCGCGGCGGAGGGGGCCGGGGCCCGCGGCGTGAACGTCTTCAGGAAGGCGACGACCTGCTCGATCTGGGCCGGCCGCAGCGTGTGCTCGAAGCCGGGCATCAGCGGCGATCCTTGGCGCACCTTCTCGCGGACGGCCGCATCCCCGAGCCGGTCGATGGTCGCCTTCCCGAGCAGCGGTCCCGGGCGCTGGCGGGTGCCGCCGTGGCAGTTGGCGCAGCGCTGCGCAAAGAGCGCGCGCCCGCTCAGCTCGGCGTCGCCCAGCGCGGGCGGCGCCATCGCCGCACGCATGTCGTACGCCTCGCGCACGACCTCGGGCGCGGTGGAATAGGCTTCGCCGTTCCGCTGCGCGGCGGCGAGCGCCGGCAGCAGCGCCGCGAGCGCGGCGAGGGCCGCGGCGAGCCGCATGAGGCGCGGCCTCATCGCAGTGCCTCGATCTCCGCGGCCGTCCGGGGCCGCAGGCGGATGACACGGCTCGTGTTCGCGCACGGCACCCACGCGTCGCCGCGGACGTCGTCAACCGAGATATTGCGCGACTCGCAGCGGCTCGGGAGCGTGAAGTAGGTCCACTGCTCCGTGCGCGGGTCGAGCCGCGCGACCTTGGCGTCGGCAAACAGGTTCGTCCAGACGTTGGAGTCTCTGTCCACGGTCACGAAGTACGGATTGCCCTGCAGCGGGTAGTACTTCGTCTCGAGCGTGTGAATGTCGATGCGGGCGAGGTTGTTGCCCGCGTTGTTCGGCACCCAGACGTACCGGCCGCGCTTGTCGGCGCCCATGCGGCGCGGCTGCTGTCCGTGCGGCACGGTATTGATGTTGCCCCACGTCAGCACGCCCATCGACTGGTACCACGCGCGATCGGCCGGCGTGGTCAGATCCTCGGCGTCGACCCACGGCGGGCGCATGAGGACCTCGACCGTCTTGCCGGTTTTCGGGTCGGCCTTGACCACTCGATCGGCGGTGTACTGGGTCCACCAGCCGTTCCCCGCGGCATCACCGGCCGTCCCGTAGACGAAGTTGCGCGGCCAGCTGACGCTCGGAAAGTGCATCCAGGTTTTCGTGACCGGATCGAAGCGGTTGACGCCGCCCGTGGTGGCGCCCCAGATCCTGCCGTGCGCGTCGACGTCGACGGTGGTGAGCTGGCCCCCGCCCATGTTGAGCGGCGGAAAGAACATCTCGATCCGCTCCGTCCTCGGATCCAGCCGGCCGAGCGGACCGTCGCCGCCGTCGAACCAGATGATCCCCTGCTGGTCTTTCGCGATCGAGTGCGACCGCCGGATCGCCTTCCCGTTCATGACCTTGAAGCCGGTCACCTGCCCGGTCGCCGCGTCGATCCTGAAGAGCGTCATGTCCGCGGGGCCGCGGTCCCGCGTGCCCCAGGCGTTGCCGTCGTGGTCGGGCACGATGTCGTGAATCCAGCGGGCGCCCATGGAGGCGGTGGGCCAGCCGAGCGACCAGTCGCTGCCGTCGTTCCACGCACGCTCGGCGCGGGCGCCGGCGAGCGGGATGTCGTACTCGGTGATGACGGCGCGGGCCGCCTCGCCGGTCGGCCGGGGATCCGGCCGGAACGTCAGCGGCGGCGACGCCGGACCGCGCACGCTGGCGAGATACGCGGCGAGCTCGTCCTTGTAGTGGACGACCGTCGTGTGGCGGTTGATGTTGCCGGTGCCGGTGTTGCGCTCCATGAAGGCAATCACGGCGCGCCAGCCGTTTTCGTCGAAGCGGTTCTGGAAGACGTAGGTGGCCGGATGGCAGGCCGTGCAGTTGGTGCGGAAGATCGCCTTGAGGCGCCGCTGTTCTTTCGTGTCCTCGGGGAGCGCGGCCAGCCATTCCGACGGCGTGAGCTGCAGCGACACGTCGGCAACCGGCGTCAGGGTGAGAGGCCGCTCGGTCCGGCCTGCCGCGGCAATCGTCACCTGGGCGCGGGCCGCCTCGTACCCGGTCGCCTGCGCCCAGACGTCGTAGGCGCCCGCGGCGAGCGGCGGAAAGACGTACTCACCGCGCGCATCGGTAAAGACAGAGGTCGTGATCGAGCTGCCGGCCGCCCGCGCCGACACCACGACACCGCCGAGCGGGGCGCTGGCGGCGCGAACCGCCCCGACCAGGTTCGACTTCGCCGGCATCCCTCCGACTGCAGCCGCGGCCGACGCCTGACCCCGGGCCGCGAGCCCCGCGGCGCTCGCCACCGCGGCGGCGGCGACCACGGCCGCACCAATCAACCGTTTCGGCGTCGTGTCTCTCACGTGGCCTACTGTACGGATCGCCGACCACGAGTCAAGCCCGTGCGGTCGGATGCGTGAAAACTCGCACGCTCCGTCGGAATCTCCGCCCTGTTCCCTCGATCGTGGGTCCGCGCATTGGTGCGCTGCGCATCTGGCAATGGCACGGTAAGTGCGCTCCGGTCGAACGGCTGTTCGACGGGAGGTGCCCTATGGTGAGCGCAATGGTCCTGTCGATTCCAACGCTGGTGCTGCCCCTCCTCCTCGCCCCTCCAGTCCAGTGCGAGCCGGGACGCCTCGGCCATCCGGCGGAACAGGCGCGCGCGATCGCGGCGTTCGAGAACGCCGTCGAGGAATACGTCGCGCTGCACCGCCGCCTGGAGCGCGCCTGGCCGCCGCTGTCGTTCTTCGCGGATCCGGAGCAGGCCGAGATGGCGGCCGAGGCGCTGCGGACGGCGCTGCGCGACGCGCGCCCGATGGCTGGACGGGGCAACCTGTTCGCGCCCGCGGTGGCGGACGTCCTGCGATGCCGGATCGCCCGCGCGGTTCTCGAGGGCGAAGGCTATGCGGCGTGGCCGCCCCGTGGTGCGGAGGACATCGATCGGTGGAGGCCCCAGGTCGGCCAGCCGATCCCGTGGGGCGTGCTCGGGATGCGCTGGCCGCTCATCACCGCGCTGCCGACGCTGCCGTCCGAGCTCGCGTATCGCTTCATCGGCGGCGACCTCGTGGTCGTCGACGTACACGCGAACCTCGTGGTGGACGTCCTCGAGCGGGCGCTGCCGGCGGCCGCCTCGCCGTTCGAGGACGTGTTCCCGTTTCCGCCGGGGGCGGAAGACTTCGAGGAAGAGCCCCTGCTCCCGTGGGGAACGGAAGACTTCGAGGGGTGCTCGCCGGAATGGTGAGTGCCTGAAAGGAGGGGCCGTCATGACCACGATCAGAGCACCCGTTCCGAAAGTCTGGGAGTGCCGGTGGAGCCGGCCGTCCTATCGCCCCGGGATCCCCGACGAGCTGCAGCCGGCCACGCCGTGGGTGTGCGTGCGATCCGGCGAACGGCGACTGGTCTTCGACGAGGAGTGCGAGCGCTGCCCGGAGTGGCAGGCCGTCCCGCCGCGCACGCACTGACGCGCGGCCGCCCGCGTTGACATGGGGTGCGATTGGCGGCACCGTGGGTCTATGGGTATCAGCGGAGCGCGATGGGCCGACGTGGGGCCCTGGCTGCGCCGCCGCTCCGCGCCGGCGACGTTCGTCGCCGGTTTCCTGTTCGACTTCGTCACGATGCAGCGCATCGACGCCTGGGTGGATCTGTCGTTCCAGCTGGGATATCTGGCCGCGCTCACCGGCCTGCTCGTCTACCAGCACCGGGAGCTCACGGGGCGGTGGACGCCCGGCCGGTTCACAGGGCGTCTCTGGTCGTACAACGTCGAGGCGCTGCATTTCATCTACGGCGGCCTGCTGAGCGCGTACGTCGTCCTGTATTTCCGGAGCAGCACGGCGGCGCGGCCGGTCGTGTTTCTGCTGCTGCTCGTTGCGGTCATGGTCGTCAACGAGGTGCCCCGCGTGCGCCGGACCGGCTATCGGATGCGCCTCGGCCTGTATGGCTTGTGCGTGCTGTCGTTTCTGACGTACTTCATCCCGATTCTGCTGGGGCGGATCGGCGGGTGGGTGTTCCTGCTGTCGCTGCTGTCGGCGGCGGCGGTCGTCTGGTGGGTCACCGCGTGGCTGGCCGGCCGCGGCGCCGACCGGCGCGGGGAGCGCCTGCGCCTGTTTGCGGCGGCGGGGGCGGTGCTGGTGATCGTCGCCGCGCTCTACGGGCTACGCCTCATCCCGCCCGTCCCGCTGTCGGTCCAGATGCAGGGCATTTACCATGACATCCGCCGCGAGGCGGGCGGCTACACGCTCGTCTATCAGGAGCCGCCGGTCTGGGCGCCGTGGCGGCGCGACTCGCGGCCGTTCGGGCGGCGCGACGGCGATCGGCTGCACTACTTCGCGCGCGTCTTCGCGCCCGCGGGCTTCCGCCATCGCGTGCTGATCCGCTGGGACCTCTTCGACCCGCGGCGCGGGGCCTGGGTCACCACCGACCGGATTCCGCTCAACGTCGTCGGCGGCCGGGCGGAGGGATTTCGCGGGACCGCGGTGAAGTCGAACTTCACGCCGGGGCGCTGGCGCGTGACGGCGGAGACCGAGGACGGCCGCGCGATCGCGACCCTCTCGTTCCGCGTCGAACACGATGCGGACGCAGGCGAGCGCCAGTGGCGAACCACGAGCGCCTGAGGATGCCCTCCTCCGCTCAGTCGGCCAGTTTGCCCTGCGGCGTCAGCGTGCGGCCGCGCAGCGCCGGGTGATCGGGACCGTAGCGGTAGGCCAGAAACGCCTGCGCGATGTCGCCATCGGCCAGTACCTTCACGGCGCCCTTCGTGCTCGTGGTCGGGATCTTGTATTCCCACACCACCTCGCCCTCCGGCGTCACCTCGAAGATCTGTCCCCAGGTGGCCGCCGTCGCCAGCGTATTGCCGTTGGGCAGGCGCGAGAGCCCCGAAATGTGGCGCGACCAGAAGCTGGCGGGATCCTTGGAGGCGTACATCCAGACCACCTGGTTGGAGGTTCGCCGATTGCCCTGATACACGCGTACGTTGCGATAGCCCACCTTCTCCTGCCGCACGTACGCCCCTTTGTCCATCGGGCCGTCGTACGGGTTGATCTCGAGGAGCGCGGAGTACGCGAAGCCCGTGGCGATGTGGCGCGTGCCGTTGTCGAAGATCAGGAAGTGTCCCGCGCCGCGCAGCGGCGGTCCGCCGGCGTACGCCGTGGGCCGGATCCACTGGACGTCGTGGCTGAAGAAGACCTGCTGGTCGCCGTCGCTCGCGCCCCTGGCCTCTGAATAGCTCATCCCCTCTCCGGCGTCGTAGACGCTCGGGTTACCCCACCGGAAGAGGAAGTCGCCCTTCGGCCCGGCGGCGAGGGCGACGCTCGCCCTGGGATCGCCCGGCACGAACGTGCCGTCGTGGTCGATGACGTAGAACTCGCTGTCGACGGAGTTGTTCAGCACGATGTGGCCGAGCACGTCGTTGTAGTCCATCGCGTTGATGTGGATCCAGTCGCCCGTCCGGCCGCGGCCGAAGTTCACGTCGAGCTTTTCCGGATGATCCCGCACGACGCCGAAGTTGGGCTTCGCCGGATCGACGTCCTGCACGAGATGGTCGGTGATGTTCCACTCCCAGATGACGTTCCCCTTCAGATCGAACTCGACGATCCCGTCGGGGAACGAGGCGTAGTCGGACCGCTTCTTCGGATCCGCTCCGAGCGCAATCGCCTGCGCGTGCGTGATCTTCCTGCTGGCGACGCTCAGGATCGTGAACGCCTGGAGCTTCCTGTTCCAGATCTTGATGAAGTCGTGATGGTGCATGTAGCCCGGGCGGGTGTCCGCGATCTCGTAGAGGACATTGCCGTTCCAGTCGAGCTCCTGCAGCCGGGCCGTGTCGGTCGCCGACGTGCTCGGATCGCGGCCAGGCCACGCCGGGTCCCAGCCGTGCTCCCATCCGTCGTTGGTGATGCGCCGGAGCAGGTGGCCGTTCTCGAGCAGGTAGGCGTGGTTCTCGATCAGGTAGCCGTGCTTCGGCAGCGGCCACGTCTTGACGACGTTCCCCTCCATGTCGATCAGGATCGACGCGTTGTGCGCGAAGTCGGGCGGGGGCCCCGGCCTGAGCGGCGTGAACAGTGTGTAGCCGCCGTAACTCTTCGCCGTGTCGTGGTAGGTCACGCCCGACGGTCCGTAGTGTGCCTGGTACGCGTACACCGACCCCAGGCCGGCGGTCGTCAGCACGCACGCGACAACGGACAGCTGAATCCTGCGCATGGCCTCACCTCCCGCAATACCGCGTCGAAGGATACACCGGCCACACTTCCGCGCGGCACGCGCACGGGTCAGCCCCGCCTCCGCGGTCGTCCAGTGTCGACCGCGCGAGATCATAGGGCTCGCCTGTGCCCGAGGTGGGCGAATCCGGAATATCCGAGTGTGCCCCGACCCGGCCGCGCGAATCGCCTCGGCGTGCGCGTCCAGCGCCGCCGTGGCGTGCTCGGCGGTGTGAATCCCGTCCGGGTCGATGGACCCGGCTCCGAAGCGCGCGACGTGATGCGCGGCGGCGGCGACGAGATTCTTCTGGAGCTCGGTGAGCGGCCGCGCAACCGACGGCTCGAACGCCGGCGCGGGCCGCGGCGTGATGTCGGGCCGGTCGGTTCTCGGCTGATCGAGCGTGAGCACGTCGAACAGGTCGGCGGCGGCCGCCTCGCGGGCGCCGAGCGTGGCTTCGCCCCCCGCCGCATCCACGAGGCCGAAGCACCGGATCACCGTTCTGGCCACCGACGCGCGCTCGAACACGGTCTGGCACACCGTGCCAGGCTCGATCCCTGGGGCCATGGGGGAGGCTGCTGAGCCGACGCTCGCGAGCCCGCCCCCGAACTCGTCCGGCACCGGGTTTGTGAACGCCTTCGGATACGCCGTCGAACGACTGGCCGCGCGGCACGCGGTCGAACGGCGGCTGGTTGGCCGGGTCGTACAGCCCACCCGAGCATGTTGTCGAACGAGCGGTTCTCCAGCATCAGCACGACGACGTGGCGGATGCGGCTGTCCGGCGTCATTCGCCAGCGGCCGCGCGATTGGTGCTGCACTCCGGCGGCAGCGGATACGCGTCCGGATCGAGCAGCCAGAGGTACGTCTTGAGCTCGTGCTGGCAGACCGGGTTGCGCCGGATCCGCGCGCGCTGCGCATCGGTCGGCTTCAGCTCGACGCCCGCGCCCGCCCATCTGGTGTGCGGCTACGAGCTCGAAGGACACCTTCGTGTGGGCGGCGCAGCGGCGGTACGACCTGATGGTGGTGTTCACCTTTTCGCCGCTGGCGCAGCTTGCGCAGCAGGTGTCGTGGTATCGAGCCGAGCACCCGACGGGCCGCGTCGCCGTCTTCGTCCCGCTCGTCGTCGATGACGATCATGCCACCGCCGTCGCCCGCGGGCGGCAGTACCTCGCGCGCTATCACGCCGTGTGGGCCTCGGCCGCCAAGGCGTGGAATACGCGCGTCTCCACCGACTTCGATCCGGCGTACCGGGCGTTTGCGTCGATGCTGTCGATGGCCAGCTACGACACGATGAACACAATCGGCAGCGTGTTCTTCGGCTGTCCGTCGTACGTGGTCGACAAGCTGGAGTGGCTGAGGGAGGGGCTCAATCCGTCGCACGTGCTCTTCAACCTCGATATCGGCGCCATGCCGTTCGAGTATTCGAGCCGGACGCTCGAGGCCTTGGTCACCAACGTCCTGCCGCGCGTCGCGTCGGGTGCGAAGGCGGCCGTCTGATGACCTGTCGAATCATGGCTGCCGCTGGCGCGTCCCGAGCGCGCCGCGCAGCTTGTCGGCCAGCGATCCGAACGATGGCGCCGACGAGTCCTGGCGCGCGGCGTAGTCGCGCATTTCCTCGGCCTCCTTGGCGTCCTGCACGGCCTTGGCACTGAGACGAATCCGTCGGCCCGCGGGATCCACGTCGAGCACGACCACGTCGACGTCCGCACCGACCGGAAACGCCTGGGTGACGTCTGCGTCACGCGCGACGCCGGTCTCGCTCGTCGGGATCAGTCCCGTGCACCCGGGCGCGAGGAACACGAATACGCCGAATGGTGCGTGACGCTCGACGGTGCCCGTCGCGTGCGCGCCTGGCGCAAGAGAGGGCCGCGATGAGGATGGGGTCGCACCGCGCGCCGCGTCCTCGGTCACCAGCGCCACGCCGATGCGCTTCTTGCCGGGATCCACGGTGAGGATCTCGAACTGTCCCGTCATCCCCGGCGCGACCTCGCTCGTCCACCCCTTCGCCCGGCCGGTCGGCGCGAAGGTGGACGCGTGCGCCAGCGCTTCGACGCCAGGCTCGAGCTCGACGAACGCGCCGAAGTCGGCGATGCGCGTCACACGACCCGGGTAGACCCGTCCGATCTGATACGTCTCGTGCGCGCCGGACCACGGATCGGCGCTCAGCTGCTTCAAGCCGAGCGCAATCTTCTGTCCCTCCTCGTCCAGGCGCAGCACCTTGACGGTGATCTCGTCGCCCGGCTTCACCATCTGGGTGGGGTCGGTCACGCGCGACCATCCCATCTCGGACACGTGCAGCAGTCCCTGTACGCCCCCGCCGAGATCGACGAAGGCGCCGAACTCGCGCACGGAGACGACCCGTCCGGTCACCGTCGCGCCGGCGACGATCGATCGGCGGACCTCCGCCGCGCTCGCCTTCTGCTGTTCCTCGAGCAGCAGCCGCCGCGAGACGACAAATCGTCTGCCGCCCTCGGCGTATGCCGTGATGCGGAACTGATAGACACGCCCCTCGTGCGCGCTCGGATCGGTCGCGACCGTGTCGATCTGGGAAAACGGACAGAACGCGCGCTGACGCCCGATGCGCACCTCGTATCCGCCCTTGTTGGTCCCCTCGACCCGGCCCTCGACCGGCAGTCCGGTCGCGAACGCCTCCTCGAGCTGCCGATCGGTCGCCGCGCCTCGGGCCAGCCTCCGTGACAGCCTGAGCTCTCCCGCCGTGGAGACCACCACCGCCTGCAGCCGATCGCCGACCGCCACCTCGAGATCGCCGTCGGCGTCCTTCAGTTCGGCGACGTCCACGGTCGCCTCGCCCTTGCCGCCGACGTCCACGAACGCCACCTCCGGCCCAATCGCGACGATCGTCCCCTCGATCGTCTGACCCCTTTCAATGCGCCTGGCCGTGGTGGAGGCCTCGAACAGCGCGGCGAACTCGTCTTCGGCATCCGACATGCACACAGTATGTCGCGAAACGCCGTCCTGTTCCCCGTGTCCGGTTTCGTTCCGCGTCATGGCGCCTCCGAGCGCGGCCTCATCGTGTCAGTGCGGTGACCGGTGCTCGTCGAGCAGCCGATCCAGGAGCTGGTAGCTCTGCTCCATGCCGTCGGTCATGCCCGTGGACACGGCCGCATCGCGCGCCTCCTTCGACCCGAAATCGATCACCGTCGTCGCCGTCGTCACGCCCTCGTCCTCGACAAAGGTCACCGTGACGAGGGCCTCCTGATCCGGGTACGTTCAACCGTCGAGACTTCGCGCCGGCAGCGGCGCACTTTGGAATCGACATCCTGACACCCGCGGATGCAGTGCGGCGCGTGGGGAGGCGCTCATGAAGAAGAGCAACTTTGCGTTGAGGCTTCAACCATCATTGATGGAAGAAGCCAAGAAAATCGCCAAGGCGGAAGGCGTCGCGGTGAATCAGCTGATTAATGTGGCTGTCGCTGAGAAGGTGTCTGCGCTTCGGACCGAGGAGTACTTTGGTGAGCGCGCCGCGAGGGGTGATATCAAGAGGGCTCTGCAGGTGTTGAAGCGCGCCGGCAAGGGCAATGCTCCGATGCCAGGCGACGAGCTGCCGGCGAAGCGGCCGCGTCGCCGGTAAGCCTCCGAAAGCTAGCCCGCCAGCCGTAGCTCGCACACGAATGCAGGCGAGCGAAGGCTGGTGGAGGCGGCGGGAGTCGAATTCGAACGTAGCGCGATCGGCAACTTTCTGATGGCGCGCGACTTCTGGTGCTAATTCGTTGAGACGGTGGTGCTTGGCGCCGCTCGTCGTCTCCACCGACGTCCTCACAGGTCCTCAGAATTCGACCCGGTTCGTGGAGGCATTTTGGAGGCGGCGGGAACTGGATTCACTGGTTCTCGCCGCCGGCCGTCGTGAGAGCAGGTTCCCGCCGCCTCCAAACGCCCAATGGGCCATCGGGTCTGAGAACCGCAGGGGACCTCCTCTGTCACCAAGCCGCGCGATAATCGCGTCGCGGGAGGTTTCAATGCCACGAAAGCGGGCGATCCCAGCAGGCGCAGTGCGGCGCCAGTGTCCAATCTGTCACCAGTTCTTTGGACCAATGACGGACGCCTTGTTCGAGGTCAACTGGAGGCAGCACATCACGATGTCCGAGCGCCACAAGCGCTACCTTGCACTTGCCGCCCGCCAGGTATTGGAGCGAGCCGGCAGAGGGAATCCGCCCATGCCTGGCGACGAATGGCCGTCGTAGACACGAATCCCGAACGTATCGAAGGCCCCTGGGTTGAGGGCTTCGTGCTGGATCGTCACGTCATCTCGGCTCGACCCTTGGGATACCTCGGTGACCACATGCAGTTCGATACGACGCGCTCGGCGCTGGGTGAGCTCGTTTACCAGTTGAAGTACCGTAATGGCGGAGCCGACGACATCATCGACACCGCAGCCGCGTTCGTCTTGGAACGCTGGCCTGACCGGATCGACTGCATCGTGCCGCCGCCTCCGTCTTTGCATCGCGCGAGACAGCCGATGCGACTCATCGCCGACGGCCTCGCGGCCCGAATCGGCGTGCCCGTTCACGCCGACGCGGTCGTGAAGGCAACGGCGACGCAGCAGATGAAGAATGTGCCGCTGTACGAACGAGGTCCACTCTTGGGCGCGGCAATCCAGCCAGGAACGGAATCCGTGCGGGGACTTCGCGTCCTTGTCGTTGACGACCTGTGGGAAACTGGCAGTACGCTCCGACGTGTGGCCGAGGTGTTGTCCGGGATGGGCGCAACGGAGATTCGAGCGCTGGCTATGACCAGAACGAAGTGAGCATGCCTTCGACGTCTGTTTTTGTCGCTGGTTCGCGCCGAATATCGCGTCTTCCGGTTGAGGTGAAGGCGCGGATCGACACGATGGTCGACAAGGGCTTCACCATCCTCGTCGGTGATGCGAACGGCGCAGATAAGGCCGTTCAGAGTTATCTAGCCGACAAGGGGTACAGCAATGTGGTCGTGCACTGCATGGCTAATCACTGCCGCAACAACCTCGGAAGTTGGCCGATCCGTGAGCTGACAGCGGCGGCAGGCGCTCGGGGATTCGATTACTACACCGTGAAGGACCGGGCGATGGCCGACGCCGCCGAGTACGGCCTGATGCTCTGGGACGGGAAGAGCAAAGGCACAATCAACAACGTCCTCAACCTGTGTCGCGCCCACAAACCTGCCGTGGTGTACGTTGCAACGGCGAAGAGCTTCACGACTGTGCGCGTGTTGGATGATCTTCAAGCTGTCCTGGCACAGGGCGATTCGGCCAGCGTCAGGCGCCTTGTGACCGACCTTCGATTGGATTCGTTGCGAGTCGCTGGTTGATGCTCGGAAGTAAAGCGTTACGTGCGCTTAAGGAGCACTTCGGCCGCCAGATGTGTCGCCACCGGCCGAGACCGATGATGCCGTCGACAGCCAGTTTTCCACTAGGCGCGTCGCCAACGCGTCCGTAAGCTGCCGTCGGATATCAGCCAGACTTCCACCCTTCGCTGCTCCATAAACACCGAACACGGCTCCCAGTGCTATGAGAATTCGGCACACTGCCTTTGTCGTCGGCCCGACGACGTCGAACACCCCAGGAACGCTCAGAAGAGCTGCCGCAGCGAGGACCGCGACACCGCACCAGAAAACCAGATTCGCGACAACGGCGGCTCTTCGGCGCAACCTTGTCTGCACCACCGCGACCAGCTCGTCGGCACGTTGAAGAGCTGCCGCAGCAGCGTCCTGTGCCATCCGCGCCTGTGACTCCGCGCGTGCAACACTCTCGGCAGCCGCCGCCCTCGTTGATTCAACTTCCGCTTTAGCTGAATTCACGGCAACACTGGCTTCCGCTGATGCCTCCTTTCGATATGCGTCGCGCACCCGTTCAATGGCATCCTGAATCGAGTCGGCATCTGGCTCAACTTCGTCGTCCAAACGCGCGAGCGTGGGCTCGATTAACTCGCTCACCACTACTGCGACGCCCTCATCGCTGGTGATCAGGCCCTCATCAGTCAGATTCCGAAGCGTTGAAAGCACTTTCGTCCACGTATCTCGAGTCGGTCTCAACGCAGCGGCACAGACCGCGGCCAACTCGTGGACCTTTACAGCCGGAGCTGCCGTAGGCTTCTTCAGCCATGCAATGCTTGTCAGGGCTAGATGATGAATGATCGGCGGAATCCCGCCCTCGTGTTGCGAGATGTACCACTGCTGTGCATTGCGGACTACGCGACCACTGGTCGTGACGAAGACGGCGCCGCAGCGCTCGATTGAGCTAGCCGTTCTACCAGCCCTCAGAGTGAGAATTCCTGCGATGCAGTCCACGTCATGGCGGACTCGAGGAGAATCGGGATCGGGCTCACGTTGATCGACAAGACTTGCGGTGAGAGCCGCTTCATCAAGCGTGTACGAGTCCTTTCGGGCTGGTAACGATCGGACTTCAATGTGAACGCGTTTCAGTCTTTCTTCGAGGGTAGCGCTGATGAGACGAATGTCCCCAGCCGAGAGACGGGACTTGAGCACGTACCGACTTAACTCGGTTGGGTAAAGGCTGAGGCGTCCTGCTGCGGTGGGCAGGCGCTCCTCGTAAACGGCGAGAATGCGCCGCATCTCGTCGACGGTCGTGTCGAACGCGATTGTGCGGGCGCCCGACTGCCTCAACAAATGGAGCCCCTCAGCCACCGCGACAGACGTCGCCGTGCTGGCCATCTGGAGAGCGGGAAACAGCAGTGGAGTGTCGAGGATGACTACGACGTCCGTCAATAGTCTCGCTGAGTCACGGATATCGCGAAGTAGGAGAGTGTCCTCAATGATCATTCCTTCAACGAGTGCATCGAACGCCGGACGGAGCGACTCGGATTCGAGGCACCGCTGGGTAATGAATCGAGCGACGGTTCTCGTGACTTTTCGCTCCTGCGACGACCGATCGAGCGGAGATTCTGGTAGGGGCTTCCGCAGCAGCAGATGGACCTTGTTGTCTGATACGAAAGCTGCGATCGAAGACAGGCCTTCATCAGCGTTCGCGAAATGGATTCCTTCAGCCTTTGCAAATTCGACGAACTCACCGCCGAGCACTGCCTGCTGCTCCGCAATCTTTGCTCGGGCTGAGTCGAACCCGGCATCGGGGACGGGTTTTACACCACGAAAATACCGACCTCCTGCGCGTGTGAGGATGTTGCGTTTCGTGAACCGACCCAATACGGTTTGCAGCGTGTCGATGGGCACTGAAATGCCCGTTCGATCACAGAGGACCTGCGCAACGTCGGAGGCACCGAAGTCGTTCGCAGTCACGTGCAAAAGGGCGTCCGCGACGAGTGGCTCAAACAAACCAAGATGGTCTTGGTTCGTGTCAAGGCGAGCCTTCAGAAACGCGACGGTAGCGAGCCCTTTCGGCGTTTCGGGCATGAGCAATCCCTGGCCCGCGCATTCGAGCCGGCGGGAACAGTGCTGTGATTCAGGAAATCTGAGAGGCCATTCTACCGCTTGTTGACCTGCGCCTTGCACGACCGGGTTCGATTAATGGGATGAACGCACGATCGTTGCTCCGGTGAGATGCATTGGCGGACGCGCGGAGGACGGGTCAAGACCGCGGAACGCGGCGAGTGAAAGGAGCGAAGTCTTCGCGCCCGTTACATTCCGCCCACCACACTGAGCACGTAACCGTTCACTACCCCTGGCATCCGCTGCACGGCGAGACAATCGTGGCGCAGCGCAGCGTGCGGCAGGGTCGCGACGTCTGGCTGTTCGCACAGGATCAGCGCGCCGCCGCCGTGCCGGTGTGGATGACCGATCGCGTCGTGTGTGCCGCGCTGTCGACCGGTCCTGCGCTGATCTCCGTCGGCGCCTTAACCGAGCTGAGATTGCTGGTCGACGCCGTTCGATCGGCGCACGATCGCGTCACCGATCTTCCGCAGGAGGAATGTGATGCGATGTCGACCGCCGAAGCAACTGCCCATGCCGTTCGACCGCGAGCTGCCAGTCGTCGCGCTGCCGACGGAGACCGCGCAGGCGCTCGTGAAAGCGCTGGCCGAGCTGTTGCTCGCCAGCGCGGTGCCGGCCGACCATGATGAGGAGCGGGACGATGCACGCGAAGATCACCGCTGATCATCTCGGGCGGACGGCCCTGGTGTATGTGCGCCAATCGACGCCCGGCCAGGTCCGCGGTCATGTCGAGAGTCAACGGCGTCAATATGCCCTCGCGGATGTCGCGCGCGACTTGGGCTTCAGCCGCGTGGAGACGATCGACGAGGATCTGGGCATCTCAGGCAGTGGCTTCGCCGACCGTCCAGGGTTTCAACGCCTGCTGACCACGGTCAGCTCGGGCGCGGCCGGCGCGGTGCTGGCCCTCGAAGCGTCACGTCTCGCGCGCAATGATCGCGATTGGTCGCAGCTCGTCGAGCTCGGCGCGATCACGAAGGTCGTGCTGATCGATCACGATGGCATCTACGACCCCCGCGCGGTCAACGATCGGTTGCTGCTGGGGCTCAAAGGCATCATGAGCGACTTCGAGATGGCGACGCTCCGGCAGCGCGCGCTCGAGGCCCAGCGCGCGAAGGCCCAGCGTGGCGAGCTGTGGATGCATCTCCCCGTGGGACTGGTGTACGGGCCGATGGGGACCATCGAGCTCGATCCGGACGCGCGCGTGCAGCAGGCGATTCGACTGGTGCTGCAGAAATTCGATGAACTGGGCAGTACCCGCCAAGTGCTCCTGTGGCTCCGCCGTGAGCACGTCGCGGTCCCCGTGACTCGTGGCGGCAAGCATGGACGGGTCACTGAATGGGTGCCCCCGAATTACACGCGCGTGCACGCCCTCGTCACGAGTCCTTTTCTTGCCGGTGCGTACGTGTACGGCAAGAGCGAGAGCCGCACGACGATCGTCGATGGGCGGATCCGCCGGACCTCGGGTCATGAGGTGGCGGTCGATCAATGGCAGGTCGTGATTCCGGACCATCATCCGGGTTACCTTGATTGGGCGAGCTATCTCCGTCATCTGTCGATGATCGACGCCAACGCCTATATGAAGCCGGGGGCGCGCAAATCGGCGCGCGGCGGTCGGAGTCTCTTAGCCGGCCTGCTGCGGTGTCGCCGCTGTGGCCACATGCTCCAAATCAGCTACAGCGGCCGTGACAGCGCGTCGCCGAACTTTCGCTGTCTGCGGCACCATCACCAGACGGGCAGTGCGGCCTGTGTGACGTGCTCCGGGAAGGCCGTCGACGACGCGGTGGGCGAGCAGCTGCTGCTGGCCATCGCGCCACAGGCGATTGACGCGGCAATCGCCGCGGCGCAGCAGGCCGGCGAGCGGCATCGTGAACAACGCCAGGCCCTCCACCTCGAACTCGAACAGGCGCGCTATGACGCGCACCTCGCCGCCCGCCGCTACGAACACGTCGATCCGGAGCAGCGCTTGGTGGCGAAAGAACTCGAAGTCCGCTGGAACGCGGCGCTGGAACGCGTCCGCGAGCAAGAGGCCCGCGTGACCGCCTTCGAGGCTCGCACGGTCCCCGCGCAGCAGGTCGATGCCCGCGCGCTGCAGGCGCTGGCGCAGGATCTGCCGGCACTGTGGAACGACCCCGCCACCGATATGCGCCTGAAGCAGCGCATCGTCCGGATCCTGATCCAGGAGATCATCGTCGACATCGACGATGCGTCGCGCGAGATTGTGCTCGTGCTGCATTGGCACGGCGGCCGTCACACGGAGCTGCGGGTCGCCCGCCCCTGGAGCGGACGGACCAAACGGTGTACCGATGCCGAGGCGATCGCGCTGGTGCGCCGCATGGCCGGCCGCTGGGATGACGACGCGATCGCGATGCAGCTCAATCTCGTCGGCTGGCGCTGTCAAGTTTCGCCCGTAGGGGGCCACACGTGATCGGCTGATCGGGGGCCAATCGGCGCGGCATCGTCTTACCGTTCTCCGAGTGTTTTTCTTTTCGTCAACACCTCAAGAATGAAGGCCTGTGGAG
>Ga0194128_10004238_pt1 | contig 21245 bp, 16 predicted proteins | sample TA2KigCa65mmetaG_FD_148650 | JGI IMG/M metagenome (GOLD analysis project Ga0194128, IMG submission 148650) | Freshwater microbial communities from Lake Tanganyika, Tanzania - TA2015037 Kigoma Deep Cast 65m | ecosystem: Environmental > Aquatic > Freshwater > Lake | place: Tanzania: Lake... | reverse complement strand
AGGCCGCAGTAGAGGAGCACGGTGGCCGGGAAGCCGATCCAGGCGATGAGCGGCCCGGCGGCCAGCAGCCCCAGCGGCAGGCCCCAGACGCCGAGCATGCGGATACCCATCACCCGACCGCGCATGTGATCGTCGGACGCCCGCAGCATCACTACGGCCAGCGGCGTGAGGCAGAGGCTCTGCACGAAGCCGGCGATGAACAGCAGCACCAGGCCGGCGCCCATAACGGGGATGAGGCCGAACAGCAGTGTGGCGACGAACCAGGCCGCGCCCATGATCAGCATGGCGCGCGCGGCCTGCAGGCGCAGCCGGTTCGCGCCGACGATGAGCGAGCCGACAAGGGCGCCGCCCGAGAACGCCGCCGCCAGGTACCCCAGTCCTGCCTGGCCGGTCCCGTATATGACCCTGGCGACGTAGGGCAGCAGGCCGAGGACGAAGGGGAAAGCCAGCAGGTTCACCAGGAAAGCCAGGCTGAAGGATGCGAGCAGGTCCGGCTTGGCCCACACATAGGCGAAGGTGTCCTTGAGGTCGGCGAGTGGATGCGAGTTTGGCTCGCTTTCCGCACACCGATGCCCTGCCACCTGGAGCGAAAGCACGAACGCCGTCACATACAGCAGCGTAACCAGGACATACGCCGCCCCCATGCCGATCAGCGCCACGCCCGCCGTCCCGGTAAGCGCCCCGGCGAGGCGGGCGCTGTCGGCGGTGGTACGCGAGATGGCGAGCGCGCCCATCAGCGCGTCCGCCCGGATGGTCTGTCCCACCAGCGCATGGCGCATGACGTTGTCCGAGGGACGCAGCAGGCCGGCGATCGCCGCGATGCTGAACACATGCCAGGGCAGGAGCGCCTCCGTCAGGGTGAGGACGGTCAGGATGCTCGCCAGCACGGCGTAGAGGCCGCGCGTCGCGCACAGCATGGTGCGGTGGCCGATCCGGTCGCCGGCCACGCCAAAGAGCGGCGCGAACAGCGAGCCCAGCCAGACCAGCGCGCCGAACAGCACCAGTTGCTGTACCGAGCCCGTGGTCGTCAGCACGAACCAGCCGAGGATAAGCGTTTCCATCTCGATCGCCCAAGACGTCGCCAGGTCGGCGGGCCACTGGAAACGGAAGCTGCGAACCTGGAACGGGGCGAGGGCGGAACGCACGGCCGCATCCTACAGGCCGGAAAGTAGGATCGAAGCCCTGGAGGGGATCCCCCGGGCGCCGGTCAGGCAGCGGGTGCTGTCGTTTCCGACCCGGCTTCGCATCCTCTTTGCCGCACGGCCCCATCTGCTCACGCCGGTGCTGCGCATCGTGCACCGCGTCATCGCGGGGTTTGTGCTCAGGCAGGCGGGCAGCGTTCGTCGAAGGGCGGCAACTCGGGTCGATTCAAAGGGTTAGTCCTCATCGAGAGCGGGGAAATCTTCGCCAAACAGCGCACGATTCACCCGCGATGGACTTCCTCTCGGGATGGCGATACCGTTGTCCATCAAAGAAAAGGTGGTTTTAAATTCCCACACTCGCATCGCACCGTTTGCGTGCCCGCGACCTGCGCGGGGGTTCGCGTTCCATTAGAAGCGGTCAACGCATTGCTCACTTGACACGATGGATGACTTGGGTTTCGAATGTTCAGCAGCAGCAGAGAGGGCTCAGCAAGCCCCAATCTAACCTTTAACCGACCAAGGGGTGCAAAATGGATCGCAGGGGTTTTCTGAAATTCACGGCGGGCGCGGGTACTGCGGTGGCGGCGGGCGGACTGGCCGCTCCGGCGATCGCGCAGGGCTCGAGCAGGGTGCTGAAGTTCGTGCCGCAGTCGAACCTGGCCAACTTCGATCCCATCTGGGGCACCCAGTACGTGGTGCGAAATGCATCCCAGCTGGTCTGGGACACGCTGTACGGCATGGACAGCAAGCTGGTGGCCAAGCGCCAGATGGTCGAGGGCGAAGAGGTGTCCGCCGACGGCCTGACCTGGACCTTCAAGCTGCGTCCGGGACTGAAGTTCCATGACGGCGCTCCGGTGCTTTCCCGGGACGTCGTCGCCTCGATCAATCGCTGGTCGCAGCGCGACCCGATGGGGCTGATGATCCGGGCGGTCCAGAAGGAACTGTCGGTCGTCGACGACCGCAGCTTCAAATGGGTGCTCTCCCGGCCGTATCCGAAGATGCTGCTTGCGCTGGGCAAGGTCGGCACGCCGTGCTGCTTCATCATGCCCGAGCGCCTGGCGAACACCGATCCGTTCAAGCAGGTCACCGAGTACGTCGGTTCCGGTCCGATGAAGTTCGTCCGTGCCGACTGGAAGCCGGGCGCGATCGCCGCCTTCGAGAAGTTCGCCGACTACGTGCCGCGCAAAGAGCAAGCGGAGTGGTGGTCCGGCGGCAAGGTCATCCATTTCGACCGGATCGAGTGGGTCATCATGCCCGATCCCGCCACGGCATCCGCGGCGCTGCAAAGCGGCGAGATCGACTGGTGGGAGAGCCCGGTGCCAGACCTGGTTCCATTGCTGCGCCGAAACCGCAACGTGCGCCTCGACATCGCGGACCCGCTCGGCAACATCGGGGCGTTCCGGCTGAACCACCTGCACCCGCCGTTCAACGACGTCCGCATGCGCCGTGCGGTGCAGATGGCGCTCAGCCAGGAAGACTACATGCGCGCGGTGGTCGGTTCGGACGACAAGCTCTGGAAGTCGATTCCCGGGTTCTTCACGCCTGGAACGCCGCTCTACACCGAGGCGGGCGGCGACATCCTCAAGGGCAAGCGCGATTTCGACAAGGCGAAGGCGCTGCTCAAGGACGCCGGCTACTCTGGGCAGCCGGTGACCTGCCTGGTCGCCCAGGACCAGCCGGCGCTGAAGGCCATGGGCGAAGTTACCGCCGACCTGCTGAAGCGGCTCGGGATGAACGTCGACTTCGTCGCCACCGACTGGGGTACGGTCGGCCAGCGCCGTGCCTCCCGCAACCCCCCGGGGCAGGGCGGCTGGGGCATGTTCCACACCTGGCACGCCGGCGCCGACTGTGCCACCCCGGTCGGCAACATCGCGATCCGGACCTCGGGTGAGAAGGCCTGGTTCGGCTGGCCGGACAATGCCGCGGTCGAGAAGGACATCGCGTCCTGGTACAACGCGAAGACGCTCGACGAGGAAAAGGCGATCATCGACCGCGTCAACCGTGGTGGGATGGAGCATGTCACCTACATCCCCACCGGCTTTTACCTGGCCTACCAGGCCTGGCGCGCGTCGGTGAGCGGCGTCAACAACGGGCCGTTGCCCTGGTTCTGGAACGTCAAGAAGGCCTGAGGCGTCGCATCCGTAACGCCCGCCTGCGGCCGATGGGGTCGCAGGCGGGTTTCACCCTGGAATACCCCTGATGCTTGGTTACCTGTTGCGCCGGGTCCTGTCCACGATTCCGGTGATGGCGCTCGTTGCGCTGTTCGTCTTCTCGCTGCTGTACATCGCCCCTGGCGATCCGGCCGCGGTGATTGCCGGTGAGCAGGCATCGCCCGAGGATGTCGAGAAGATCCGCGCGGCGCTCGGGTTGGATCGGCCGTTCCTCGTGCGCTTCTCGGAGTGGTCGCTGGCCGTGCTAAGTAGCGACCTCGGTATCTCGATGTTCACCGGCATGCCCGTGACCGAACTCATCGCCCAGCGCATCGAGCCCACGCTGTCGCTGATGGTCGTCACGATCACTCTGTCGGTGCTGCTGGCGGTGCCAATCGGCGTGATCGCGGCGCGGAAGGTCGACAGCTGGTGGGACAGGACCTTCATGGCGTTCGCCGTATTGGGCTTTTCCGTACCCGTGTTCGTGGTCGGCTACCTGCTCGCCTACTGGTTCGCACTCGAGCTCGACTGGTTCCCGGTGCAGGGTTACACGCCGATCGCCAAGGGCTTCTGGCCGTGGCTGCAGAACCTGATCCTGCCGTCGATCGCATTGGGATTCGTCTATATCGCGCTGATCGCGCGGATCACCCGCGCGACGATGCTCGAGGTGCTCAGCCAGGACTATGTGCGCACCGCGCGTGCCAAGGGCGTCGCAGAGGGCCCCATTCTCTACCTGCACGCGCTGAAGAATGCGGCGGTGCCGATCGTGACCGTGATCGGGATCGGCGTGGCCCTGCTGATCGGGGGAGCGGTCGTCACAGAAAGCGTCTTCGCGATTCCCGGCCTGGGAAGGCTGACGATCGATGCGATCGTGCGTCGCGACTATCCGATGATCCAGGGGATCGTGCTCATGTTCTCGTTCGTCTACGTTCTGGTCAACCTCGCCGTGGACCTGGTCTACGTCGTGCTCGATCCGAGGATCCGATATTGAACACCCCCGCCTCGATGCACGACCGGGCGGCGCAGCCGCGCACGGCTTTTCCGGCAGCGCCGGCGCTGGGCGACGTGCTGCCGCCGATGCGGGTGCGCACCGGTGTGGCTGGTTTCGCCTATCGCTACCCGACGATGGCGATCGGGCTGGTGCTGCTTGCGCTCATGCTGCTCATCGCGATCTTCGCGCCGTACCTGGGTACGGTCGATCCGACGGCACTGGCGCCGGCCAAACGAACCCGCGAGCCGTCGGCGGAGTTCTGGTTCGGCTCCGATGCGTTCGGGCGCGACGTTTATTCCCGGGTCCTCTACGGCGCGAGGGTGTCCCTCGCCGTGGGCTTCGCGGTGGCGATCCTCGCCTCGCTGATCGGGCTGCTCATCGGCACCGTCTCGGGATTCGTGCGTGCGCTCGACGGGGTGGTCATGCGGGTGATGGACGGTCTGATGTCGATACCGCCGATACTGCTGGCCATCGCGCTGATGGCGCTCACCCGCGCCAGCGTCCAGAACGTGATCCTGGCGATCACGATCGCGGAGATCCCGAGGGTCGCGCGGCTGGTCCGGGGCGTCGTGCTGAGCCTGCGCGAGCAACCGTACGTGGATGCCGCCATCGCGGCCGGGACGTCGACGCCGGTGATCATCCTGCGCCACATCTTGCCCAACACCATCGCGCCGCTCACCGTGCAGGCCACCTACATCTGCGGCAGTGCCATGATCATCGAGAGCATCCTGTCTTTCATCGGCGCGGGTACGCCGCCGATCATCCCGTCGTGGGGCAACATCATGGCCGATGGCCGCACGCTCTGGCAGGTCAAGCCGTACATCATCGTGTTCCCCGCGATCTTCCTCTCGATGACGGTGCTGGCGGTGAACCTGCTGGGCGACGGCCTGCGCGATGCGCTGGATCCGCGCATGGCCAAGAGGGTCTGACGAAGATGCCGGTCCTCGAGATCGAAAACCTGCAGACGCATTTCCGCACCGCCGACGGCATCAATCGCGCGGTGGACGGGCTGACGCTCAAGATCGAGCCTGGCCAGACGCTCGCGGTGGTCGGCGAGTCGGGTTGCGGCAAGTCGGTCACGGCAATGTCCGTGCTGCGGTTGCTTCCGGATCCGCCGGGACGCATCGCCGGGTCCATCCGCTTCATGGGCCGCGACCTGTTGGCCATGTCGGAGGCGCAGATGCGCGAGATCCGGGGCAACGAGATCGCGATGATCTTCCAGGAGCCGATGACCTCGCTCAACCCGGTGCTCACGGTGGGATGGCAGATCAGCGAGACTGTCCGGCTCCACCAGAAACTGGACAAGGCGGCAGCCCAGGGGCGGGCGGTCGAGATGCTGGCACTGGTGGGCATTCCCGAGCCCGAGCGCCGGGTGCACGAATATCCACACCAGCTCTCGGGCGGGATGCGCCAGCGGGTCATGATCGCGATGGCCCTGGCGTGCCACCCCAAGTTGCTGATCGCCGACGAGCCCACCACCGCACTCGACGTCACGGTGCAGGCGCAAATCCTGGACCTGATGCGTGACCTCAAGGAGCGGGTGCGCGCTGCCATCATGCTCATCACCCACGACCTGGGGGTGGTGGCCGAGGTGGCCGAGCACGTGGTGGTGATGTACGCCGGGCGCAAGGTCGAGGAAGCCCCGGTCCGGGACCTGTTCCGCAACCCGCGCCACCCCTACACCCAGGGGCTGCTCGGCGCGGTGCCCAGGCTCGGTTCGTCGCTGCAGGAGGACGCGCCGCAGTCGCGCCTTGCGGAGATCCCGGGCCTGGTGCCGAGCCTCAAGCAGCGCATCAATGGCTGCGTGTTCGCCGGGCGCTGCGCATACGCCACCGACGTGTGCCGGCAGGTCGCCCCCGCGCTGCGGCCGGCGGCCGCCCAGCACCACGTCGCGTGCCACCACGCGACGGTCGAGGAGGCCGCCGCATGAGCGCGGCCCCGCTGCTGGAGGTCAGGAACCAGACCAAGCACTTCCCGATGCAGACCGGCCTGTTCGGCCGGGTGTCGGCCAAGGTGCACGCCGTCAACGGCGTCTCCTTCACCGTGGATCGTGGCGAGACGGTGGCGATCGTGGGCGAGTCGGGCTGCGGAAAGTCCACTGTCGGCAAGGCGATCCTGCGCCTGTTCGACCTCACCGACGGCGAGGTGCTGCTCGACGGGCGGCGCATCGACAACCTGCCCACCCGCGTGCTGCGCCCGCTGCGGCGCAAGGTGCAGGTCGTCTTCCAGGATCCGTTCTCGAGCCTGAACCCGCGCCTGCGGGTGCGCGACATCCTCGCCGAGCCGATCCGCAACTTCGGGTTGGCCTCGTCATCGCAGGACCTGGAGCGTCGGCTGGTATCGCTGATGGAGAAGGTGAGGCTGCCGGTCGATTCGCTGGGTCGCTGGCCGCACGAGTTCTCCGGTGGTCAGCGCCAGCGGATCGGCATCGCGCGCGCGCTTGCCGCCGAGCCGGACCTGATCATCTGCGACGAGGCGGTCTCGGCGCTTGACGTCTCGGTGAAGGCGCAGATCATCAACCTGCTGCAGGACCTTCAACGTGAACTGGGACTGGCGCTGCTGTTCATCAGCCATGACCTGGCGATCGTCGAGCACATCTCGCAACGGATCATCGTGATGTACCTGGGGCGCATCGTCGAGCAGGCCGACAAGCGCACGCTCTTCCTGAGCCCCAGCCATCCTTACACGGAGGCGCTGCTGTCGGCCGTGCCGGTGCCCGACCCGACGGTGGCGTCGCGGCGCATCATCCTCACCGGGGACGTGCCCAGCCCGGTCAAGCCCCCGTCGGGGTGCTTCTTCCATACGCGCTGCCCCCATGCCGAGGCGCGCTGCCGCGCCGAGGTGCCCGCGCTGGTCGAAGTTGCCCCCCGCCAGTTCGCCGCCTGCCACCTGCGCGCCGCGATGGCGCTGCCCGCGCCGTGAGCTGGAGGGCGGCATGAACTGGAAGACGGCGTTCCGGTCGATCTATTACGACGGTGCCCCGGAACCCGAGGACATCGTGCTGTCGCCGGACAGGACGGCACTGCTGGTGATCGACATCCAGAACACCTACCTGGAGCGTCCCGATCCGGTGACGCTCCAGGCCGAGGAGCGCCGTCGCTACGACCTCTGGACGCCGTTCCACGAACGCATGCACGGCCTGGTGGTTCCCCGCAGCGCTGCCCTGCTCGCCGCATTCCGCCGGCACGGCTACCACCGCCTCTTCGCACGCATCGGCTGCCACCGGCGGGACGGGCTGGACCGCTCGCTTTCGCAGAAGATGCCGGGCTGGAACAACGTGCTGCTGCCCAAGGATGAGTGGGCGGCGCAGATCGTGCCGGCCCTCGCACCCGAGGGCGACGAGATCGTCCTCACCAAGACCACCGACTCGGCGCTGACCGGCACTAACCTTCGGCTCATCCTGCGCAACCTCGACGTCGATACCGTCGTGTGCTGCGGGATCTTCACCGACCAGTGCGTCGCTTCCACGGTGCGCTCGCTCGCCGACGAGAGCTTCCGGGTGCTGGTCGTGGAGGACTGCTGCGCGGCCGGCTCCGACGAACTGCACCGCAAGGAGCTCGAGATCATGAACATGATCTACTGCCATGTGGTCTCGGGCGACGAGTTGCTGTCCATGATGACGCCGCGACGCGCATCGTGAAGGTCGGCATCCTGGGCTGCGGCAACATGGGTGGCGGCATGGCCGTCCTGAACCGAGAATCCGCATGAGCCGCATCCTCACCGTCGCTGCAGCACAGCTCGGACCGGTTGCACGGTCGCACCCGCGCAGCCAGGTGGTCGGCCGCATGCTGTCGATGATGGAGCAGGCCCGCGGCAATGGGGTCGGGTTGATCGTCTTTCCGGAGCTCGCGCTGACCACGTTCTTTCCGCGCTGGTACATGGAAGACCAGGCCGCGATCGATGCGTTTTTCGAGCGGGAGATGCCCTCGAACGAGACCCGGCCGCTCTTCGAGGCCGCCGCCCGCTTCGGCATGGGGTTCTACCTGGGGTATGCCGAGCTCACACCGGAGGGGCGGCACTTCAACACCTCGATCCTGGTCGACCGCAGCGGGCGCATCGTCGGCAAGTACCGCAAGATCCACCTGCCCGGCCATGCCGAGCATGAGCCCTGGCGGGCGTTCCAGCACCTGGAGAAGCGCTACTTCGAGGTGGGCAACCTGGGTTGGGGCGTGTGGCGCACCCTGGGCGGCAACTTCGGGATGGCCATCTGCAATGACCGGCGCTGGCCCGAAACCTATCGGGTCATGGGGCTGCAGGATGTGGAGATGGTCCTGCTTGGCTACAACACGCCCTGGCACAATCCGCCAGCGCCGGATCATGATCGCCTGTCCGAGTTCCACAACCAGCTCTCGATGCAGGGCGGGGCCTACGCCAATGCCACCTGGGTGGTCGGCACGGCCAAGTGCGGCGAGGAGGAGGGCTGCAAGCTGCTGGGCAACTCGTCGATCATCGCGCCCACGGGCGAGGTCGTCGCGCGTGCCCTCACCGAGGACGACGAACTGGTCATCGCCCGTTGTGACCTCGACCTGGGACTGTCGTACAAGAAGAGCACCTTCAACTTCGCGCGGCACCGCCAGCCCGACCAGTACCAGATGATCGTCGAGCGGACCGGGGCCGAGCCGCCGGCGGCCTGATCAGCCAGCGTCAGAGGGTGCAGGCAGGGACCAGGTTCAGCACCGATTCGGCGCGCCCGCCAGGGTCATCGACATCGGCCTGTAGGTTCGCCTACCAGACCTCGCCACCATGCCCGCAGGCCCAAGGGAAGGCCCCCTCACGCGGTTCTTTCAAGACCATAGACTGTCTCCTGTTTAGCCACTTCGACGGATGTCTGGGCGTGGCAAGTAGGAATAAATCCGCCCAACCAAGTTAGTCGCAAAGACTAATACAGCGTTTAACTGCAATCAAAATGCTGGTTGATTCGAAATTCCTATACCCCGTTCCTGCAACAGGGGGCGTCCTCCTCAGCGCGAAACCTGGGGGATTCTAATGCGCCCCTTCCTTGTAAGATGAAGCATGGGTCTCGCATGCGATGTGCTGGTGGCCGGCTCGGGCGCGGGCGGCATGGCCGCCGCGGTGACGGCGAGGAAGGCCGGGCTCGAGGTGCTGGTCGCGGAAAAGGAACCCTTCTTCGGCGGCACCACGGCGCTCTCGGGCGGCTGGCTTTGGATACCCAACCACCCGATGCAGAAGGAGATCGGCGTCTCGGACTCGATCGAGGACGCGAGCACGTACCTGCTGCACGAGGCGGGCGAGAAGTACGACCCGGAGCGCGTCAACGCCTTCCTCACCGCGGGCCCGAGGATGGTCGAGTTCTTCGCCCGCGAGACGGCGGTAAAGTTCGATCCGTCGGCGAGCTTCTCCGACTACCACCCCGAGGCGCCGGGCGGGCGGCCGGGCGGGCGCTCGATCGTCGCGCGCGCCTACGACGGGCGCGAGCTCGGCAAGATGCTGATGACGCTGCGCCCACCGCTTCCGGAGTTGACCGTGTTCGGCATCATGATCGGCTCGGGCGCCGAGCTCGTTCACTTCATGCGCTGGTCGAAGTCCGTTGCCTCGGCGGCCTTCGTCGCGCGGCGCCTCATCGGCCACGGCGCGGCGATGCTCTTCCACGGTCGCGGCGTGCGCCTGACCAACGGCAACGCGCTCGCCGGGCGGCTCCTCAAGTCGGCGCTCGATGCGGGCGTGCAGCTGCGCGCCTCCACAGCGGTGCAGGAGCTCGTGCGCCAGAACGGCCGCGTGACGGGCGCCGTACTGCGCACCGACCGCGGCGAGGAGCGCGTCTCGGCGCGCAAGGGCGTGGTGCTCGCCTGCGGCGGCTTTCCGCAGGATGCGCAGCGGCGCGCGCGGCTGTTCGCGCACCGCGAGCACTTCTCGCCTGCGCCCTCGGGCAACACCGGCGACGGCCTGCGCCTTGCGCAAGCCGCGGGCGGGCGCCTGGAGGAGTCGCTGCCCAATGCCGCGGCCTGGGTGCCGGTGTCGCGCGTGCCGCGCGGAGACGGCTCCTTCGGGCTCTTCCCTCATTTCATCGACCGTGCGAAACCCGGCGTCATCGCGGTGACCAGTAAGGGCCTGCGCTTCGTGAACGAGGGCAACTCCTACCACGACTTCGTGCAGGCGCTCCTCAAGACGGGGCAGACGCACGCCTGGCTCGTCACCGACCATCGCGCCATCCGCGCCTACGGCCTGGGGTTCGTGAAGCCGCGGCCACTGCCGCTCGCGCCGCACCTGAAGTCGGGCTATCTCCTGCGCGGGGAGACGGTCGGCGAGCTCGCGGTGCGCGCCGGCATCGACGTCGCGCTGGAGGGGGCCGTGGAGAAATACAACGCCGGCGCGAGAATGGGGTCCGACCCCATCTTTCGCAAAGGCGACAACGCCTACAACCGCTTCTACGGCGACCCGGACATCAAGCCCAATCCCTGCGTCGCGCCGCTCGCGCAGCCGCCCTTCTACGCGGTGCGGGTGGTGATCGGCGACCTCGGCACCTACGACGGCATCGCCACCAACGGCCACGCGCAGGTGCTCGACGAATCGAAGCGCCCGATTTGCGGCCTCTACGCCGCGGGCAACGACGCGCTGTCCATCATGGGGGGCAACTATCCGGGGCCCGGCATCACGCTCGGGCCCGCCATGACCTTCGGCTGGATCGCCGGCCGCCACCTCGCAGGACAACAGCCATGAACACCGCCTTCTGGTCCGCCACGAAGCTCGTTGCCGCGCTGCGCGCCAAGAAGCTGAGCGCGCTCGAGCTGTTCGACCTCTACGCCGCGCGCGTGCGACAGCACAACCGGGCGCTGAATGCCATCTGCGTCATGAACCTCGACCAGAACAGGAAGGCCGCGCGCGCCGCGGACCGCCATCGCGGCAAGCGCGGGCCGCTGCACGGCCTGCCGATGACGGTGAAGGAATCCTTCGACGTCGCAGGCTGGCCCACCACGTTCGGCCTCGAGGAGTTCAGGCACAACATCGCGAGCAGGGACGCACTCGCCGTCGAGCGCCTGAAGCGCGCGGGCGCCATCGTCTTCGGCAAGACCAACGTCCCCGTGCTGCTCGCCGACTGGCAGACTTTCAACCCGATCTACGGCACCACCAACAACCCCTGGGGCCTGCTGCGCACGCCGGGCGGGTCTTCCGGCGGCTCGGCGGCCGCGCTCGCCGCGGGCCTCACGGGCCTGGAGCTCGGCAGCGACATCGGCGCCTCGATCCGCGGGCCCGCTCACTACTGCGGCGTCTACGGCCACAAGTCCACCTGGGGCCTGTGTTCGCCGAAAGGGCACGCGCTGCCGGGCGCTGTGCATCCAGCCGATATCTCGGTCATCGGGCCGCTGGCGCGCAGCGCCGAGGACCTGGAGCTCGCGATGGAGCTCATCGCCGGCCCGGACGAGGTGGACGGCGCGGGCTGGAAGCCCGCGCTCTCGAGGCCGCAGATCCCCACCTTCCGCAAGCTGCGGGTGGCGGTGATGCCCTCGCACCCGACCGCGGAGGTGGATGCAAGCGTCTCGGGCGCAATCGAGCGCCTGGCGCGCGCGCTGGCGAAGAAGGGCGCAAAGGTCTCCGACAAGGCGCGCCCCGGGTTCGACCCCGACGAGGCCCACCGCGTGTACCTGGCGCTGCTGCGCTCGGCGACCTCGGCGCGCCAGTCGCCGCACCACGTGGCGCTGTGGGAGGGGCTCTCGCAGACCCGCCCGAAGGACGACATGAGCTACGAGGCGCAGGCCGCGCGCGCGAACCTCATGCGCCACAGGGAGTGGCTCGGCTGGTCGAACCGCCGCCACCAGATGCGCCTGCTGTGGGCGGAGTTCTTCAAGGAGTGGGACGTGATGCTCTGCCCGCCGGCGGCGACGCCCGCCTTCGCGCAGAACCAGCGCGGCGAGCGCTGGGAGCGCATGATCGAGGTGAACGGCAAGCCCCAGCCCTCGACCACGCAGATGTTCTGGGCCGGCTACTCGGGCAACTGCTTGCTGCCCTCCACGGTCGCGCCGATCGAGCTCGCGGGCGGCAAGCTCCCGGTGGGCGTGCAGATCATCGCGCCGCAGTACGGCGACTACCGCTCGATCGCGGTGGCGCGCCTGATCGAGCGCGAATACTTCGCCTTTACCCCGCCGCCGGGATTCGAATAGCGGCTGCGCCCGCGGGCCGCGGGGAATCTTCGCCAGACAGCGCACGCTTGGCCGCGCTGGACTTCCTCTCGGGATGGCGATACCGTTGTACATCAAAGAAAAGGTGGTTTTAAATTCCTATGCTCGCTCGCCTCTGCAACCTCGACCGGCTGGTGCATGCAATGGCGGCACGCGGCCTGGACGGCGTCGTCGCCACCACCGCGCAGAATGTCTTCTACCTCGCCGGCTTCAACGCCATCGCGCACAAGTCGGACGAGCCCAGGCCCTATGCGGTGGTGCTCTCCCGCCACGCGCCCGAGCAGCCGGTGATGGTGCTCGCCGACTACTACCTCGCGACCTTTCGCGCCGCCGGCAGCTGGATCGAGGACGTGCGTCCGTTCCGCGCGGTGATGATGCCCCTCGATCTGCCGCCCAGGCGCTCGGACATCGAGCGTTTCATACCGGCGGGCGCGGCCGGATTCGACGGCGCCCGAAAGAACTACGCGTTCGACATGCCCCAGGCAATGCGCGGCGCCTTGCGTGACCTCAAGCTCGATCGCGGCCGCGTCGCGTTCGACGACCCCGGTTTCGGCATGCGCCTTGCGCTCGAGGGCATCGAGCTCGTGGATGGCTACGACGCGATGATGCATGCGCGCGCCATCAAGACCGGGGCCGAGTTGCGGCTGCTGGAGCGTGCGACGCAGCTCAACCAGAAGGCGATCGAGCGCGCGGCGGGCCTCTGGCGGCGCGGCACGACCTGGCGTGAGCTCGCCGGCGCCTATGCCGGCGCGGCGGTCGCGCTGGGCGGCTTCGTGCGTGATCCTGGCGCCATGGTCTGGAGCCATCCGCAGGGAGCGGAGGCCACGATCACGCTGCAGACCGGCGCCGAGGACGGCCAGATCGCGCCCGGCACTCATGTCATGTTCGATTGCCACGGCACCATGGACTGCTACTGCTGGGACGGCGGCAAGACTTGGGTCGCGGGCGGCGAGCCCGAGGGCGCGGGAAAGCGCAATGCCGGCGCCACCGCGCGCGCGGCCGAGGCGCTGCTCGCCGCGATGAAGCCGGGCGCCCGGGTGAGCGAGCTGCAGGCGCTTACGCGCGAGGCCTACCGCAAGGCCGGGTTGCCGAATGCCGCCGACGCGGTGATCTTCTTCCACGGCCTGGGCCTCTCGCACATGGACATCGAGCAGCGCACCGCCGATGGCAGGCCGAACCTCGACTGGAAGCTTGAGCAAGGCATGGTGGTGCCGCTGCACCTTCTGGTGCCCGGCGGCGAGCGCGAGCGCTACTGGCTGGAGGAAGTCGCGGTCGTCACGCCGCAGGGCGGCCGGCCGCTTTTTTCCTGGGGCCTGGGGCCTATCACCGCGGGCTAGCGCGGCGCGTAGGCGCCGGCATCGAGCTGGCGCTTGTACCAGCCGCGCTCGATCTCCTCGAAGAGGCCCGCGCCCTTGGGCTTCCAGCCGAGCATGCGGCGCGCCTTGTCCGCGCTGACGCGGCTGTTGCCGCCAAGCGAGAACCAGACCGCCATCGGCCCCCATTGCGAGATCGCCTCGTCGAGGCTCCAGCCCTGCGCCGCCTTGCCGCCGAGCAGCCGGCCGATCGATTCGGCGATCAGCTTGAAGCTCGTCTCCCCGTTCTCGAGGTAGAAGAACGACCCGGCCGGAGCAGCTTCCAGCGCGCGCAGGTACGCCTGGCAGAGGTCCTCGATGTGCAGCGTGGACCAGACGTTCTCGCCCGCGCCGACGTAGCGCGGGATACCGCTCTTCACCGCCTGGCGGATCAGCGTCGGGACCTGGATGCTTTCCGGATTCGCGCCGCGCCCGCCGCCATAGATCAGCGGCGGGCAGAGCACGGCCGAGCGCACCCCTTGAGCCGCGGCGGCGAGCACGGTGCGCTGGATCGCGACGCGCTGGATCTTCTCAGGCATCGGCTCGTATGGCGTGTCCTCGTTGACGACCCTGGGCGAGAGCTCTCCCACCACCTTGTCGCCGACGATGCTTGTGCCGCTGGTGTGCAGCAGGATCTTTCCGCTGCCGGCGAGGCCCTCGAGGATCGCCGCGGTCACGAAAGGGTCGTCCGCGTTGGCACAGTTGATGACCGCCTCCGCCGCGCGCGCCGCGCCCCTCACCACGCCGTGGCTGCCGAGCTCGCCGCGCACCGCAGCCATACCGTGCTTGCGCAGCTTCTCCGCCGACGCCTCGTTGCGCGCCAGCCCCGTCACCTGGTGCCCGGCCTTCACGAGCGAATCGGCCACCGTGCCGCCGATGTAGCCCGAGGCGCCCGTGATGAAGATCTTCATGGCCTGGACTTCAGCAGCCCCACCAGACCGCGATTCACCGAATGGTCGTAGTTGCCGGACTCGATCGCGGCCAGTCTGGCAGGGCAGAATGCTGCCCAGCCTGGATACTGTCTTGCCTGGCTAGTCTGCAATTCCAAAATGCATCCTGCCTTTACTTTGCTTTGAGACAGTAATCGCCGCTGACGCTATAACCAACTGGGCAGTTGCCCCTCTTCGGGATCGCAAGCTTGGCATTGGGCGTAGCTAAGCAATAGCTGCCGCTTGTGTTGTATCCGTTCGGGCAGATCCCATTCTTGTGCACCGCAAATCGCGCGCCGACCGTGGGAACACAATAGCTGCCGCTGGTGTTGTACCCATTGGGGCAACTGCCTTGCTTGAGTAGCGGCTGCGGCTGGAGCGCAAGCGCAGGAGATTGAAAAAGGAAGGGGGCCGCGAAAAGCATCAAGCATTTCGCTCCTAAATTCATGCTTGCCCTCCATTCAAGTTGTAGAGACTCTACATAGAGCGCGCCGGGGTTGGCCCGATTGGTTTTTTGTGCCGGGTTTATTGACACACTTTACTGCATAGCCGCCGCCATACTGCTTGCGCCAGCGGTATTGGGGGACCCCGTGCCCTCGCGAGCTTACCTCATCTGTTGTAGTGCAGCGAAAACTCGATAAACGTCCGGCATATAACTTTCGCGCCAACTAGAGACCACGATGATACGTTCCTGCTGGGCATCAATGCCTACCCGCTGTCCACCAAAGCCTACCCACCAATAGCTGCGACGATTGCCAAAATTTGGATCGGTCCAGGTTTGGTATCCGTAGCCATCGAATGCCGCACCTGCGCGCTTTTTCTTGTTTGGCAACTGCATGGTGTGTGCTTCACGCAAAAATCCTTGCAGGCAGGCAGAACCTGACTTTTGGGTCTTGATCGTGAACATGGCCAGCCTGGCCCAATCTCTGGCAGTGGCACTGAAACCTGCCTGCGCTATAGCGGCACCATCGCGGTCTTGTAGCCAGTAGCCTGATGCTTCGGCTCCGATCTGCCTCCAGATATAGCGATCAAATGCTGCAATGAATCCACCTAGACGATCTGCTATCACTGCCAACGACTGCGTGTCATTGCCAAGGTACCGGAATTCCCGGCCTGAGGCTATTTCTCGACGACCATATTGTTTGATAACTTCCAGTCCGGTCACGCGACCAGCCCGCTGATCTTGCCATTGATCTGATGTTGCGGTCTTGTATGCATTACCATGGAAGGGTGAATCCGGAGCCCCAGAACTCATGGTCATTAAATTGCGTAGAGAGGCATCACCGTAGACTGTGTTTTCCAGTTCAGGCGCGTGGAGTTTTGCAGGATCATCGAGGCTGGCGATCTTGCCATCGCACAACAGATGCCCAACTGTGTAGGCAGTGAGACTTTTGCTCATGCTCCAGGAAAACTGTGCAGTGTCAGCCGATGCGGGGTCTTTATAGGCTTCGTAGATTATCTGCCCGCGATCTACGATCACCATGGCCAAGGCAGGATTGCTTTGGAAAACTGGTTCGGCTAGATTGGCCACGCGGCGTTGTCCTGCTGACAGTTCCACGGCCCGGGGCAACGGTGTTGGAGACGCTGAAGGCTCAAGTCTGTGATTTTTGAATTCTATCGCCATGCCGCCTGAGGCACGGCGAGGGCTCACTTCTGCGACATCTGCCCAAGCCAAGTTGGCTGTGAGCGTCACGACAAAAAGGCTAAAGCCGACAAACAGATTTTTCATTTTTATCTCTCCCTTCAACACGGTCGCTGAAGCATGGCCTGATCGTTGACCCTTCCCTTGACCGACCAACGCTCCGATCTCAGGCAGGTGCGCGAGATCAGCGCTGGCTGGCTGCGGATCTCCAACGGAGAACGACCGCATGATGCGCTCGGAAGACAGCCTGCGGCCGGCTTCCGAGCGCTTATTGAATCAAAGGCAACCTCTACTCCTGAACTGTCTAGTTGACGGGGGAGCTTACGCCTCCCCCAAAGGCTGGCAGTGTTACCCATGGGTCCGGTCGATGCATTAGACTGCGCATCCTCGCCGGCAGGGCGGTGCAGCAAGTTGACCTACCCGATGGGGACCTCAGCGCAATGATCAGCCAACCGGCCTTCACCCCGCCCGCCACCCAGTTCGACCCGGCTTCCGCCCGCTTTGGCGCCTCACGCAGCCAGAAGCGCCTCGAGGACGACCGTCTGTTGCAGGGAAAGGGTCGCTACAGCGATGACGTCGACCTGCCAGGGCAGGCCTGGATGGTGCTGCTGCGCTCGCCGCATGCGCATGCGCGCATCGCCTCCATCGACACAGCCGAGGCGCGCAAGTCCCCCGGCGTGCTCGCGATCTACACCGCGGCCGACCTCGCCGCCGACGGCATCGGCCCGATCCCGTTCCCGCCCCTGTTCAAGCGCGCCGACGGCACGCCCATGGCGGCGCCGGCGCGCACGCTGCTGGCCGATGGCACGGCGTACTTCGCCGGCATCCCGGTGGCCGCAGTGGTCGCGCAGACGCGCCTGCAGGCGCAGGACGCAGCCGAGCTCGTGATGGTGGAGTTCGAGGAACTGCCCTGCGTGGTCTCCCCGGCGCAGGCAGTCGCGCCCGGCGCGCCGGTGATCTGGCCCGCGGCGACGTGCAACATCTCGGCCGAGATCCGCTACGGCGACGCCGAGGCCGTCGCCAAGGCAATGGCGAAGGCCGCGCACGTGGTGGAAGTCGCGATCGCCAACCAGCGCGTGGCGGCGATGCCCCTGGAGCCGCGCTGCGCGCTGGCCCAGTTCAAGGACGGGCGCTGGACGCTGATCACCCAGACCCAGCAGCCCACCGGCACCCGCGAGGCCCTCGCCGCCGTGTTCAAGCTCAGCCCGGGTCAGTTCCGCGTCCGCGTCGGCGACCTTGGCGGGGGCTTCGGCATGAAGACGGGCCTCTCCCAGGAGGACGCGCTCGCCTGCTACGCCGCGAGGAAACTCGCGCGCCCGGTGAAGTGGCGCGCCGACAGGAGCGAGGACTTCCTCGCCGCGCACATGGGCCGCGACCAGCGTTTCAAGGCACAACTCGCCCTGGATGCGCAGGGCCGTATCCTCGCGTTGAAAATGGAGGTGCTCGGCAATTTCGGCAGCGTCCCGGTGGGGTCCACCGCGATCGTGCCGCTGATGCTGGTGCCGAAGGTCGTGACCTCGGTCTATCGCGTCCCGGTGGTGGACTTCTGGATCCGCGGCGTGCTCACCAACACCATGGCCACCGGCGCCTACCGGGGAGCGGGACGGCCGGAGGCGAACTTCCTCATGGAGCGGCTGATGGACAAGGCCGCGCGCGAGTTGCGTCTGGACCCGGCCGAAATCCGCCGCCGCAACTTCATCCCGCCCGAGGCGTTCCCTGCGCGCACCCACCTGGGCGAGGTCTACGACGCGGGCGAGTTTGCGCGCATGCTGGAAGGCGTGATGAAGACGGCGGACTGGAACGGCTACGCGGCGCGCAAGTCCGAGTCTGCCAGGCGCGGCCGGCTGCGCGGTCGCGGCCTCGCCTCATACCTGGAATGGACCGGCGCGCTGCTCTCGGAAACCGTGGACATCGAGCTCGCCGCCGACGGCACGGTCACGGTGTTCTCCGGAACCATGGCGATGGGGCAGGGCCTGGAGACCACCTACACCCAGCTGGTCAACGAAGTGCTGGGGATTCCCGCCGACCGGATCCGCATCGTGCAGGGCGACACCGACCGCGCCAACGGCGTGGGCAGCGTGGGCTCGCGCTCGGCCTTCGTCGGCGGCTCGGCGGTGGTCGCCGCGGGGCACAAGGTGATGGAGCGCGGCAAGGAACTCGCCGCCGAGCAGCTGGAGGCCGCGCCGCGCGACATCGAGTACCGCGACGGGAAATTTTCCATCGCCGGCACCGACCGCGGCATCGGCCTGGCGGAACTGGCCGGCAAGCAGGCGCAGAAGATCATCCGCGTCTCGGCCACGCAGACGCCCTCGGCGCCGTCCTGGCCCAACGGCGCGCAGGCGATCGAGGTCGAGATCGATCCGGAAACCGGCGTCGTGGAACTGGCAAGGATCACCAGTTGCGACGACATCGGCCGCATCATCAACCGCAGCATCGTCGAGGGCCAGGTCCACGGCGGCGTGGCGCAGGGAGCCGGCCAGGCGCTGTGGGAGCAGGCGGTGTACGACCAGGCCAACGGGCAGCTGCTGACCGGTTCGCTGATGGACTACTGCGTGCCGCGCGCCGACCAGTTTCCGCCGATGCGCGCGGAGTTCGACGAGAGCGTGCCCTGCAAGACCAACCTGCTCGGGGTCAAGGGCGTGGGTGAACTGGGCACCATCGGCGCGGCGCCCGCCGCCGTGAGCGCGGTGCTCGATGCGCTGGCGGACAGGGGCCGCAGCGGCGCCGCTGTCGACCTCGACATGCCGCTCACGCCAGAGAAAGTGTGGCGGGCGCTGAACCGATAGGCGGCGGCGGGTTCACTGCGCCGTGGCTGCGCCGCCGTGCGCTGCGCGCCGCGCTCGTGGTTTCGGTGCTGCTGCATGGCGCGGTCCTGCTGGGCCTGCCCGAGTTGATCGAGGCCAGGCGCCAGGCGTGGTTTCCGGCGCCGTTGAGCGCGCGCCTGGTGCAACCGCCTGCGCCGGCGCCGCCGCCGCAACCTGAACCACGCACGGCCGAGCCCGCGCCAGGGCTTGCCAAGCCGGCGCCGCGCGCGGCGCCGGCACCCGCGAAGGCTGCCCCCGCGCCTTCGCCAGCACCCCAGGCGGTCGAATCGCCGCGGACTGAGCCGGTGATTGCGGACCCGGCGACGGCCCCATCGCCTGCCGCGACGGCGATCGACACCGCGCCTGCGAAAGCCGAGCCCCGCCCCGCTGCGCCCGTCGCCGCGCCGGCGCCGGGGTTCGACGAGGCCGCCGCCGTCGCGCAGTATCGCCTCGAGCTGATGCAGGTGGCCAGCGGGCTGAAGACCTATCCGCGCATCGCGCAGGAGAACGGCTGGGAAGGGCGGGTCGAGCTGCGGATCACGGTCGGCGCCGGGGGCGCCATCAGCGCATTGACGGTCAAGCGCGGCACCGGCTATGCGGTGCTCGACCAGCACGCGCTCGACATGCTGCGCCGCGCGCAGCCCAGGACCCCGCTGCCCGCGGGCTTGCGCGGGCGCGAGTTCACGATCGAGGTGCCGGTGGTGTTCGGCCTGAAGGACGGCTGAGGGGCGCGGGCGGCGGCCAATGTGACCGACCCGGTCACGTACCGCTGCCCTGCTCCGGCGCGAACGCCACCACGTGGTCGACGTCGAGCCGAATACCGATGCGCTCGCCGATGGCGTGGTTGTGGTGGCTGGGCACCAGCGCGAGCACCTTGCGGCCGCTGGCGAGCTTGAGCGTGTAGAGGATCTCGGCGCCGCGGAAGGCCTTGTGCAGCACTTCGGCCTGCGTCGGCGCGGCGTCGTCGTGGATCACGTCGTCCGGGCGCAGCAGCACCTCGGCGCTGCAGCCCTTGCCGCAGACCGCGCAGCCGAGCTCGCAGCCGTGCGGGATCGCGCCGTCGAGCACGCCCAGCTCGAACTGCACCTGGTGCGGGTTGAGCACGGTGGCCGGCAGGAACACGCCCTGGCCGACGAAGTCGGCGACGAAGCGGTTGGCCGGCCGGTGGTAGAGGTTGTAGGCGCTGTCCCACTGCACGATGGCGCCCTCGCGCATGACGCCGATTTCGTCGGCCATGGCGAAGGCTTCCTGCTGGTCGTGCGTCACCAGCACCGCGGTGGCCCCCGAGGCCTTGATGATGCCGCGCAGCTCGTGCGACAGGCGCTCGCGCAGCTCGGTATCCAGGCTGGCGAAGGGTTCGTCCAGCAGCAGCAGCTCGGGGCGCGGCGCGAGCGCGCGCGCCAGCGCCACGCGCTGCTGCTGGCCGCCGGAGAGCTCGTGCGGATACTTCTCGAGCGCCTCGCCCAGTCCGGTGAGTTCGGCCAGTTCGCGCGCGCGCGCGCCGGCCTCGGCGCGCGGCAGGGCGAAGGCGATGTTGCCGGCAGCGGTGAGGTGCGGGAAGAGGGCGTGCTCCTGGAACACCATGCCGATGCGCCGCTTCTCGGGCGCGAGGCTGCGCGCGGGCGAGGACACCACCGTGCCGTTCAGCAGGATCCGGCCCGCCGTGGGTTGCTCGAACCCGGCGATGCAGCGCAGGACCGTGGTCTTGCCGCAGCCGCTGGGGCCCAGCAGGCAGCCGATGGCGCCACGCGCGAGCGAGAACGACAACTCGCGCACCGACCCCTGCCCGTCATAGGCGTGGCTGAGTTCCTCGACCCTGAGCAACGGCCCCATACCGGGCATTCTATCAAGAATTATTCTTGTTAGAATGAGGAGTGCTTTATTTTCAAAGAGTTGGATTTCTGGGGTTGGTTTCCTTCGGTGCCGCAGCGCTGATCCTGCTGCCGATCCTCGCCGTGCTGGCGAGTGTCCTCGGCCCCGCCGGAGACACCTGGTCGCATCTGGCGCGCACGGTGCTGGGCGGCTACATCGTCAATACCGCCTTGCTGGCCCTGGGCGTGGCGGCCGGCGTGATCTCGATGGGCGTGCTCGCCGCCTGGC
>Ga0194128_10004234_pt1 | contig 21258 bp, 17 predicted proteins | sample TA2KigCa65mmetaG_FD_148650 | JGI IMG/M metagenome (GOLD analysis project Ga0194128, IMG submission 148650) | Freshwater microbial communities from Lake Tanganyika, Tanzania - TA2015037 Kigoma Deep Cast 65m | ecosystem: Environmental > Aquatic > Freshwater > Lake | place: Tanzania: Lake... | reverse complement strand
GCGCCGGCAGCCGTCTCGCCGCGATAACGGTCGACCGGCCGGGCGCCGATCGCCGCGTCGATGCCCTGTTCCAGGTACCAGCGCAGCAGCGCCAGAGCGGCAGCTTCAGCCATGGGGCGCAGATTAAGGCGAAACCGCCGGCGGGCGCAGCCCAGTCGGCGTTGACCCCACCCAAGCCCGCACGGCATAAGTCGCCATCGGTCGCCTTACAGCCACCGGATGGGAGTCGGGCGATGTCGCGCGAAGCCATGGAATTCGACGTGGTGATTGTCGGCGCCGGTCCGGCCGGCCTGGCCGCGGCGATCCGGCTGAAGCAGCTCGCCAGCGCGGCGGAACGCGAGCTCAGCGTCTGTGTGCTGGAGAAAGGCTCGGAAGTGGGCGCCCACATCCTGTCGGGCGCGGTGCTGGATCCGCGAGCGCTGAACGAATTGCTGCCGGACTGGGCGGCGAACGGGGCGCCGGTGACCTGTGCGGTGCGCGAGGAACAGTTCATGTTTCTCACCGGCGCCAACGCCATACGCTTTCCGACGTGGCTGCTGCCGCCGCCGATGCGCAATCACGGCAACTACATCATCAGCCTGGGCAACCTGTGCCGTTGGCTGGCCGGCCAGGCAGAGGCGCTGGGGGTCGAGATCTATCCCGGTTTTGCCGCCGCCGAGGTGCTGTACGACGGCGACGGCGGCGTGCGGGGCGTCGCTACCGGCGACATGGGCATCGGCCGCGACGGCCAACGCAAGGCCAGCTATCAGCCCGGCATGGAGCTGCTGGGTCGCTATACGTTCTTTGCCGAGGGCTGCCGCGGCTCGCTCAGCAAGAGCCTGATGGAACGCTATGGCCTGCGTCAGGGCGCCGATCCGCAGACCTATGGCATCGGCTTGAAGGAACTCTGGGAGGTCGACCCCGAAAACCACCGCCAGGGCTTGGTGCTGCACACCGCCGGCTGGCCGGCCGACAACGGCACCTATGCCGGCTCGTTCCTCTATCACCTGGAAAACAACCAGGTGGTGGTCGGCTACGTGGTCGGGCTCGACTACGAGAACCCTTACCTTTCGCCGTTCGAGGAATTCCAGCGCTTCAAGACCCATCCTGTCATTCGCCCGACCTTCGAGGGCGGCAAACGCATCGCCTACGGGGCGCGGGCGCTGAACGAGGGCGGCCTGCAGGCGCTGCCGAAGCTGATCTTCCCCGGCGGCTGCCTTATCGGTTGCGCGGCTGGCTTCCTCAACGTGCCGAAGATCAAGGGCAGTCACAACGCCATGAAGTCCGGCATGCTGGCGGCCGAGGCCGCCTTCGCGGCGTTCGCCGCGGCGGGCGAGGCAGCACCCGGTGCCTTGCTGGCGGCTTTCCCGGAAGCCCTCGCGCAATCCTGGGTGCACCAGGAGCTGCACGCCGCCCGCAACTTCCGTCCGGCCTTCGCCAAGTGGGGACTGCTGGGGGCGACCCTTTACAACGGCGCCGAACAGCTGCTGTTGCGGGGCCGCGTGCCGTGGACCTTCCGCCACCATCGCCCCGACCATGCAAGCCTGAAATGCAAATCGGACTGCACGCCCATCGCCTATCCGAAGCCGGACGGCAAGGTCAGCTTCGACCGGCTGTCCTCGGTGTTCATCTCCAACACCAACCACGAGGAAGACCAGCCGGCGCATCTGCGGCTGACCGACCCGGCCATTCCGGTCGCGGTCAATCTGGCGGAGTATGACGCGCCCGAGCAGCGCTACTGCCCCGCCGGGGTCTACGAGATCGTGTGCGAGGGTGACGGACAACCCAGGCTGCAGATCAACGCGCAGAACTGCGTGCACTGCAAGACGTGCGACATCAAGGACCCGCGGCAGAACATCACCTGGGTGGTGCCGGAAGGCGGCGGCGGTCCCAACTATCCAAACATGTAAGGCAGGATGAGCGGAAATCGCACAGGGCGCCGGCTGGCTTGCGCCACGATACTGGCGGTGCTGGGCGCGGCCGCGGCAGGCTGCGTTCCGGTCGCCGGACGCGGCGGCGGCGAAAACGGCCAGTCGTTCGGCGAATCGGGGCTCGGCAACTATCTGGCGGGCCGCTTCGCCCGCTCCGAGCGGGATGCCGCGGCGGCCGCCGCGTTCTATGAGCAGGCGCTGGCGGACGACCTGGACAACGAGACGCTGTTGCAGCGCAGCCTGCTGCTGCACCTGGCGCAAGGCCAAATGGACCGGGCCCGGCCGTTGGCCACGCGGCGCGTGCGCGAGCACCCGAAAGACGCCATGGCGCAGATCTACCTGGCGGTTGAGGACTTCCGGGATGGCCGTTACGAGCAGGCACGCCAGCGCCTGGCCGGCATCGAGCGAAGCGGACTTGCCTTCGTCCTGCAGCCGGTCCTGCTGGCCTGGCTCGAGCAGGCCGAGGGCCGCCCCGAGGCCGCCTTGTCGGCCTTGGCGGAGCTGGAGGACCAGGAGGGCTTGGCCTCGTTCCGCGAATTCCATGCCGCGCTGCTGAACCAGGTGGCGGGCCGGACTGCGGCGGCGGCGGAGGCCTTCGCCGCGCTCGGCCGGCTGACCGCGAATAGCGACTTGCGGGTGGCGCAGGCCCAGGCCGGCCTGTTCGCTTCGGAGCAGCGCTGGCAAGAGGCCGAGCGGTTGTTGGCCGAACAACTGGCCCGCGTGCCCGACAACGCCGGCATCATCCAGGCGCTGGCCCAGGCGCGCGCCCGTTCGGGGCCCGAGGCGATCGTGCGCAACGCCCGCGAAGGCGCGGCCGAAGCCCTGTACGGTTCCGCCGCCAGCCTGTCGCAGGAGCGGGCCGGCGAACTGGCCCGGATCTATGTGCATCTGGCACTGCACCTGCGGCCCGATTTCGATGGAGCACGGCTGTTGCTGGCGGAGCTGTTGGAACGCGATCAACGCTGGGACGAGGCACGCGCGGTCTATGAGCGGATCCCGCGCCAATCGCCGCATTCGTGGGACGCCCGGCTGCGCGCGGCGCTGACCTTCGGTCGCAGCGAACGTCACGAGGAAGCGATCGAGCGATTGCGCCAGTTGACCGGCGAACGGCCCGACGACCTATTGGCGGCCACCTCGCTGGGCGATCTGCTGCGCGGGCGCGAACGCTACGCGGAGGCAGCGGCGGCCTATGGCCGGGCGATCGCGCGCCTGGATACGATGGAGGAGCGGCATTGGTCGTTGCTCTACGCCCGCGGCATCGCGCATGAACGCGCCAAGCAATGGCCGCTGGCGGAGGCGGACTTCCAGCAGGCACTGAAGCTGAAGCCGGAACAGCCGTTGGTCCTCAACTACCTTGGCTATTCATGGATTGAGCAGGGCATCCATCTGGACCGGGCGTTGAAGATGGTCGAACGCGCGGTCGAGCAGCGGCCGAACGACGGATACATTGTCGACAGCCTGGGCTGGGCCCACTACCGACTGGGAAGCTGGGACCGCGCCCTGCGTTATCTCGAGCGGGCGGTCGAACTCAGGCCGGAAGATCCGGTTATCAACGATCATCTGGGCGATGCCTTCTGGCGCAGCGGTCGACGCCTGGAGGCGCGCTTCCAGTGGCAACGCGCCTTGCAACTGAAGCCGGACGGCGAGTTGGCGGAGAAGATCAGGCGCAAGCTGGAGGACGGGCTGGCGCCGGCGGAACCGTCGCCGGCTGCGCGCTGAGCAGCCCCGATGGCAGGCTCGGCCCTGAGCGCACTCGCACCCGCCAAGTTGAACCTCTACCTGCATGTGCTGGCCCGCCGGCCGGACGGCTATCACGAGCTGGACAGCCTGGTGGCGTTCGCGGCGGAGGGCGACCGGCTGACCGTCGAGCCAGCCGACCGCTTGGATCTGCGCGTGACAGGGCCATTCGCTGCGGCCCTGGAGGCCGAAACCGACAATCTGGTGCTGCGCGCGGCACGGCGCTTGGCCGACGCGGGCGGGGTCAAGCCCGCTGCCCGGCTTACCCTGCACAAGGCGCTGCCAGTCGCCGCCGGCCTGGGCGGCGGCTCCAGCGACGCGGCGGCCGCCCTGAAGCTGCTGGCCCGGCTGTGGAACCTGCCGGCCGGGCAGGCCGATCTCGCGGCCATCGCCGCCGGCCTTGGGGCCGACGTTCCCGTTTGCCTCGCCGCGCGCCCGGCGTTCTTGCGCGGCGTCGGCGAACGCCTGAGCCCGGTGGAACGCCTGCCCGCCTTGGGCATCTTGCTGGCCCACCCGGGACGGGCCCTGCCGACCGCCCAGGTGTTTGCCGCCTTTCGCGGTCCCTATCGAGCAGCCGACCGGTTTGCTTGCGATCGCCTTAGCGCGCCGGCCCTGGCCACGGTACTCAGCCAGAGGGGCAACGATCTGGAGGCGACAGCGCGCGCGCTTTGTCCGCCGATCGCTCGACTGCTGGCCGATCTCGCGGCGCTTCCCGGCGCCCTGCTCGCGCGCATGAGCGGCAGCGGGGCCTGCTGCTTTGCCTTGTTCGAGGCGCCCGGGGCCGCGGTTGGCGGGGCAGAGTTGCTTGCGCGGGCACGCCCCGAACTGTGGCTGGCGGCGACGCATCTGCTCGACGACCAGAGGGAGTTCGCCGATTGAGCGGTCGATACTGGCTGATCGCCGCGCTGTTTCTGGCGGCCGCCTGCGACAGACTGCCGCCCGCCCTGATCGAGGGCCGCGGGCCAAGCCCGGCCGAGGAGCGCGAGAGCGACATCGCCCGGACCTTCGATCAGGCCGTGGTGCTGTTGCCGCAGGGCCATGGCCTTGCACCGCTGCAATTCGGCATGAGTTCGGAAAGCCTGCGTCGGGCGCTTGCCGGCCAGCCGCTGCGCTTTCCGACGATCCTTTTTCTGCATGGCTGCGCCGGCATGGGCGATCTGGCTCCCTTGCGCGAACTGGCGAAGCGCGGCTTCGCCGTCGTCGCTCCGGACAGCTTCGCCCGGCGCTTCCGCCCGATGCAGTGCCGGCCGGGCCACGAACAGGGCGGCGAGAACGTCTTCGTCTACGATTTCCGCCTGACCGAGATCAGCTATGCCCTGCACCGGTTCCAGGCGATTCCCTGGGTCGATCCGCAGCGACTCTACTTGATGGGCACCAGCGAAGGCGGCCTCGCGGCCGCGCTCTATCGAGGCGACGAATTCGCCGCTCGCGTGATCGCGCAATGGACCTGCCAGGGCGCGCCTTTTGTGCGCGGTCTGGCCGCGCCGCGCGACGAACCGGTATTGGCCATCGTTCGTGCCAACGATCCCTGGTACGACCCCACCCGTACCGAGGGACAGCAAGGCCATTGCGGCGCCTTAATGCGCGACCGGCCGCAGGCCGATTCGCTCGTGCTGCCAGGCAGCCGGCACAATGTCTTCGATGAAGTCTTCGTGATTCCGCAAATCGCCGAGTTTCTGACCGCCGCGGGGAATCGGCGAACGGTTGGGTCTCGATAGAAAGATTTTGCTAATTTGTTGCCGCCGCGCAACAGCGAACGACTCTAGTGGCCGGAAATCGCTTGCGGCCATTGCGCCCGAGGGAGCCCGTTATTATGAATTTGCCGAAGGCAACCGCATTTCCGGCGAGCGCTTCTGTTAACTGTTAGGCTTTAGATAGAAGCGCGGCAATGGTTGACTGGGCGTGCGTCGGGTCAGCAGGAGTGTGCTTGTGGAATTAGGGTTAACAAGCTAACGTGCGTGCTGTGTGTGTCGGAGGTCGAGGATCATGGGTGTACTGAAGACGTTTTCCGCACTGGGGTTGGCGCTCTCGTTGGCATTGGCCCCGGCGGCGGTCAATGCGCAGTCACAGGCCAGCAAGACCGGCTCAGGGGGCGTGACCGCTGGCCAGGCCGAAGCCGGCTTGCTGGGTTTGACGGGCTTGACGGCTGGTGCTGTCGCGGCGGGCATCGCCGTTACGGTTGCCATCGGCGTCGCAGTGGCCGCGGCCGCGGCCAGCGACGACGACACGGTTACGGCCGTGGCCACGACGGTCACCACGAACTGATCCCGATTTCCGAACCGTTGATTTGGACAAGCGGCCGTAAGGCCGTTTGCCTTTTTCGTCGCTACGCCTCTGGACGGGCGGTGCCTGGGGCATGAGCCGCCGGTGGCCGCCTCTCGCCGTGACGGCGGCGCTGCTGCTGTCGCCGGCGTTCAGCCCTTCGGCGTTGGCGCAAGGTCAGGCCGCGCAGACCGGGCGTGGCAGCGAAGCCGGCGCGGCCGCGGTTCGCCGGTCAGGCCGCCGCGAAGCCACCCTGACCACCGGGCTGGTCACCGCCGGCCTGTTGGCGGCCGCCGTGGGCGGCGTGGCGGTCGCGCTGGGTGGTGGCGGCAGCGATGACGACGACTCCGCCGGCAGCGCCGCCGTCGCGGCCAGCGCAACCAACACGCGCTAGCCTGGCGGCTTCAGCACCTTGGTCGTCACCGGCGGAAACGAACGCGCGATATGCTGGTGCGACTGCCAGACAAAGCCGTCGCCGATGTCGAGCCAATAGAGATTCTCGAACGACCAATTGACATGGCGCGCGACATTGCGTTCGCGCAGCAACAACGTCTCGAACTGCAATTCGACGATGTCGATGGTCTGCGGCTCGACCACTTCCAGCGTGCAGTCCAGCAGCAGGCCGAAATGCCGCTCGCGGTCGAGATCGAGGCTGCGCAGGTAACTGACCGGCGCGACCAGCCGATGCGCGCCGTCGGCCAGCGGGTCCACACCGGCAACCAGCGAATCCTTCAAATTCTCAGGGAACCCCGTGGTCTTCACCACGCGTCCGCCGCGCGTCACCAACACCGAGCGATCGGTCGAGATCCAGTGTTGCACGCGACCGTCCACGCGGCCCAGCAGCAGCATCACCTCCGGTCCGCGCCCCACCCTTGCGGCCATGCTGGCGTATGGTAGTTTCGCGATCGCCTCGCGCCTGACATCCAGGTCGGGATAACCGAACACAAGGTTCTTGGCGGCCTTGCCAGCGTTCGACAGCATCACGTTTTGCGCGCAGCCCGCGAGTGAAGACATCGCGCCCGCCAACAGCAAGGCTCGCCGCCGCATGCCGTCGCGGCGGCGGCCCTTCGCATCCTTGGGCAGGGTTTTGCCGTCAGCCAGGGGAACCCTCATGCCTGCCGAGCGCCGTCAAGTGTGGGCCGCCGTCCGGGCCTTGTTATGCGCTTCCGTCCTCGGCCTGTCGAGCTGGGCCGCGACGCCGGCCGGCGCGCAGGTGCGCGGCGATTCGGTTGGCACGTTGGGCTCGCTGCTGGAGCAGCTCAATAGCTTGCAGCGTCTGGGCGCGCTCGACCGGGTGGGCGGCACGGTGCGCTCGCCGGTCGACCTGGCACGCCAGCAATCGGACCCGCAAGGCGATCAGTCCCAGACGCTGCAGGCCGAACGCCTGCGAGCGGGCGAGGCGCTGGAACGGGAGATCAGCGAGGTCACGCATACCGAGCGGATCGTGCTGCGCCGGTTCTGCGCCGGCGAACTCGGGCCGGAACTGGTGCGGCAGATCGAATTGATCCGCGGGTTCAGTCCGCTGGAACGCGACTATTGCCTGCGTTCGGGCGATCTCATGCTGCAATTCGGCTACGATTCGTTCTGGCGGCAAGGCGTGCAAAACCAGCTCAGCGTCGGCGCGGTGCCGCCGGACTACGTGCTGGGAGTGGGCGACGAACTGATCGTCAACTTTCATGGCAAGACCAGCATCACCTATACCCTGCGGGTCGACCGCGAGGGGCGCGCCGTGGTGCCCGATTTCCCGCCCATCGCCGCCGCCGGCCGCAGCTTCACCGAGTTCCGCCGCGAGCTGGAGGCGCGCACCCAGGCCAGCAAGATCGCCACCTCGGTGTTTGTCTCGCTAGGCGCCGTGCGCGCGACCCAGATCGTCGTCGCTGGCGAGGTGCGGCGGCCGGGCGTTCACTTGCTGACCGGCCTGTCCAGCATCATCGATGCGCTGGCGCTGGCGGGCGGACCGAAGAAGACCGGCAGCTTGCGCCGCATTGCCGTCCAGCGCGACGATCAGACCTTCTGGTTCGACGGCTACGACATTCTCTATTCGGGGCCCCTGCCCGTCGATCTCACGCTGCGCGACCGCGACCGCATCATCGTGCCGCCGCTGGGGCCGACCGCCGGCATCGCGGGCGACGTCCGTCGCGCCGGCATCTATGAGATGGCGGAGGGCAAACGGACGCTGACGATCGCCGAGCTGCTGCGTCTGGCCGGCGGGCCGCTCAGGCCGCGTGGCAACAAGTTCATGCACATCACCTTCGACACGACAGGACGCGAACGGCTGGTCGAACGCACCGACGAGAACGCGCCCGTGCAGGACGGCGAAGTGATCCTGGTGCAGCGACGCGACGACTTGCAGGTGGGCGCGGTCGAGCTGGTCGGCCATGTGCGCGTGCCCGGCCGCCGCTCGCTGGCCGCGGCCGGCACGCTGGCCGCGTTGATCGGCGATGTCAGTCAGCTCAAGGCCAATCCCTATCTGCTGTTCGCCGCGCTGGAAACCACCGACCCGCCGACCCGCGCGCGGCGGCTGTTTCCGGTCAACCTGCAGAGCGTGATCGACGGCCGGCAAAACTATCAGCTGGCGGACGGCGATCGGCTGATCGTGCTGGGCGCCGACGATGTGCGCTTTTTGTCGTCGACCGAGGTGCAGCGGTTGATCGGCCGACGGCTGGAATTCGACACGCGCCGCGACGTCGACGAACCGCAACGCGGCCCGCAGGCGCTGACACGCGGCGAGCGCGCGGCCGGCGAGCACCCCGAACGCGCCCGCCGCGACGACACCCAGGCTACGCTGTCGCAGGAGCTTCCGCGTTCCGGCCTTCTGGGCCCGTTGGAGGAGGCCGAGGGCGCGCGCCAACTGACCCAGCCGGCCGAAGCGGGCGAGGAAACGCGCCGCACCGCCGCGCCAAGGCAGCCGTCCGTTTGCCAGGGCCTGCTGCGCCTGGCCGCGATCATGTCCACCACGACCGCCGGCCGGTTCGCCAATGCCGTGCGCAATCTGGAGACCGGCAGCCCGCTGGCCGAGGCCAACCGGCAGTCCTGCCCACCGATCTACGACCAGTTTGGCGACCTGCTGCCGCTCGCGGTCGAGCATGTGGTGGCGGTCAATGGCGAGGTCCGGCGCCCAGGCGCCTATCCCGTGGTCGGCGACACGGCGATTGCCGCGGTCGTCGCGGTGGCAGGCGGGCTTACCCGCGAAGTCGACCTGACCAGGGTCGAACTGTCGCGTTTCGTACCCGATCCCAATGCCGGCCAGTCGCAAGCGACCCGGGGCCTGGTCAATCTCGCCAAGCTAGCGCCGGAACAGGCCGCGGTAAGTCCCGGCGACGTGCTGCGCTTCAACCCGGTCTTCACCGACCGCGACAGCGGCCCGGTCTTGCTGGCCGGCGAATTCGTCCGCCCAGGGCTGTACGAAATCCGGCGCGGCGAGCGGCTGTCGGAAGTGATGGCCCGGGCCGGCGGCCTGACCGAGCAGGCCTATCCCTATGGCGCGGTCTTCACCCGCGAGCGGGTGAAGCGGGCCCAGCAGATCGGCTTCCGGCGCGCCACTCGCGAACTCACCGCCTCGCTGGTGGGGCTGGCGGCGCAACGCAACGTCGATCACGGCTCGGTCATCACCCTGCAACGCCTGGTGCGCGATTTCGAGGGGGTGGAGGCGCTCGGCCGCATCGTCATCGAGGCCGATCCGACCGTGCTGCAGGTCCGCCCCGACCTGGACAGCGTGTTGGAACCGGGCGACCGGGTGTTCATGCCCAAGCGACCGAACTTCGTCGCCATTATCGGAGACGTGCTCAACCCCGGCGCGCTGCAGTTCCAGCCCGGCGTGACCGCGGATGCCTATATCCGTCAAGCCGGCGGCTACCAGGCAACGGCGGACGAGGACCGCGTGTTCGTCGTGCTGCCGAACGGGGCGGCGGACCCGCTGTCGATCAACCCCTGGAACTTCACGCCGACACGAATTCCCCCAGGCAGCACCATCGTGGTGCCAAAGGATCCGACGCCGTTTACCCTGCTGACGTTGGTGCGCGAGGGTTCCACCCTGATCAGCCAACTGGCGGTCACCGCCGCATCCCTGGCGGTGATCAGTCGCGATTGAGCCGGCGCACCCGACCTGCCATGAAGCCGTCGCGGCGGCGCGGTTGGCGGCTTGGGCTGGCCGGCCTGCTGGCAATGCCAGGCGTGGCAGCGGCCGAACAGCTTGCGCCGAGCGGCTCGGATTTCGGGGGTATCGGCCTGCTGCAGACCCGCACCGCGCGGTTCCAGGACGATGGCGGCATCAGCCTGGGCGCTTCGATCGTCGATCAGTATCTGCGCTACTATCTCAACGTCCAGCCGTTGCCGTTCCTCGAGGCGACCTTCCGCTACACCGAGGTCGACAACCGCGATTTCGGCGGCAGTTTCCGTGAGGCCGACGAGGAATCCTTCAAGGACCGCGGCGCCGACCTGAAGCTGCTGCTGCTGAAGGAAGGCAAGTACCGCCCGCAAGTGGCGCTCGGCCTGCAGGACGGACTGGGCACCGGCCTGTTCTCCAGCGAGTACCTGGTGGCGAGCAAGCGCTACTACGACCTCGATTTCAGCCTGGGCCTGGCCTGGGGCTATCTCGGCAACGGCGCCAGCCTGAAGAACCCGTTCGTGCATTTTTCCGAAGCCTTCCGGGCCCGCGATGCCGAAGTCGGCCGCGGCGGCCTGGCGCTGTTCAGCAATTATTTCACCGGCGACACCGTCGGCCTGTTTGGCGGGGTCAGCTGGCACACCCCGCTGGATGGCCTGGTGCTGAAGCTGGAATATGACGGCAACGATTACCGCAGCGAGCCGCTCAGCAACATCTTCAGGCAGAAGACCCCGCTCAATGTCGGCCTGGTGTACTCGCCGGCCGGTTTCGTCGAGCTATCAGCCGGCCTGGAGCGCGGCAACGTCGGCATGGTTCGCCTGGCGTTGCGCGGCAACTTCAAGGACAAGGGCCCGACCAAGTTCGACGCCCCGCCCCCGGCGCTGAAGATCCGGCCCAAGCGGCCGCCGCCAACCGGCGCGACCGCGCTGCCCGAACTGGTCGCCAAGCCCGGCCCGCGTCTGCTTGCCGACCCGCCGCCGGTCGCGCCGCGCGCGCGGCAGGGACGGGACGTTGGCGGCGACGACCTGGCCGCGACACTGCAAGGGCTGTTCGACCGGTTGGAGGAATCCGGCGTTCGCGTCGAGGAGGTCGATCTGGGCGGCGCCGAGGCCCTGGTGCATGTCGCGATCGCCAACCAGGCGATGGCGGCGGAACAGGCCGATGCCATCCTGGCAGCGGTTCTGCCCGATCTGCCGGCGTCCATCGCGCGGTTGACGCTGGTGCAGCGGGACAACAAGGGCCTGTTGGCGACCGTCACGGTCGACCGCGACGCGGCGGCCGATGCGGCGATCGTCGACCACCTCTACGACGACCTGGAGGCGCGCGGCTATCGCGTCGCGCAACTCGACATGCGCGAGGACGAGGTCGAACTGGTGGTGGAGGCCGCGGCCGGCGCCGACGGCGACCTTCAGCAAGCCGCCGCGAGCGTGCTGGCGGCGCTGCCGGTGCCGGCGCAACGACTGATCTTCGTGCGCATCGCGGGCGACGCGGTCAGCGAGCGTCTGGTGCTGAGCCGCGACGACATTCAGCGCGCGCAGCGCATCGCCAGCCTGTTCGACGGGCTGGAGGCCAGCGGCTTCGACGTCGGTCGGTTCGAGATCGAGCGGGACCGGGCGCAGCTCACGCTGACCGCCGCCGAGCACATGCCGGACAGCAGCTTTCAAGTGGCGGCACGGCTGATCGACGAGCATGCGCCCGAGCCGCTCGACGAACTGACGGTGATCGGTGTGCGCGCAGGCTTGGAGACGACGCGTTTCACGTGGCGCCGCCGGGAGGACGAGACGCAGCAGGATGCGGCTGCGGCGGGCGCCAGTGCCGGGGCCGACAGGGCGCCGTCGCCGCCGGTCCGGCAGCTCTCGCCGGAAGCGCGTCAGGCGATCGTCGCGGCGATCGTCCGCGATCTGAACCACGAGGGCTTTGCCGTCGACGCGGTGCGGCTGGATCGACTGCGGGCCACCGCCTTCGTCACGCCGACGCGATTCCGCCAGACCGCGCGCAATATCGGCCGGGCGGCCCGCGTGCTGGCCAACAACGCGCCTGGCACGGTCGAGGAATTGACGGTCGTGACCCTGTCGTCGGGACTGGAAACGGCCCGCGTCACGCTCATGCGCAAGGACCTGGAAGCCGCCGAGCAGGCCCTGGGCAGCAGCGACGAGATCTGGGCACATGCCCGGTTCGAGCCGCCCGAGGGGGCTTGGCCGCCGGCCACCACGACGCCAGAGGACGCCGACCGCAACCCGGAACGCTATCCCGATTTCTCCTGGAGTTTCCGTCCGGGCGTTGCCCAGTTCGTCGGCGGCCGTGAGGGCTTGCTGCTCTATCAGGTGTTCATCTCGGCGGACGCCTCGCTGGAACTGGCCCGCGGCCTCAGCATCGGCGGCGCCGTCAGCTACGACCTGTTCGGCAACTTCGACGAACTCAATACCCCCTCCGACAGCCAACTGCCCAGGGTTCGCAGCGACATCCAGGAGTATCTGCGGGCCGCGCGCCTGTCGCTCGGTCGGCTGCAGGCCGACTATCTCTTCCAGCCGGCGCCCGATTGGTTCGCGCGGCTATCGGGCGGCATTTTCGAGCAGATGTATGGCGGCTTCAGCGGCGAGGTGCTGTGGCGACCCTATGGCTCGCGTTTGGCATTCGGTGTCGACATCAACCGGGTGCGCCAGCGCGACTTCGACCAGCGCCTGGCCTTCCGCGACTACCAGGTCACCACCGGCCACTTCAACCTCTATTACAAGCTGCCGGTCTACGACCTGTTGTTCGAAGTGCATGCCGGACAGTTCCTGGCCGGCGACCGCGGCGCGCAGTTCGTGCTGTCGCGTCGCTTCGAATCCGGCGTGCGGGCCGGCGTCTGGGCCACGTTCACCGACGTGCCATTCGCCGTCTTCGGCGAGGGCAGTTTCGACAAGGGCTTCTTCGTCAGCGTGCCGTTCGACGTGTTCCTGCCGGAATCGAGCCGGCGCAGCAGCAGCTTCGGCTTCCGTCCGCTGACCCGCGATGGCGGCCAGTTGGTCACCGTTGGCAAGCGGCTCTTCCCGCTGGTCGATGTCGGCAACGTCGACCGCATCATGGACGACTGGTCGAGGCTGTTGGAGTAGGCGTGGCGAGTGCCGGATAGCCGGCATAGAGCCGGGCATAGGCGCGCAGCATGGCATCGATGGCGAAGCGGTCCTCTGCCCGTCGGCGCGCGGCCGCGCCCCGTCGCGCCCGTTCCGCGGTCGGCACGGCGAGCGCCGACAGCAATGCCGCCGCCAGCGCCGGCGGATCCTGCGCCGGGGCCAGCCAGCCCGTGTCGCCCAGCACCCGCGCGCAGTCGCCCACGTCGGTCGCCACGCAAGGCGTGCCGGCCGCCATTGCTTCGATCAGCGCGTTGGGCGAGCCTTCGCTGAAGGAGGCCGACACCGCCAGATCGAAGGCCGCCAGCAGGCCCGGCATGTCGGTGCGCGACCCCAGCAGGCGCACCCGCCGGGCCAGATCGTGGCGGGCGATCAGCGCGGCCAGCGCGGCGTTGCCTTCGTCCACGTCCTCGCCGCACAGCACGAAGACGGCATCCGCGCGCGCGCGCGCCACCGCCGCGGCCGCCGCTAGGAATCCGGCATGGTCCTTGTGCGGATGGTAACGGGCGGCCAAGCCGATCAGGCGACTGCCGGCCGGAAGCGCGAGCGATTGGCGAAGCCGGGCGCCGGCATCCGGATCGGGCCGGAAGCGCTCAAGATCGACGCCGTTGTCGATCAGGCACAGGCGGCCCGAGGCATAGCCGAAGGCGGCATGCACCCCCAACGCCGCCTGGGAATTGCAGACGATGGCGTCGGGCAGGCTGGCCGAGAGCCAGGCACAGGCCCGGGCGACCGCCCGCGTGCCCCAGCGACAGGCGGCACTCGACAGATCGGTCTGCCGGATATTCCAGTAGACCCGGGGCACGCCCGCCGCCCGGGCGGCGAGGCCGCCGACCAGATCGGCATGGTAGAGCCAGGTCTGCACCGCGTCCGGCCGGCGCCGGCGAATGAGCCGCGCCAGCCGCCAACAACTGCCGGGTTCCAGGCGGGCGGGCCGCATGCCCAACCCTTCGACGGCGACCCCCAGCGCCGCCAGCCGTTCGCCCATCGGCCCGCGTTCGGCCAGCGAGACGACCGACATGTCCACGCCCAATGCCGTCCGATGGCGGGCAAGCTCGTAGAGCTGGCTCTGCGCGCCGCCAACCGGCAGCGCGGTGATGACGTGCAGGACGTGCGGCAACGCGCTCAGGAAGCGGCGGGCGGGATGGCGGCGGTGCGCTCGACGATCAGCCGATAGGCCTCCGGCCGACGATGCGCGGCAAAATTGAAAATGGTGTCCTTGTAGGATGCGCAGCGGTCGAGATCGCAGGCGGCCACCACCAGTTCGTCACCCAGCGTGGTCGACTGCGCCATGATCTCGCCGGAGGGTGCGATGATGCTGGATTGGCCGAGCTGGTCGATCCCTTCTTCGCGCCCGGCCTTGGCGACGCCCACCACATAGGTGCCGTTCTGATAGGCGCCGGCCTGCATGACGAGCTGGTTGTGGAAATTGCCGAGACTGTCGTGCTCGGGCGCACCGGGGTTGTGCACCGGCGTGTTGTAACCGAGCACGATGAGCTCCACGCTTTGCAGACCCATGACGCGATAGCATTCGGGCCAGCGCCGGTCGTTGCAGATCATCATTCCCACATTTCCGCCAAAGGCGCGGACCACGGGAAAGCCCAGGTCGCCGACCTGGAAGTAGTATTTCTCCAGGTTCTGGAAGGGGTGCTCGGGGCGGTAGCCGCTGCGGCCGGGCAGATGCACCTTGCGGTACTTGCTGACGATCCGCCCCGCCTTGTCGACCAGGATCGCGGTGTTGAAGCGGCGCTTGCCGCCTTGCGCACCCGGCGCCAGCTCGGCGTAGCCCAAATGGAAGCCGATGCCCAGCCGGCGGGCCTCGGCGAACAGCGGCTCGGTCTCGTTGGATGGCATGCTAGTTTCGAAATAGCTGTCGATCTCGACGTCGTCGGCCATGTACCAGTGCGGGAAGAACGCGGTCAGCGCGGCCTCCGGAAACACCACCAGGTCGCATTGCCGCCGATGCGCCTCGCGCAACAGCCGCAACATGCGTTCGACCGCCTGTCCGCGGGTTTCGCTGCGCTGGATGGGACCCATCTGCGCCGCGCCGATCGTCACCACCCGTGCCATGCCCTGCTCCGCTCGCTGTCCGCCCGATGCCTCACGGCGCCGGCGGCCGCCCCACCAGCCGGCGGTAGCTGGCGGCATCGACCGCCCCTTCGCTGCCGATCAACAACACCTTGGTGGCCGCGGTCAACCCGAAGGCTTCCGCCGTCGCCGGCCGGGCCATCGCCGCGGCAAGACAGGCGAGCCCGGCAACCGCCGATTCGCCGGCGATGACCGGCGGTTGCAACGTCGCCAGCCGGCGCATCGCGGCGATCGCCGCCGCGTCGTCGACGCGGGCAAAAGCGAACGCCCCCAGTCGCAATTCGTCCCAGGCAACCAGCGAGACCTCGCCGCAGCTCAGGCCGGCCTGCACGGTGTCGAGGTCGCCCTTGGCCGGCGCCGGCCGCCCGGCCCGGGCCGATTGGTATACGCAATCGGCGCGCGACGGCTCGACCACGATCAGGCGGGGCGCGTTGACCGCCCAGCGCTGCCGGAAGCGCGCCGACAAGGCCGCGGCCAGGCCGCCGCAACCGGCCTGCACGAACAGATGACTGGGCGGCGCCTCCTCGGCCATGCCGTCGGCCGCCTCGTCGGCCAGCAGGCCATACCCGGCCATGATCGCCCGCGGCACTTCCAGATAACCGGGATACGCCGTATCGGAGACCACGAACCAGCCTTCGGCGGCGGAGCGGCGGGCAGCCTCGCGCACGCTGTCGTCGTAGTTGCCGGGCACCCGAACGACCGTGGCGCCCAGCGCCCTCACCGCATCGGCCCGCTCCTGGCTCACCTCCTGGTGCATGAAGATGCGCGCCTGGCAGCCGAACAACCGCGCCCCCCAGGCCACCGAACGGCCATGGTTGCCGTCGGTCGCCGTGGCCACGACGAGATCGGCGGTGGCCCGGGCAAGGCCACCCGAACGCAGCTCCACCGCCGAGACAGCGCGGCCGAGCCGGTCCGCCAGCACCGCTTGCAGGATGCCCAGCACGGCGTAGGCGCCGCCCAGCGCCTTGAAGCTGCCAAGGCCGAACCGCCCCGCCTCGTCCTTGTACCAAACCCGGGCGAGGCCGAATTCACGCTCCAGCTCGAAGAGCCGGCGCAATGGCGTTACCTGGTAGTCGGGCCAGCGCTCGATCTCGCTCCGGGCGGCGGCGAACGCCGCGCCGTCGACCGCGACGTCCCGATCGCGGTCAAGCGCTCGCTGCGGGTTCAACAGATAGTCCAAGCGCCACCCCCGATCGGTTGGGGGCACTATACGCCTATCGGGCGCCCGCTCCCGCCAGATGCGCCTGGCTTCCACCCTGGCGCATCGCCCGCTGCAGCTTTTCGAAGGCGCGCACCTCGATCTGCCGCACCCGTTCGCGGCTGATGTTGTAGTGCTGGCTCAATTCCTCCAGCGTCGCCGGTTCGTCCTTCAGCCGGCGCTCGCTCAGGATGTGCCGCTCGCGCTCGTTCAGCTTTTGCAGGCCGGCCCTCAGCAGCGAATGCCGGCCTTCCCGCTCCTGGCGCTCCATGAGCTGGGTTTCCTGGTCAACCTGCTCGTCGACCAGCCAGTCCTGCCATTCGCCCTCGCTGTCGCTGCGCACCGGCGCGTTGAGCGAGTTGTCCAGCGCGGCCAGGCGACGATTCATCGTCACCACGTCCTGCTCCGGCACGTTCAGCTTGCGCGCGATCAGCGCCACCTGATCGGGCAACAGGTCACCTTCCTCGATCGCCCTGATCTGGCCCTTCACCCGGCGCAGGTTGAAGAACAGCTTCTTCTGCGCCGCCGTGGTTCCGATCTTCACCAGCGACCAGGAACGCAAGATGTATTCCTGGATATTGGCCCGAATCCACCACATGGCGTAGGTGGCCAAGCGGAAGCCGCGTTCGGCGTCGAACCGCTTGACCGCCTGCATCAGGCCGATATTGCCTTCGGCGATCAACTCGCCAACCGGCAGTCCATAGCCGCGGTAGCCCATGGCGATCTTGGCCACGAGCCGCAGATGGCTGGTGACCAGGCGATGCGCGGCCTCGGTGTCGCCGTGCTCGCGTTGGGCCTTGGCGAGCATGTACTCCTCGTCCTGGTCCAGCATGGGAAAGCGCCGGATTTCCTGCAGATAGCGGGACAGCCCGCCATCCGGCGAGATCGCCGGCAGGGAAATCGAAACGCTCCGACCGTTGTTCATGGGTGTGTTGTCCCCTACCCTCGAATTGAGACTAATTTAGTCTCATAATCGCCTTTTGTCAAGAATACCTGACTGGCTCAGTCGGATTTATAGCACGCCTTTCGCCGGGCGCCGTTCAAGCCTGCGTGTACTAGCCGGCAAGCCGCCCCAGGGCTTCCTTCAGGCTCAGCAGGTCGGCCGGCAACGGGCTCTCGAAACGTAACCGCTGACCGGTTACCGGATGACGAAAGCCCAGCAGCCAGGCATGCAGAGCCTGACGCCGGGGCATGGCTTGCCCCAACTTTGTGGCGAGAGCATCGCCCAGCAGGGGGTGGCCGAGATGGGCGAGATGCACGCGGATCTGGTGCGTGCGGCCGGTTTCCAGCCGGCATTCCAGCAGCGCCGCCTGACCGGCGTAGCAGGCCAGTTGCCGATAGTGGGTCACTGCCGCCTTGCCGCCTTCGCGCACCACCGCCCGGCGCTGGCGTTCCACCGGGTGACGGGCGATGGCCCCTTCGATGCGCCCGGCGGCAGGCAGCGGACAGCCGATGCAGAAGCAGTGATAGGCCCGCTCGACGCTGTGCCGGGCGAACTGTCGGGCAAGGCCGCGATGCGCGCGGTCGTGCTTGGCCACCACCAACAAGCCGGTGGTGTCCTTGTCCAGGCGGTGCACGATGCCAGGGCGCGCCACGCCGCCCACCCCCGAAAGGCTGTCGCCGGCATGCGCCAGCAAGGCATTGACCAGGGTGCCGTCGGGGTTGCCGGCGGCCGGATGCACCACCAGGCCGGCCGGCTTGTCGAGCACGAGCAGATCGGCATCCTCGTACACGATGGCCAGCGGCAGGCGTTGCGGGCGCGGGCCGGCCGGCTGCGGCGGCGGTAACGCCAGCCGCACAGCTTGACCGCTTTTGACCCGTTCGTTGGCGTCCGTTATGGTCCGTTCGCCGACCCGCACATGGCCCTGTTCGATCAAGGCCTTGAGGCGCGTGCGGGAAAATTCCGGCAGGGCCGAGGCCAGAATGCGGTCCAGCCGGCAGCCGGCTCCCTCGGGCGGTACGACCAGGGTGCGCTCTGCGTGAGATGACGGCATGGCTGGAGACTGGACCGAAGTCCCCCGCTGGCTCAAGCTGAGCGTCGCGGCCATGAGCGTTTTGCTGGTTGCCGGCCTGATCGCCCTCGTGGTGGGCATCGCCCGCACCGCTGGCAAGGCTGCGGCCGCGCCACAGCCGATCGGCGAACTCGGTTTCGAACTGCCGGCGGGACGGGAAATCCGCCAGATCGGCGCCGCCGACGGCCGCCTCTTTGTCGCCATTGCGCCGCCGGGGGCGCCGGTCGAGCGCGTGCTGGTGATCGACGTGGCCAGTGGCCGACGGCTGGGCAGCCTGAGCCCGGTGCCCGGCCCGTGATCCTGCTGGCCCCGTCGGCCGCGGCCGCGCTGCGCGTGGCGGTGGAGGCCGCCTACCCTGACGAGGGCTGCGGCCTGTTGATCGGCCGCCGCGAGGGCGAACGGATCCTGGTGTCGCGTTCGCTCGCCTCGCCCAACCTGGCGGAGGACCGCCGGCACCATTTCGAGGTCGACCCGCGCCTGCGCCTGCGCCTGCAGCGCGAACTTCGGGGCGGGCTTGACGACCTCGTCGGGCACTTCCATTCCCACCCTGACGGCCCCGCCGAACCCTCGGCCTCCGACCTCGAATGCGCCTATGAGCCGACGCTCTGCTGGCTGATCGCCAGCGTGGCGGGTGGCCGACAGGTGGCGTTGAATGGCTTTCGCGTTGCCGCCGACCGTCGCCGGTTCGAGGCCGTGCCCCTGTCAATTGCCTGATTCCGCGGAGCCGCAATGCACCTCAACTTCACCAGCGACAACGCCAGCGGCATCGCCCCCCGCATCCTGCGGGCGCTGGCCGAAGCCAATGCCGGTCCGGCCATGGCCTATGGCGCCGACGCCTGGACGCAAGCCTGCGAGCGGTCCTTTGCGCAGGTGTTCGAGCACGAGGTGGCCTGTTTCCCATTGGCCACCGGCACGGCCGCCAACGCACTGGCGCTGGCCGCGCTGGTGCCGCCCTATGGCGCCATCCTCTGCCACCGTGACGCGCATATCGCGGTCGACGAGTGCGGCGCGCCCGAATTTCACACCGGCGGCGCCAAGCTGCTGTTGCTGGACGGCGCGCATGCCCGACTGTCCGCGGCAGGGCTGGATGCGGCACTGGCCGGCGCGGCCTTCGGGGTCGAGCACCATGTGCAGCCGGCGGCGGTATCGCTGACGCAAGCCAGCGAAGCCGGCACCGTCTACCGCCCGGCCGAGATCGCCGAGCTCGCGGCCATCGCCCACCGCTACCGCTGTCAGGTGCACATGGACGGCGCGCGCTTCGCCAACGCGGTGGCCTCCCTTGGCGCCAGTCCGGCCGACGTCACCTGGCGGGCGGGGGTCGACGTGCTGTCCTTCGGCGCCACCAAGAACGGCGCGCTGGCGGCCGAGGCGGTGTTGTTCTTCCGCCCGGAACTCGCCGCGCAGTTCCGCTATCGCCGCAAGCGGGCGGGACACTTGCTTTCCAAGCAGCGCTTCCTGTCGGCGCAATTGACCGCCTACCTGGCCGACGGCGCCTGGCTGGCCGATGCGCGCCACGCCAACGCCCAGGCGCGGCAGCTGGCGGAGGGCCTGGCGAGCCTGCCCGGCGTCACCCTGGCGCACCCGACCGAGGCGAACGAGGTGTTCGCGGAGTTGCCGGAGACGGCGATCGGCGAACTGCAACGCCAGGGCGTCGGGTTGCATCGCTGGCAGGGCCGCGTCGTGCGGCTGGTGACCGCTTTCGATACCGATCCGGCGGCGGTCGACCGGGTGTTAACCATCGCCGCCGGAGCAAGCGCCAGGGCGGCGGTCTGAAGCGGCTTTACGCCGGCGGCCTTCGACACTATTTAGGCCGTGTCAGCGCGGTCCGGCGGCGAGCCGGGCCGCGTTGACCGTTGGCCCGGACGGTTGCCTGCACAATGATCCGTAACATCGCCATCATCGCCCATGTCGATCATGGCAAAACCACGCTGGTGGACGCGCTGTTTCGCCAGGCCGGCACGTTCCGCGCCAACCAGCAGGTCGCCGAACGCGCCATGGACTACAACGACCTGGAGCGCGAGCGCGGCATCACCATCCTGTCGAAATGCACCTCCGTCGATTGGCGGGGCACCCGCATCAACATCGTCGACACGCCGGGACATCACGATTTCGGCGGCGAGGTGGAGCGCATCCTGAAGATGGTCGATGGCGTGCTGCTGCTGGTCGACGCGGTCGACGGGCCGATGCCGCAGACCAAGTTCGTTACCCAGAAGGCGCTGAAGTTGGGCCTGCGGCCGATCGTGGTGATCAACAAGGTCGATCGGCCCGACGCCCGCGCGCTGGCCGTGCAGGACGAGGTGTTCGAGCTGTTCCTGCTGCTGGAGGCGAACGAACAGCAACTCGACTTCCCCACCGTGTTCGCCTCTGCCCGCGAAGGCTGGGCGACGCTGCAGGCCGGCGGGCGGGCCGACGATCTGACCGAACTCTTCCAGTTGATCGTGGGCGATGTGCCGCCGCCCCGGGTCGAACGCCAGGCACCCTTCGCCATGCTGGCGACCATGCTGGAGTACGACAACTATCTGGGCCGCGTGCTGACCGGGCGGATCGAGGCGGGCGACTTGCGCCAGAACGACCCCATCCGGGCACTGGCGCCCGATGGCCGGGTGGTGGAGGCAGGCCGCGTCACCCGGCTGTTGACGTTCCGCGGGCTGGAACGGGTACCGGTGGACAGCGCGGCGGCCGGCGACATCATCGCCATCGCGGGGCTCGCCAAGGCGACCGTCGCCGACACGCTGGCGGCGCCCGAGGTCACAACGCCGCTGGCCGCCAACCCGATCGACCCACCAACGCTGGCCATGACCTTTTCCATCAATACCTCGCCCCTGGCCGGCCG
>Ga0194128_10004228_pt1 | contig 21280 bp, 27 predicted proteins | sample TA2KigCa65mmetaG_FD_148650 | JGI IMG/M metagenome (GOLD analysis project Ga0194128, IMG submission 148650) | Freshwater microbial communities from Lake Tanganyika, Tanzania - TA2015037 Kigoma Deep Cast 65m | ecosystem: Environmental > Aquatic > Freshwater > Lake | place: Tanzania: Lake... | reverse complement strand
AAGCTCCTTTTCTAAACATTGTTTTCCAATATTTCTGAACAGTCTGTATTCCACCCAAATTCCAACGCACCCTTTGTTTTGTCCATGTTTTAAAGTTCTCGGGAACAGTAGTATAAACAATTGCGCCATAAGACATCTTTGTCTTATAACCCTCACTTAAAATATGCCAGGTGATCTCTATATCTTCCGTTAAGTTTTTAGGATCAAAACCTCCGAGTCTTTTAACTAAGTCTTTTCTATAAACACTTAAGGGGCCATTAGTAACATATACAGAGTCTACAAAATCAAGTAGTTTTCTTGTCCAGGCAATTATTGAATAATCCATAACCTGAAATTTTCCAAGCCAATTTCTTTTATTTTTTACCAGAACTCTAGATGTAACAGCTCCAACTTGCAGATCATCAAAATGTCCAACCATTTTAGTAAGAGAGTCTTTTTTAGGATAAGAATCCGCGTCAACTACTGCAATAAGTTCACCTTTTGCTATTTTAATTGCTTCATTTAAAGAGTTAGCCTTGCCAGAATTCTTTTTATCAAGTAAAATAACACCATTGTATTTCTTGACTAACTCTAAAGCAATATTTTTAGTATTATCCTTACTACCATCATTAATAATTATAATTTCTTTCTTTTCTATAGGATAATCTATATCACTTAAAGCCTGAATAGTTTCAGCTAAACTCTTTTCTTCATTATAAGCAGGAACTAAAAAAGAAACGGAGTAATATTTAGTAGGAGCAGGGCTAGAAAAAAGCTTATGTCTATTTCTATAATGTAACAAAACAAATATCATAAGAAAAAATATTCCAAAGAAAAATAACCATATATACAAAGAGGTAAAAAAATCCATTAGGCCTTTTCACCTTCAATAGTACTTTTATCAAAGTCCTTATCAGCTACATTAAAATAATTGTAAAAGTTTTCGCTTAGAGATATTTCAGCTGTATGCCCAACTTTCTTTTTTATTATTAAGCCCATTTCAACAAATTTAGCAACATGGTCATATGCCTTATTTCCTCTTATCTTAATCAATATTGATTGTTTCATAGGTTGTTTGTAAGCTATTATTGCAAGAGTTTCCTGTTCTGCCTTAGTAAATTCAGAGTTTCCTGTAGCTAATCTATTAACCATATATACAAAGTCAGGATGAACGTCCATTTTCCATAAATCTTCTCTACGTACCACCTCTACGCCTTTTCCTTTGTATCTTTCTTCTAAAGTTCTAAGAATATCTCTAAGTAGTAAAGGGTTGACATCAGTCAAAGCAACTAGCTCTTTCAAACTCATAAATTTGCCTGAAACAAATAAAGCAGCTTCTACTTTTCTTATATTGTCCACTTCTCTAGCTTCATCAAGTTCATTTACATTTCCAGTAAAAGAATCGTCCATAACAAAACAACCCTTGTGTTATTTAAAAACATTTCAGCCTACAAATAATATCAAAAAGCTTTCAATAATTGCAGCTAACATAAGCAAAGGTACAACTAGGGCGAGAAATACCTTCAAAGATCCTCTAAACCTTCGCTTGAAAGTAAGCATTTTTTCATTGTTAAAGAAAGACATCCCTAAATGAATACCCAATCCAAGAGAAATGAATATGGCAGGCAACTCAAATATCCCGTGAGGCAATATCCTCCATATTACTAATAATCCAGCAACAGGCACAGCCTTAGAATAAACATATCCTAAAACAGCTCCATTGAAAATTGCATTAAAAAGCGGAAATATTCCGAAGAAAGCCCCAAGGAATAAAACAGATAATGCACTCGTGACATTATTACTAAAAATAAACCAAAGAAGCTCTAAAGCATCAAGGCCCTGAGTTTTCAAAAATATTTCTCTTAATTGTTCATCTAAAAACCCCAGTTGACTAGAAGCGAAATAACCAAGCACAGCACTTAAAAAAAATATAATCATTGAGAGATAAACATATTTTTTATGAGATGAAACATAACTCAAAGACTCATTAAAGGAACGAGTAAAATCCTTTTTCCAAGACCCATTTTTTTTATTTTGTTTAACCATTCTTTATTACTCTATTCAATAGTTTAACCTTTTGCTTATATTTATTTCTGAGGTATGCTCCATATACCAAACCTACAACTAAACCCCCGAAGTGAGCCATATTTCCAATAGGTAATTTAACAAAAAAGCCTATGATTAATAGAGGAACTATAGCTATAATAGGCGTAAGCCAAAATGGAAGTCTTAAAGGCATTGCAAATCTTCTACTAAGCGCGGCACTTGGAGAAAACATTGCAAATATCATAACAAATATCAATATGCCTCCAATGATATCAACAATATTTGATATTGAAGGCAAAACTCCTGCAATCAAAACTTGTAAGATTATAACTATAAGAGGACCAATTATAAGATAAACTTTCTTTTTAGGGAGTAGAGTAGCAAGTATCCCCAATATACCAAAAATAGCTCCGCTAGCCCCAACAGCATAATCATCTATCCCACCAAAAATAAAATCTCCTCTTGGAAAAAACTGACCTAGATAAGCAAATAAAACAAAAAATAAAGAACCTACTATTCCAGCAATTAAATAAAACCAAAAGAATCTTTTTCTTCCTATAATTTGCTCAGTTAATCCTCCAAGGAAAAACAAAGATAACATATTAACAAATAAGTGGAAGAAACTACCGTGCATTAGTATGCTTGTGAAGATAGTCCAAACATTTTCACCAGATAAAACAGAAGAAGATTTAACAGCTATAAAATTAATCAAGTCTTTATAAAATATTGAAATAATTGAAATAAGGAAAAATAAAACAACATTTACAATTATTATAGTTGTAGTCAAGCTAAAAGTTTTTCTAATAAAAGTAGACGTGGGATTACGTCTGTAATCTCTTCTATAAACCATCAGTTATTTCTTTTTCCTCTTCTTAGAAGCAGGCTTGGCTTTCTTTCTTTCCTTCTTGACTGGCTTTTTAGATTTAGAACTAGTAGACTTCTTTGTCTTTTTCTTAGCAGGTTCACTTTTAGCAGGTTTAGAAGCAATAAGTTTGTCTATCTCTACTTGTATTTGAGAAGATTTTTCTGTAAGCTTAAGTATAATCTTTTCTATTTCTTTTACTCCTTCAGCAGAATCTTTCAAAGAATAAACCTCTCCGCATTCAGTACATGTAAACTCGTTAAGTAAAGCCTGTTCGTCAGAGACTTCTAGATTACAATTCTTACATAAGTAAAACTGCCTTATCTTCATGACAGCAAGGATACTCTCTTGTATAGATATCTCATTAGTAAGGGAATTCTTGTAATTAACCAAACACTTATGTTCATCAAGAGTCCAGAAATAAGTATACCATCCTCCACTCTTAAGATCTTTCTTCCTCATGAAGCGTACAAGTCCGCTATCGGCAAGTTTGTAAAGAATATTCCTTGTCTGGTTGATTGTCATGTTCAATTTCTTCGCTATAAGGAATTCATTAACATTTTTCTTTTTGAACAAAACATCAACTATTTTGTCTGTTCCAGACCCAGCGACAATAGAAACATATTCCTTCAAAAATTTCTCAAGCATAAAAACTTTCAACAAACTAACAATAAAAACCTTTCGATAGAAAAGTGTAACTCCTATACAATTAAGATAAACCTATATAAATAAACTTTGAAATATATCAAAATATGTTTGGAAAAAAGAAAGATTCTAGGTCTGAACTACCTGAATTACCGATGTCTGAAGGTCCTTCAATGAGAGATTATCAGAGAACTATGCTTCCTCCAATAAAATCGCCACAAGAAGAAGTGCATGGGCTACCTTCATTCCCTGATTCACTAATGAATAAAGGATTTAGTCAAAGTATAATAAAAAGCGCAGTTGGAGATGAGGATAAGAATCTTCCAGAGTTACCTGAGTGGAACCAAGAACCCATTCAAATGAAACCTGCAAGAACAATGGAAATGGATGATTGGACTGCAAGACCTTCAATACCTCAAATGCAAAGACCAACAATGGCAGATGCTTTAAGAATGACTGCTCCAAAAAGCCAAGTCAATGATAAAAGACCATTATTTGTAAAACTTGATAAGTTCAAAGAAGCGCGAGACTCACTTCTAAAAATATCGGAAAAACTCGATGAAATGGACGAACTTCTAAAAATGATCAAAGATATAAAGGTAAAGGAAGATACAGAGATAACAAGCTGGGAAAAAGATATTGAAAGTATAAAGGCTAGAATACTCTTTATCAACAAAGAGATATTTGAAAATGCCTACTGAAGAACAATTCGTCGGTTTAGAGAAACCAAACGTCGTCACAGGGAAGAAACACCTCCTTTATGCAGAAATGGAAGTCCTTACTTCTCTTAAAAAGTATAATTCTTACAAAAAGCTAAGAAAAGAAGAACTCGCTCTTAAAAATCTTCTAAAAAGAGTAATACTAGACCTAAGAAAGGAAATGGAAATAATGGCCCAATATATCCCTCCTGTAAAAGAAAAAGTAATAAAAGTAGAAACTCAAGTAAACCCAACACCTGGAAAGAGAGATACATTAGAACAAGAAATAAGCGATATAAGAAAAAAGATAGCTATGCTAGGCGGTTAACAAATTTTAAAAACAGCCAAATCACGTTATCCTATATGATATCTAGACAAGACCTAATTAAGAAGTATATTGATTTCTTCAAGTCTAAAGGCCATAAAGAAGTACCTAACTCTTCTCTTATACCAATTAATGATCCGACAGTCCTTTTTACAACTGCAGGAATGCATCCACTAGTACCATACCTTATAGGTCAAAAGCACCCCCTAGGTAAGAGATTAGTAAACGTGCAAAGATGCATAAGAACAGATGATATAGATGAAGTTGGAGACGCTACGCACCATACATTTTTCGAAATGCTGGGAAACTGGTCGCTAGGAGACTATTTCAAAGATGTGGCAATAAATTATAGTTTCGAATTTTTGACTAAAATCTTAAAAATTCCAATGGATAAATTAGCAATAACTTGTTTCGTAGGAGATAAAGACTGTCCTAAAGATGAAGAGTCGTATAAAATCTGGATAGATCTAGGAATCCCTAAAGAAAGAATAGCTTTCTTGCCTAAAAAGAACAACTGGTGGGGACCGGCAGGTACAGTAGGCCCATGCGGACCAGATACAGAAATGTTCTATTGGTCTAACAATAATAAAAAAACTCCTAAAGTCTTTAACCCAGATGATAAAAATTGGATAGAAATATGGAATGATGTTTTCATGCAATATGAAAAAACTGAAAGTGGAAAATTTATACAATTAAAACAAAAAAATGTAGATACTGGAATGGGTCTCGAAAGAACATTAGCAGCATTAAGTAGTTTAGATGATAATTATGAAACAATTCTATTCAAACCACTAATAAAAGAAATAGAAAAAATATCTGGAAAGAAATATGAAAACCATAAAAAAGAAATGAGAATTATCTCTGATCATATTAAAGCTTCGGCATTCATAATTGCAGACGGAATATCCCCAAGTAACACAGGTCAAGGATATATATTAAGAAGATTAATTAGAAGATCAATAAGGTATGGTAGATTATTGGGAATAGAAACAAATTTTACAAAAGAAGTAGTTAAACCAATTTTTGAAGTTTACAATGACTATAAAGAATTAGAAAGTAATGAAGATCAAATAATAATAAAACTTGAAGAAGAAGAGAATAAATTCAAAAAAACAATAGAAAAAGGAACAAAACAATTTGAGAAATTAGCAAAGGAAAATAAAGAAATCTCGGGTAAAGATGCATTTCTCCTTTTCCAATCATTTGGGTTTCCAATAGAAATGACTATGGAAATGGGAAAAGAAATGGATATTAAAGTAGACAAAAAAGGATTTGATGAAGAATATCAAAAACATCAGGAATTATCTAGAACAACTTCAGCGGGGGCATTCAAATCAGGATTAGCAGATCATTCAGAAACCACAACAAGACTTCATACAACAACCCATTTACTAAATGAAGCCTTAAGTAGAATCTTAGGACCAGAAGTAGCTCAAAGAGGTTCAAACATTACACCTGAAAGAACAAGATTCGATTTCGTATTTAACAGAAAATTAACAGAAGAAGAAATAAAGAAAATAGAGGACATGGTCAATCATATAGTAAAAAAAGGCTTGAATGTAAAGTCCGAAGAAATTGATTATAAAGATGCAATAAAGACGGGAGCGAAAGGTGAATTCGGCCACAAGTACCCAGAAAGAGTCTCTGTTTACACAGTAGTTGACAAAGATGAAAAAACAGGTTATTTCAGTAGAGAAATATGTACTGGACCTCATGTAAAAAACACTAAAGAAATAAAGAAAATAAAAATAATAGAGCAATCCAGCGTCTCAGCAGGAGTAAGACGTATTAAAGCAATCGTAGAAAATTAAATTTTTAAAATTGCAAAGTACAAACAAGTTAATCCCAACAATAAAGTATAAACTGCAAACCAAATTAAGTTTCTTTTATTATTAAGTACAAAATTAAAAGATATATGAACAAAAATCAAACCAACTAAGAAACATATCAAAGATGGAAGTAAAAGCTCCAAAGGAATTGTCCTATTTCCAAAAGTTACTAAATTAGCACCTATTATTGTAGGAATAGAAAGTAAATAAGAGAATTTTACAGCTTCTTTTTCTTTCAAACCAAATAATAAACCTGAAGAGATAGTCATTCCACTTCTAGAAACTCCTGGAAATAAAGATATAATTTGAGCAAACCCAATAAGTAATGCCTTAGAACGACTAAGAGATGAAGCACTGTTCAATTTAGTAGATGAATAAACACCAATAAATAATGCAGTACTTGTAATAATCCATCCAAAGCCCAAAACAAGGAAAGTAGAAGATATCTCAAAATAACTCCTAAAAATGAATCCAAATATTGCAGCAGGAATACTTGCAATTATAATTAAGAAACCAAGTCTAGAATTAGCAGTCTTCCATTTAGAATGAAGTAAATCTCTTACAATAGCTACAATATCCTTCCTAAAATAAACAAAAACAGCCATTAAAGTCCCAAAATGTAATGCAACTTCTAAGTCTAAACCACTTTGAACTCCAAGAATCAACTCAAACAAGTAAATATGTCCTGAACTAGAAACAGGAAACCATTCAAGAATGCCTTGAATTAGAGCTAAAACGAGGACTGAAACATCCATAAATTTTAAAAAAAAATTAAGTTAAAAAAACCTTCTATTCTTCAGATTCCTCAGTGAAATCAGAAACTCCATGGATAACATCTAAAACATTTCTTTCTTCAGGTGTTATTCCGTAGAAAGAGTCCACAACCTCAAGTTTCTCAACAAGAGCCACAACCCTCCTATCACGAAGCCCATTTACATTAGCCATATCATCACCTCCGCAACTTCAATATCAAAATTCTTTATATACAAACAACAAACAACAACATATCATTCAAAGGATATTTATCATTAAATAGCAAACAACTTTTTAGTGACAATCAAGCTATTTATAAACAGTTTCACCAAAAAAAGACAAAAAGGTGTAACTAAGGAATCCTCAAATGATTTACATCGTTAAGAGAGTTAATTCTCCATCTTCCAGTGGTATTATCATAATATAAAATAGAAATCCCTGCAGGTTTGAAAGAAAAATGCCTTGTTTCTTGTAAAGACATCCCAGTTAATTTGCTAATTATAATCCTATGAATTCCGCCCCCTATTGTTATTATAACGTTTTTTCCCTTGCTTACTATCTCATCAATAAATAAATTAATATTTTCTAAGTTCTCAATATCTCCTTGAACATCCCCTAATATAAATTCTTTTTTGACCTCGAAGAATCTTTCATCGCTAATTATAGGAACCTCCAATTTATTACTTAATATCTTTCCACTTTGCCTAGAAATATTATAACCATTAACATATACTCTTTCAATCTGGACTTTATCATTAATTAATTTTCTGGCTAATGAATAAAGACCCCTCTCTCCATTTTTAGTAAGATTAGATGAATCATTCTCCCCAGGTTGTATCAAATAAATTTTCATATCACTTTAAATTATATATCAGCGAATAAAAGTGAATACAGGTCTTTTTAAATTTTAATAGTAAAATTTATTCCACATAAATGCCTGGTTTTCCAGGTTTAGCCTTACTTGCTTTACCCTCAGGATCATATTTCTTAGAATCATTTACCGCAAAAACTGAAACTTCTATCCCCAATCTCTTGCTCAATACTTCTTTATCAAAATTTCTTACTTCGGGAGGAATAGCATAAAGATAGATATGTTTAGCATCCCTTCCATCTTTTTCCCTAATAATTCGTAAAATATTCTGTATATCAGAAACTGTCTTCTCAAAAATTTCCTCAATTTTATCTATATTATCATTTATCCTACTCTTATCAGCAGTAGGCCACTCGCTAGTACTTATGAATGTCTTGTATCCAAGTACATTATGCCATATCTCTTCAGCAACATGGGGTGCAAAAGGAGCCAACAATTGTAAGTAAGTTGCAAAATCTCCTTTGTCAATCTCAGATTCAAAAGAATCAAATAAAGCCCTAAGCTTTATTACGACCATATTATAATTAATATTTTTTATACCATTTCCAATCTCAATAATAGCCTTATTAACTTTATGTTGAATTCTAGGAGAAGAACTACCAAATCTAACATTTTTAGAATAATCCCAAACTCTACTAACAAATTTATACATAGATTCAATTCCAGTAGAACTCCATGAAGAGTCTTTATCTGGAGAAGCCATACTCACTAAAAACAATCTAAGAGTATCTGCTCCATACTTAGACGTCATGTCTAAAGGATCAACAACATTACCCCTAGATTTTGACATCACAAATCCGTCCTCTCCATGAACCATTCCTTGATTAAATAATTTAGTAAATGGCTCGCTAACTCTCAAATAACCTAAATCCCTTAAAGCTTTAGTGAAAAATCTCGCATAAATCAAATGCATACAAGCATGTTCTGCCCCACCAGTATAAAAATCAACAGGCATCCAATAACTAATACAATCTGGAGAGATAGGGCTCTTCTTATTTTGAGGGTCAGTGAACCTCATATAATACCAACTAGAATCCATGAAAGTGTCCATTGTATCAGTCTCGCGCCTACCTTTCTTTCCACAATTAGGACATCTTACATTCACAAATTTAGAATTGGTAAGCAACGGATTCCCTTTACCAAAAGTAACTTTTTCTGGCAAAATAACAGGCAAATCTTTTTCAGAAACGGGCACAGCACCACAATCATTACAATAAATTATAGGAATAGGAGTTCCCCAATATCTTTGTCTAGAAATTAACCAATCACGCAATTTGTAATTAGTAACCTCCTTACCAAGTTTCTTTTCTTTCAAAGCAATTTGAATATGTCTAATAGCTTCTTCACTAGTAAGTCCGTTAAATTCGTGAGAGTTAACCAAAACCCCATAATCCTCAAAAGCCTTATTTTTATCAGAATGTTCTCCTTTAGCAGGTTTAATAACCTGTATCAAAGGAATACTATATTTTTTAGCAAAATCAAAATCTCTTTGATCATGAGCCGGAACAGCCATTACAACACCACTGCCGTAATCAGCAACTACAAAATTTCCTATCCAAATAGGAACTTTCTTTCCGCTTAATGGATGAATTGCATAACTTCCACTAAAAACTCCTTCCTTATCCATTTTATCCATATCTTCTTGTTTAGTCGATTTTATTTTCTTAAGAAAAGCATCAACATGTTTCTTCTGTTCTTTAGTAACAATTTCAGAAAGCCTAGAATGTTGAGCACTCATAACTAAAAAAGTAACTCCAAAAAGTGTATCGACTCTAGTTGTAAACACAGGCCATTTTTCTCCATTTATCTCAAACAAAACTTCTGTCCCTTCACTCTTACCAATCCAATTCTTTTGCATTGCCTTGATTCTTTCAGGCCAATCAAGGGAGTCTACATCTTTCAACAGTTCATCTGCATATTTTGTTGTTTTAACAAACCACTGTTCCAAATTCCTGATAACAACATCTATATCTGTATGCCTCCAACATTTACCATTATGAACTTGTTCATTAGCAAGAACACTCTCACACTTATTACACCAATTAACAGGAGACTCTTTTCTGTAAACAAGTCCTTTCTTCAAAAATTGTAAAAAGAAATATTGATTCCATCTATAATATTCAGGATCATGACTCTGAATTTTTCTAGACCAATCATAACTTAAACCAAGAGCTTTCTGCTGATCAATAAACCTCTTTATCGCAGTATCTGTGTATTTGCGAGGATGAGCTCCTTCTTTTATTGCAGCATTTTCAGCAGGTAAACCAAAGCTATCAAATCCCATTGGATGAAGAACAGATTTTCCATTCATTCTCATGAAACGAGCTAAAATATCACCCAAAGTATAGTTGAAAGCATGCCCAATATGTAACCCACTTCCGGAAGGATAAGGATACATTTCAAGAGCATAATATTTCTCTTTCTTAGTATCTTCTTTAGCTTCAAACAATTTCGCCTTTTCCCACTCTTTTTGCCACTTTTTATCAATGGAGCTAAAATTCACAATTTTCATACAAAAGCAACAAAAACCACCAATTTAAAACTTGTGCCTCAAAACAAGTTTTAAGCCTCTTGACCTCAGTCAAGAACGTTTAAAAGTTTCCAATAACATATAAGCCTATGAAAAAGGTGTCATTATTGTCTATTCCAGTAAGAGAAGTTATGGACAAGAACTTTATTACTGTAAAAAAGAATCAAAATGTTGCAGAGATATACGACTTACTAAGAAAAAAATCAAATTTGTACGAAGTAATGGATTACATATATGTAACAGAATCAAATAGAAAACTAATCGGAGTATTCTCAATAAAAGATATTTTCAGATTTCATGCAAAAACTCCCATAGAGGCATTCATGCAAAAGAAAGTCATAACAGCTGCAGCAAGGACAGAAACAGAAAAAGTGGCACATATTGCATTAAAACATGGAATAAAAGCTGTGCCTATAGTTGAAAATGAAAGAATAATAGGAGTAGTCTCTAGTAAAAATTTAATAAAAATAATAAACCAATCGTCCACAAAAGACAGCTTTCATTTTGCAGGTATCCATAAATCTCATTTAGATTATGAAAGCACAATGCACGTTCCTGTAATGAAAAGTATAATCCATAGAGTTCCATGGTTGATAAGTGGCTTGATAGGAATGCTTGCAGTAGCCGCATTTATAGGAATATTTGAAAACACGTTAGAAGAAAATCTAATCATTGCATTCTTTATACCGGTAATAGTTTACGTCTGCGGAGCGTTATGTACTCAAATAGAAACGCTTTTAGTAAGAGATTTAGCAGTTATGGGTAAAGATCTAAAGGTAAGATCATATATATTTAAGCAAGGAATAATAAGCATAGTAATAGCTCTTATGGTTAGTGCATTACTCTTCTTAACAATATCTTCATTCTGGCAAGATAGAGGAATGGCATCAATAATTAGCCTAGCTGCATTTTTATCATTGACCCTAACAACAATAACATCATTTGGAGTAATCTTTGGTATAAAGAAACTAGGAGGGGACCCAGCATTAGGGGGAGGTCCATTTGGAACAGTTATATCGGACTCTCTATCGATAGTAGTTTATCTATTAGTGGCAAACTATTTTCTTTAAAGACTGCAAAATTTGATGAGCGTAGTTTTGTAAGAGCAGTTGATAATCTATAAAGATTTCAACTAGCATTTAAATAATTAGAATTCAGAGATATAACATGATCATAGCACATATATCAAGCGAGAAAATACATTCAACATCTCAAGATTCATTTAGTTTGTATGAAAAGTCTAGATTCGGAGAGAAAGTAAAAGATAGAATAGAATATTCTTGGGTAGAGGCATTGTTCTTGGCAAGTAAAAATAAATTAACATTAAATCATAAAAACAAAGAAATTTCTTTTGATAAAGCAATATCAATAGCAAAAAGGCACGATAAAAGAATTGAAACAAAATTAATATTATTTGAAAATCTCAGAGAAAAGGGGTATATTGTAAAAACAGCTCTAAAGTTTGGAGCAGATTTTAGAGTTTATAAAAAAGGATCAAAACCAGGAGAAGATCACGCTCTTTGGTTAGCATATGTAGTAAGAGAATCAGAACCCCATACATGGCATGATTTCGCAGCAAAAAACAGAGTAGCACATTCAACAAAGAAGAAACTCCTTATAGGAATAGTAGATGATGAAAATGATGTCACTTATTATGAAGTTTCCTGGCTCAAACCATAAAACTATTTATACAGCAACCCCAATAATTTTATATGCCAGATATGCAAAAAGTCCTGCAGACTAAAAACAGGATCTTAGAGGTGATTCAACAAAGAGGTCCAGAACTTCCAGTAAGAGTAGCAGGAACAATAGGTCAAAATAACATCTTTACAGCGGCTTTTATGTCAGAATTAGTAGGCGAACAAAAATTAAAACTAAGTAATATGAGAGTAGGCGGTTCTCCGCTATATTATATTCAAGGTCAAGAAGAACAATTACAGAAGTTCACAGAATATCTTAACCATAAAGAAAAAGAAGCTTTCAAAATACTCAAACAAAATGAAATATTAGAAGATAGCCAACAAGAACCAGCCATAAGAGTAGCCCTAAGAAATATAAAGGATTTTGCAATTCCAATAAAAATAATAGATCAAGGTCAAGAAAGAATATTCTGGAAAATACACACTTCTTCAAATGAAAAGGCAAAAGAATTAATAGAAAACATAATAAAACCAATAGTAAAAACTGAAGTAAAGCAAGAAAGAATAATAGAAAAAGTACAAGAACTAATAGAAAATAAAGTAGAAGTCAAAAAGGAAATTAATCCAGAAGTACAAAAAGCCAAAGAACCAAAGTCAAAAGAGATATCATCTCCATTTTTAGATAAAATAAGAAAGAATATTTCAGATAAAGACTATATTATTACGAAAGAAATATTAACAAAGAAGAAAGAATTTGTAAGTAAGATAAAAATCAACTCTCATTTTGGAGAACAAGAATTATATTTAGTAGCAAAAGATAAAAAGAAAATAACCCTAGAAGACATAGTAAGCACCTTGCAAAAAGCCCAAAGCGAAAAGATGCCTGCTCTAATAATATCTCCAGGAGAAGTAGACAAAAAAGCGCAAGAATACTATAAAGAGTGGTCTAACTTAATCAAACATCAAAAACTTTCTTCATAACCCAAAAGCCTTAAAAACCCATAATAACAAGCTCAATAATATGGGTAGAATAAAACAACTAATGGTTAAGAGAGCTAGCAAGGAGCTCATGAATAGAGAACAGTCCTTTGCAGAAGAATTCAATTCTAACAAAAAGATTTTAGGAAGCACAATGCCTTCTAAGAAAGTAAGAAACAAGATTGCAGGTTACATTGCAAGATTAAAGAAAGCTGAGAGAATTATAAGAGAAAACCCTCAAGCAAGAATCAGAAAAACAGAAGACGTTTCAGAAGAAACATCTTATTCTTAAATTATCTACTAATTTTATTTAGCTTATTCTCAACCCTAATCAATCTCTTATTTATCTCTTCAAGTAATAACCTTCTTTTGCGGTTAAAGTACATAGTTATAGATTGAACTATAATCCATGCTACGACAAGTAAACCAACAGCCTGTATCCAAAGACCCACTTCTCCAAGTGCAAGTACAATTTCTTCAATGCTAGCCATAAAACAATACCGTAGCTAATGTTTAAAAAAGATGCGGAGCACTTAATTTTGGCTATGTAGTTCAGTGGTAGAACACAGCTCTCATAAAATCGTCGTTCGCAAGAACAAGATTTGCTCGCAAATCATCGATTGGCGACAGGCTGGGGTCGAGAGTTCAATTCTCTCCATAGCCATTTAAAATTAAGTCAATTAGCTTAATTCCCGGCCAGCACATCAAACCTTCGTCAAAAACCTCAACCCATCATCCTCTTTTCTAGGAACAACATGAATATGAGCATGCATTACCATTTGCCCAGCAACAGCCAAGTTATTCATAATCAAATTAAATCCATCCCCATATTTATTATCCATAAGGTATGAGGCAACCTTCTTGCTAAACTCAAGCATTTCATTTCCTAGTTTGTTTGGAATATCAAGTAGAGTAACAAAGTGTTTTTTAGAAATTACAAGAGTATGTCCTTTAGCATTAGGATGAATATCAAAAGTAGCAAAAAAATTATTACTTTCCATAATTTTTTCCTGTTTAATTTCACCCTTAGCAATTTTACAAAACACGCAATTTTCACTTTTCATTCAAGACTCCTAAAATTGAGTGCTCAAAAATATCTAATTTTGGTTGAACACAACTCTTATCGGCTTTCATTTTAATCGTGTTTGAAAATACCTTTATAGAAAGTTTTAGACATTAAAGCCCTATTAACTCTCTCTAACTTGGCATCCTTGGAGAAAAGATTAGCGAACCAAGAAGATTTCTCAGGCAACCCAAGAAGAGCACGACAAAACTTGTCAACTTCAGTCGTAAATGGAGTTCTTCCGGCAAATAAAGGAGCAGGAACTCTCTCGTGCAAAGCCATATGTTGAACATCATCATATTTGATCTTTGCAACTACAGGTATTCCAGTAGACTCCTGTATCTCTTCCAAATCAACATCATAATGTCCATGAGACTGATTTACAATTATCCCACTTATAGGTCTGTGTCTACTTTTAGCAAGCTGAGCAGCTCTGATTGTACAGCTTAGAGTAGGATAATCAGGAGTAGAAACTGCAAATATATGATCAGAAGCAATTATTGTAGCAAGCATTTCATCATTCAATGAAGGAGAAGAATCAAGTATAACAAAATCATAATCTTTCTTTATATGTCCAATTCTATCTTTAAGCAACATAGGATTTATATCTTTATTATCTAAAAAGTTTCCAGGGATAACATCAACACCATATTGCAAGTGAATCGCAGAAGAAATAGGATTCCCATTCAAAACATCATGGATTGTTTTTTGAGGAGAGACAATATCCATATGTAATCCCAGATTTGGAGCAGAGAAATTAGCATCAATAAGTAAAACCTTTTTGTGATAAGCATTAGCAAGATGAGTTGCAACAGCACTAGACAATGTAGTCTTTCCAACTCCCCCCTTCAAAGAAATAAAGCCCAGAGTTTTAGTCATCTTTTAAACAAACCAGAATGGTTATACATCCTTATAGCTATTAAATAGACTAAAGCACCAAGAAGACCTAAGAAAACAAAAGCAACTATCCAAATTACTTTTTCAATATTATTTCTAAACTTGCGTTTAGCACAATCAATTAAAAGCCATATCCAAAATACAAGAGCAATCAAACCAAATATAAACATGGCACCTCCAAAAAGGAAACCAAACTGCCAGGTCATCAAATCCATCATCCCCATAAAACAGTTTAGCAATTGTTATTTATAAATCTAATTGGTATTTAACCAGTTTATTTCTTAAATATTCTACTAATTCCTTTATCTTAACTCTATCCTGCTTACCAGTATCCCTGTCTCTTACAGTCACATCTTTTCCTTTTATAGAGTCAAAATCAATAGTAATTGCGAAAGGAGTTCCAGCTGTTGAGCTTCTTAAATATCTTTTGCCTATGCTTCCGCTAGCATCATAATCAACAATGAAATACTTGCCCAGCATTTCAACCACATCTTCAGCCACTTTAGTAAGCTCATCTTTCTTCATAAGTGGAAAGACAGAAACATCAATAGGAGCCATTACATAAGGTATCTTGAATGTAGTCTTCCCCTCTTCCTCACTTTTCTTTTCATAAAATAAGTCAATTAAAGTATATGTAGGCCTATCAGTCCCGAATGCAATCTCAAGGATATGAGGGACAAATCTTGTCCCATCTTCGCGCACAGCTTCCAGATTAATTCCAGATTCTTTAGAATGCTGTTTCAAGTCATAATCTGTTCGGTCATGCACCCCACATACTTCAACCCATCCAAAGTTATTTGTCTTTATCTCAATATCCCACGCGTCAGCAGCATAAAATGCCCTTTCAGCGGGCAAATGCTGTCTTATCCTGATTCTATCTTGAGGAATACCAAAATTTCTAAACTGGGTATAAGCAAGCCATAAGCACCAGGCATAGACCTTGGAAGAGATAAGTTTCTTCTTCAAGGAAGATTCAATGCTTGTGAGTGAAGGAGATTTTTCAGATTCTTGCAAAACATAATCCCATAAAGGCAATTTCTCATCTTTAACTAAATCAAACTTTTCCCAGTTATTTTTCTCGCTAGGATCTATAAATAATTGGCCTTCAGCCTGGGTAAATTCGCGCCCACGTAAAACATGCTGCCGAGGAGATATTTCATTTCTATATGCCTTACCTATTTGAAAAACACCAAAAGGAAGTTTCTTTCTAAAATATTGGTACATTCTTAAAAAAGGCAGGTAAGTCACAGTAGCAGTCTCTGGTCTAAGTGAAGCATCTGTGCCCATCACATTAGTTTTCATCATCAAACTCTGTCTAGAAATAGAATCAGTCAGTTTTCCAGAGCATGAAGGGCATTTGATATTTTTTTCATGAATAAATTTAAGCAGTTTGTCATCGTTAAATCCGTCTGCACTTACATCAAAGTTCTCCTCAACCAGTTTATCGGCTCTAAAGACTGCCTTGCATTTAGAGCATGAGATTATCCTGTCTGAAAAAGTGCCCAAGTGGCCACTAGCTTTCCACACTCTGTCAGGCATAACAGTAGGGCCCTCTAGTTCTCTAAAGCCATGAAAATTAAAAACGCGCCTGACAGAATTCTCAACTTTATTTTTAAGCAGTTTTCCAAGTGGCCCGTAAGTATAGAATCCAGATAAACCGCCGTATATTTCTGGTTCAGGTCCCCAAATCAATCCGGCTTCCTGTATGAAGCTCAAAAAGGCTTTCTCATCAAACCCCTTGGAATCTTTCTTCTCAGCCATATTAACAATAAAAAAAGCCTTACTTTAAACCTTTCGTTAAAAGCACGGAAAGGGATTCGAACCCCTGGAATACTCGGGCTGCAGCCGAGCGCGTTAACCACTTCGCCATCCGTGCATATGCAAATATGGAGGATACTGCAAACAGCAGTTTGCTCCATCCGCGCATAAAGACCTCACTCAAAAACGTTATTTAAACATTATCAAAGAATGAAACGCTCACGATAGGATTCCTTAAACTTGTAAAAGTTTGAGGGATGTTCAAATCCAATTATAAAAAACGCTCCCGATAGGATTTGAACCTACGACCCCCGGATTGCTTCTAAATAATAGAAGTCCGATGCTCTATCCAGGCTGAGCTACGGGAGCAATAAAAAAACAAATAAAATTTTCCTTTTAAATCTATGCTAGTATAAGATATTTAAACAACCCTGTACTATTTTATAAATGGAATTCAAAGTAGTATGTCTTGGAACAGGAAGTGCGGTGCCGAGCATAAAAAAGAACCATAGTGGATACTTGATAAAAACGGAAAAAGAGAATATCCTCCTCGATTGCGGAGAAGGAATCCAAAGGCAATTCAAAAGAGCTAATGAAAACGCTTTAAGATTGACAAAGGTCTTGATTACTCATTGGCACGAAGACCATTCAATAGGCCTAGCCCCTCTTCTAAAGTCTATGGGTATGAACAATTATGGCCAAATATTAGAGATATACGGTCCTAAACACACTGGTGAAAAGATGGAATTATTTGAAAGAATTTATGCAAGTCCAAAAATTAGGTTAGATATTAAAGAGGTAACACAAGGCACAATCCATGAAAACAAGCAAATTAAGATTGAGGCCATCCCCGTAGATCACGGAGTCCCAACAATAGCATATAGCATAACCATAAAAGAAGTAAGAAGAATAGATAAGGCAAAATTGAAAAAATTAAAGTTGCCAAATTCGCCTTTGATTGGAGACTTGCAGAGAGGTAAAGATATAAACTTCAACGGAAAAAAAATCAAATCTAAAGATGTTTCATATATCCAGCCGGCAAAAAAACTAACAATAATTCTTGATACAGCTTTCCATGATTCAATAATTGACTTTGCAAAAAATAGCGATCTTTTGATATGTGAGTCAACATATTCAGAAGAAGAAGAGGAACAAGCAAGAGAATACAAACATCTTACAACAAAAGAAGCAGCCACAATAGCAAAAAAGGCAAAAGTAAAAAGTCTAGCCCTAGTTCATATCTCAGAAAAACATTCTCATAGGCACCCTCAAATGCTCAAAGAAGCTAAGAAAGTCTTCAAGAATACAATTATACCGAATGACTTAGACATCTTGGAAGTTTAAAGATGAAAACCATAATCTACTCTATACCAACATTAAATGGTTTCATTGCTATAAAAGATGAGAAAAGCTACGAGTTTATATCTGATAACTCTTGGAAAAGATACATTAAAACGCTAAAAGAGGCAGGAGTTTTTATTATGGGAAAAAGAACATACGAGGCTAGCCTTAAAACTGGGGCATTTCCTTATAATTGCTTGAATATCGTGATGACAAAAGAAAAAATAGACTTCCAAATAATAAAATAAAAATAATTTCTAGTTAATTAAAGTCAATTAAAGAATTAAGCAGGTGAAATAAAGATAATTGTGTCCCCGCGCAAGAAAGTTGGGCCATAATTTCTTTTTAGTTCTCCATTAACCATTTCCTTAGCATGATCAAGGACTATATTGATATGGATATCAAATGCCTTCAACACGCCAGAAAACTGTCTGTCGTTCTTTAACTGCACGATAACTTCCTTTCCTTTTGAATTGTTCAAAAGGTCAAGAGGTCTCTCAATGACGTTTGCCATAATCGATTTTTACAATGAGAGTATTTAAAGATTATGTAAATAAAAAGACACAAAACCATAAATAAATAGTAAAATAGAATATGAAATGGCTACTTCGGTCCTTCACGGAGAAAAGAGATAGCTAAAGTTCACGACTCTGTATATTCTCTTGGTAAACTTCCAGGATTCAAAAATGATAATTGCTAAGATTTGAGTAAGAAGATAGTAAGAGTGTAGAAACCTTTAAAAAACAATAATTCAAAGAGAATACATGAATATTGGAAGAAAAGTCACAGGGGGCAAATACCACCGCAATAGAAAGAAAAGGTGGTATGAGTCTCAATCACAAGAAAATAAGACAACTCTAGGTGAGACTAAAAGAAAAACAATAAGAACAATGGGTGGTTCAAAAAAAGCAGTTTTACTTAAGGCGAACAAAGTAAATCTAACAACTAACAAGAAAACAGAACAAGTAGATATAAAGAACGTTATTCAAACACCACAAGATGTATTTTTAGCAAGACAAAACCGCCTAATTAAAGGCGCAATTATAGAAACATCAAAAGGCAAGGCAAGAATAACAAACCGCCCAAGCAGGGAAGGCGTAGTCAATGCAGTTCTAATAGAATAAAATCCTTTTTCGAAGACAAATATAGAAAGATTTATAAAGTAACATTCTCGCAACACTATATAAAGTTTTCCAATCATGAGTTTTGTCAAAAGATGTCCGGAGTGTAACAGCATAAACCTTACACATGATGATCAAAAAGGAGAAATTATCTGCGGTGATTGTGGTCTTATAGTAGAAGATAAAATGGTTGATACTGGTCAAGATATAGGAGGCCAGTTTGATAAATCTGAAAAGAAAGGCCGTGGTGGTGCTCCAATATCAAAGCAAAAGTTTGACCAAGGACTTACCACAAACATTGGAGAAATTTCAGATATTTACAAACTAGAAGCTGGACAAACAAGAAAATTCCTTAGATTAAAGAAATGGCAGGAAAGAGTTTCTACTTCAATTGAAAGAAACCTTAGATTAGCCATGGCAGAGTTAAGAAGAGTTTCTTCATTTTTGACTCTTCCATCAGTAGTAAGAGATGAAGCCTCAAGAGTATACCAATTCGTTCTTCAAAGAGGTCTAGTAAGAGGAAGAAGTATGGAATCTGTTATTGCAGCTTGTATTTATGCGGCATGCCGTTCTTATAACATCCCTAGAACACTAGATGAAATTGCCAATGCATCAGACGTTGCAAGAAAAGAAATAGGAAGAACATACAGATTCATAATAAGAAAATTAGGGATAAAAGTAAAACCTTCTTCTCCTAAAGATTACATTTCAAGATTCTCTTCAATCTTACATTTAAGCCCACATGCTCAAAATGAAGCAATTAAAATATTAAAGAAAGCAGATATTTCAGAATTAACATCAGGAAGAGGTCCAGCAGGAATTGCAGCAGCAGCTCTATACGTTTCAGCCTTAATCAATGATGAAAAGAAGACTCAAAGAGAAGTTGCAGATGTAGCAGGAATCACAGAAGTTACAATAAGAAACAGATACAAAGAGCTTATAGACCGTTTAGGAATAGAAGATAAACTCAAGTTAAAAGAAGTAGAATCAAAAGCAGCAAAACAATCTCCTGAACTAAAGTAATTTTTAAAAAATCACAAAACTCTGATGAGTTTGCTAGTTGTTTTGTGAGAGCAGTTGATAATCTCCAAAGACACAACTCTAATCTAAAGACTTCAATTCTTGAGAATTGAACGTATTATAAAATGTCAATTTTATAAGATTGGAGATTTCAACTAGCATTAATTATTAAGATAATTGGTTCAAATCAAATCCTTCTATAAGTTTTTGTAGAGATATATCATTATTATTTATTAAATCAAAAGCTCCTGGACCAAACTCTAAATTTATTCTATTTTCATCAGATAACACTATCTTACCATCTATAATTTCTCCAACTATCTTGTGAGGAGCATAATTTTCATGAAATTTATCATTCTCAAAATATATTCCTCCTCTTAACTCACCTTTATATAAAATATAAACCTTAATTCCAGGACGATAATTTCCCAGAGCAATAAATCTTCTTTTAGAAATATCTGGAAGCGTATTTAATTTAATTCCCTTCTGAAGATCATTAATAGTAATTTGTCCAATACCTGACTTTTCAAACGAACCTTGTCTTAACCCCAAAGCTGTTTCAATAAGCTCTTTGGATTTAAGTTCTTCTTTAACATAAAGCCTACCATGTGGTAATGAGTAAAACTCCCCTAACTCATAGTCATTCCATAAAAAGCCTTCATCTTCTGCAAATATCTTTAATCCATTCAAATAAATTTGGGGAGTTGTTTTCTTACCATCAATTAAAATATATCTATTTTCAGATGAAGATTCTATAGATAAAGTCTTACTTTCAACATTATTTGTAGTATCATCGGAATAACAATATCCGTTAACGCAATCATAATTGCCTTCTCCAAATTTATCAATGCAATCTTGAACTAAAATACAACTAGACTATTGAAATTTCTCCTGTAACTAATTGACCTTCTATCTTTTGATTAC
>Ga0194128_10004225_pt1 | contig 21294 bp, 13 predicted proteins | sample TA2KigCa65mmetaG_FD_148650 | JGI IMG/M metagenome (GOLD analysis project Ga0194128, IMG submission 148650) | Freshwater microbial communities from Lake Tanganyika, Tanzania - TA2015037 Kigoma Deep Cast 65m | ecosystem: Environmental > Aquatic > Freshwater > Lake | place: Tanzania: Lake... | reverse complement strand
CTGCGCCACCACCTGGCGCGCCGCCGAATCCACCTGCGCCACCACCTGGCGCGCCGCCGAATCCACCAGCGCCACCGCCTGGACCACCAGGTCCGGGACCGCCACCGCCTCCTCCGAAACCGCCACCACCACGTTCTTGGCTACCACCAAAGTTGCCTCGCGGCGGACCGCCCACAGCCGCAGCCGCACCGCCACCGGAGCCGCCGGCGCCCGGAGCGCCCGTCACGTCCGGCGCGCCGCCGCTTGGTGGTCCCGCACCGCCGCCTGGCATCATTCCCGCCGGAGGACCACCGCTGCCACCGCCGCCGCCACCCCCGGGCATTCCCGCTGGAGGTCCTCCGCCACCCGGCTGCCCGGCCCCACCTTGAGCTGTCGCTGATGGAACCTCGCCGCTACCGCATCCCGATAGCCAAAGCGATGAACCTAGGATCGCCGCAAACGTGATGGACCAACGCATGAACCACCTCGTGGATCAAGAAGAATCGAATCGCGAAAATACGTCAAAAGCAGCCCGTTAAGCAACTCGGTGCATTCCGTGCAGATGGAATCGTTCCACATTATGCCAGCCTTTGGGAACGAAGTCGAGCAGCATTTTTTGAGAATCCGATTTTCGGGTGGGCGCGCGAAGCTTGCGGAGGGCAATGTCGATCCCCATAATCGAGCGACACCGGTCACCCAACGTCCGGCCTGACCAATCGACACCGACTTCCTGGGATTACCAACCATGGCTCGCTACTGGCAGCTCCCCCCGCGTTATTCGTTGTCCCCGTTCCGTTCGGCGATGGCGATCGCCTTGGCACTGACGTTCGGGTGGGCCGTCGGTTCGACCGCCAACTCGGCCGACCCCCCCATACCTCATGGGCAAGACAAGCCGCCTGGACCACCGCTTAGCCCCCAAGAGGCGATGAAAAAAATGACGCTGCCGGAGGGCTTCAGCGTCGAACTTGTCGCCAGCGAGCCCGAGATCGTCAATCCTGTGGCGATGACTTTCGACGAGAAAGGCCGGATCTGGATCACCGAGAGCCTCGAATATCCAAGGCGGGAGGCCGGCCCAGGCAAGGATCGAGTCAAAGTCCTCGAGGACACCGATGGGGACGGAAAGGCCGACAAATTCACGATCTTCGCGGAGGGCTTGAATATCCCCTCGGGGATCGCCGTCGGGCATGGCGGGGTCTGGGTGGCGAACGCGCCTGACATCCTCTTCATGCAGGACACGAATGGGGACGGCAAAGCCGACAAATCGGAAGTGGTGGTTACCGGTTTTGGACGAACGGACACCCACGAGCTGCCCAATTCGTTGACATGGGGCCCCGACGGTTACCTTTACGGCCTGAATGGCGTGTTTAACTTCAGCAAGGTGACGCATCGGGGCAAGACGTACGAGTTCACATGTGCCCTATTTCGAATCGATCCGAAAACGCGGGACTTCGAACTATTCGCTGAGGGGACGAGCAATCCCTGGGGAATCGCGTTCAACACCGACGGTAGTGCGTTCCTCAGCGCCTGCGTGATCGACCATCTCTGGCATTTGACCGAAACCGGCTACTACCATCGTCAGGGCGGACCTTATCCCGCGCATACTTGGCCGATCCAGTCGATCGTCAAGCACAAGCATCAGAAGGCCGCCTATTGCGGCATCCATTACTTCGACAGCGACGCCTATCCCGAACAGTACCGTGACAAACTCTATATGGGCAACATTCATGGCGGCTGCGTGAATGTCGATCGCTTGTCGAGAAATGGCTCAACCTATTTCGGCGAAGGCGAACCCGATTTTCTTGTGGCCAACGATGCCTGGTTCATGCCGGTCGTTCAGAAAACCGGTCCCGACGGCTGCCTGTACGTGCTCGACTGGTACGACCGTTATCATTGTTACCAGGACGCGAACCGCGATCCGCAGGGAATCGATCGTTTAAAAGGTCGACTCTATCGCGTTCGTCACAAGGGAACGCCTCGTGCGCCGATCGCCAATCTGGCGACGGAAACCGATGCGCAACTGATCGAGCGGCTGAAGAGCCCCAACGTCTATCACCGCGATATTGCGCAGCGCCTGTTGCTGGAGCGGCTGCATCCCGCGACTCGCTCCGCGCTGGAGCAGCTCGTACTGGATGAAAGCGTGCCGCGCAAAGCGCGCATGCACGCACTTTGGACGCTGGTGGGATCCGGCTCCCTGGCGCCGGCATTTCACCTCCGGCTGCTGGAACAAGCCGACGACGGAATACGGGCCTGGGGCGTGCGGGCGGCGGGGAATTTTTGCCGCGTCGATGATTCCGTGCGGAATCGGGTCATCGAGCTGGCAGGCGACAAGTCGCGTGACGTGCAGCTACAAGTCGCGATCGCCGCCGGCAAGCTGGAGGGCGTCAACTCCCTGCCGATACTGTTGCGGGTGCTGGCCGGATGCGGCGATGATGTACTGATCCCGCAGATCGTCTGGCAGAACCTGCACCCGTTGCTGGAGAATCGTAGCGATGAGTTCATGCAGTTGGTCAAACAGGTCGATCTGAAAAACACGCCGAATCTGGCCAGGTTGATGCCGCGAGTCACGGAACGAATTCTCGCGAAGAAGAAAGCAGGTTAACACCGTCCATGGTGCCTTGGTTTCGAACAGTGATCGTGATCGCGGCGGTCATCGGCGGCGTGCTGCCGCGAGCCGCTTTGATCGTCGGCGACGACGCGGTCGACGTTACGGCGATCGCGGGACTGCTCGAGTTGATTCTGGATATTGATCCGGATTCGGCGCGCAAGAGCCTGGACGTGATCACCACCAAGGTGCAGAATCGCGAACTCTCCGCGGAGGTGCTGGCCGAACTCCGCGGCAAACTGGGCGCACGTCTCGCGCAAGTCCTCGCGACGGAAACCCAGAAGTCCCTGCACGGCGCCGCCGCGGCACTGGCCGCCAGCCTTGGGGATCCGTCGGCATCGAAGCGATGTGCCGCGATGGTCTTCGACGCCGATGTCGCGTCCGCCGATCGGCTCGCCGCGCTCCAGACCCTGGTCTTTCTCCGCGATCGTTCGCTGCTTGCCCAAATCCCGGATTTGCTCGCCGGCAACCCGCGATCCGAACTGGATCTGCGTGGTAAGTTCCTCGACAGCCTCGGCCGATGGGAGGAACCGCAACTCGCCGAAATCCTGGTACGGATTTACGGCCGGCTCGAGTCGGAACTCCAGCCTCGCGTGGTCGAACTGCTGGCGCAACGGCCCGCATGGAGCCACAAACTGCTCGACGCGATTGGCGAACGCAAGATTCCGGACAGGGCCCTGAACACCAACCAGATCGCGCGACTGCTCGCCAGCCAGGACGAAACGCTGGTGCGCAAAGTGCGCGAGAAATGGGGTTCGGTTCGCACGCAAAGAAATCCGGAACGCGAACAGGTTGTGAACAACTTGAGAACGCTGCTGCAGCAGGAGCGCGGCGATCCGCTTCCAGGCCAGAAAATATTCGATCGGCTCTGCGGCCAGTGCCACAAAATCTACGGCAACGGGCAGGATGTGGGGCCGGACATCACGTCGAACGGACGAGCCTCCTTCGAACAACTGCTTTCGAATGTGCTCGACCCCAGCCTGGTCATCGGGGCCAGCTACCAGGCGCGCGTCGTCGTCACCGACGACGGACGTGCGCTCACCGGACTGCCAATCGAGGAAAACGATCAGCGCGTGATCCTGAAAGTTCAAGGCGGGAAACTCGAAACGCTTCCGCGCGTCGAAATCGAAACGTACCGCGTCAGCGAACTTTCCATGATGCCCGAAGGCCTGGAGAACCAGCTCAATAAACAGGAACTTCTCGATCTCTTCGCGTTTATCCTGCTCGATAAACCGCCCTCGGACCCGGCCGCCCGTTTTCTTCCCGGTACGCCGTCCGCACAAGCACTCCCCAAGCCGTAGCTTGGTCGTAGCTCGAAACTTGTTTCGAGTCGCACCGCAATTCCGCTCCCACGAAATTCGAGCCAATCAACGCCCGTTGAGGTGAGAAGGCAGTGTCCACAGACACATCGGTGCTCGTGAATCGAGTTACGTCGGAGTCTTGAAACACGTTTCAAGCTACTTGCGGAGCGTGCTTCTCGAAACAAGTTTCTAGCTACGTTAGTTTCGAGCTACGACGTGGCGATCAATTTGGCATGCAGGGCGGCGTAGTGCCGTTCCGGCGAAACAAAAAACTGGTTAGGAAGAGTCTGATAGGTTCGCAGCGAACTTGTCAGTCTTTCTTCTCCGGCGTCGATCGCGAATTCGAACGCCTTCATTCCGTTGCGAACACGCTCGTCCTGGTCGACGAAATTCTGGAACCAGAGTCGGTTGCCGTTGGGGAAGTAGGCGAACCGGATTGCCGGCTTGAGCGCGATCCATTTCACCAGCGGCCAGTCAAGATCGGCAACGGCGCGAACGATCGTCGAACCTACGATGGTCCGTTGTTCGTGGAGAAAGTGCGATTGAAAAACGTCGCGTTTCTCGGAATCGGTCAAGCGCCGCCTGGCGCGTGCCGCGGCATGCACTTTTCGCAGGGCCTCCAGCAGTTCCGGACCCATATAATCGGCGACCGCGGAGTGGTCTCCGTACCTCGCCACAAAGTGGTAGTTCGTGTAGGTATCAATACAGACGCGGCGGTTAATGTCGCGAAGCGTATCCGCGAACCTGGCGACCGCTTCGAGTTGGCTCTGTCGCACCGCGGGCCGCGCGGCGTATTGCAGGGACAGAACCTTCGCCAGCCGCAATCCAACCGCAAAATAGCGTCGGGCCCACAATGCGCCGTGGGCCGCGATCACGGGAAACAGATGATTCCCGCGCGTGACGTGAAACAACTGATGGTAGACCGCCGCGCGCTGGGCGAGATCGGTCAGCCCGCCCGCCATCTGCGTCGCTTCACTCTGAATTCGTTCGTAAGCCCGCCGCAATTCCGAATCGATCATGATCAAAACCCCCGCCTGATGATCTTGGCAAATCCCGAGTCCCTGCTAGTTAACCGCAAGGATGCTCGTCGCGCAACGAGAAACCCGAGCCAATCGAGGCCGGCACTCGGAGATGCCCGACCGGCGGCACCGCAACGAATCCCCGACCTGCGCAATCTCCGACCTGCGAAATCCCCGACCTGCGCAATCTCCGACCTGCGCAATCTCCGACCTGCGCAATCTCCAACCTGCGCAATCTCCAACCTGCGGGCGTCGCCGGGACGACGATCCGAATGCGATCTGGTAACATGCCGCCAGCGGCGCCAGGCCCAGAACGACGTCGAACTATCAGAGCCGTTCACCACCACGAGAAATTAACTACGGTACGGAGACGCGAGCATGACCATGGTCCGCGGTACGGCGTTCTGTCTGGCGTTGATCGCCGTTTGCGAATGGGCGGTCGCGGAAACAAACTGGCCACAGTTTCGCGGAGCCGATGCGCGTGGCGTGGCGGCGAATCGGCACCTTCCCGATCGCTGGTCGGCCACCGAGAACGTCGCCTGGAAGACCGATATTCCCGGACGCGGCTGGTCGTCGCCGATTGTCTGGGGCAACCGTGTCTTTCTGACGACGGTCGTCAATACCGGCGCGACGGAGGAACCAAAGAAGGGCCTGTATTTCGGCGGCGACCGACCGAAGCCTCCGGAATCACTCCATCAGTGGAAGGTCTATTGCCTTGACCTGAACAGCGGCAGAATTCTCTGGGAGCGGCAAGTGCGCGAAGCCGCACCAGAAATGCCTATTCACTTGAAGAGCAGTTACGCCTCGGAGACGCCGGTGACGGATGGCGAACGGGTTTACTGCTACTTCGGCAATGTCGGCGTTTTCTGCTTCGACATGGATGGAAACGATGTCTGGCAGCATCCGATCAAGCCGCAGCCAATGCGGTTCGGATGGGGTACCGCTGCTTCTCCCGTGCTGCACGACGATCGACTGTACCTGGTCAACGACAACGAGGTCGAATCGTATCTGCTGGCGCTGAATGCCAAAACGGGCGAGCCGGTCTGGCGGACGATCCGCAGCGAGAAAAGCAACTGGGCGACGCCTTTCGTCTGGCGGAACGCTCAACGCACCGAGATCGTATTGCCCGGAACCGGCAAAGTGCGATCGTACGACCTGGATGGCAACCTGCTCTGGTGGCTGACTGGCATGTCGAGTATTACGATCGCCACCCCTTATGAAAACCAGGAATTGCTCTACATCAGCTCCGGTTACGTCCTCGACCAGACCAAGCCGATCTACGCGATTCGGCCTGGAGCGGCCGGAGATATTTCCTTGAAGGACGATGCGACTTCCAACGAGTTTATCGCATGGTCGCAGCCGAAAGGTGGTCCGTACAATCCGTCGACGTTGGTCATCAATGAGCGGCTTTACGTACTCTACGACATGGGCATGATGCGCTGCTTCCACGCCGGCGACGGCCGAGAGGTTTTCGGCACGCAGCGTCTGCCTAACGGTCGCGCGTTCACGTCATCGCCATGGGCCTATGGCGGCAAGCTGTTCTGTTTGAATGAAGACGGCGTCACGTTCGTGCTGAAGGCCGGCGATCAGTTCGCACTGCTGCACACCAATTCGCTTGCGGAAGATGACATGTGCATGGCGACTCCGGCGATCACCGGCGACCGATTATTGATCCGATCGTCGGCACGCGTCTATTGCATCCAGACGGTCCGTCGTCAGTGAAGTGGCCCCGATGAGCAACCCAGGTGTCTGGCGAAAGGAACCCGGCGCGCGTCTACAAGGCTCGCGGGCGCTGGACAGCAGCAAACTCCAGGCCCCCTGCATCGTTCGCGCTCCTGCGGGCGGTTATCGGTTGTTTTACACCGCGGTGGGGCCGGATAAGCCGTTCGCGGCCTGCCAAGGTTACATTCTCAGCGCGGTCTCCGACGACGGACTGGCATTCCGCACGGAGCCCGGCATTCGCCTGGCCCCCCAACCCGACGTCCCCTTTCGGTCGCTGCGCGTCATTGGGCCATCGATCGTGGCTTGTGGGAACGGCCGCTGGAGAATGTACTTCGAGTCGCGCGGACTCGCCGCTCGCCCGACCGTGATCTGCAGCGCCGTGTCGAGCGACCAGTTGTCGTGGGAATTCGAGGACGGCATACGACTCGAGAGTCCCGGCGGTGTCGGCGGGCCACGATGCCTGCTCCTGCCGGATGGGCGCTGCCGTCTTTATTGCTTTCGATCGGAGTTTGGTCCGGGAGGGCTTACGAGTGGCCAACGGGTTTCGGCAAGGATCGTGAGCGCCATCAGCTCGGATGGCCTGCAGTTCGAGTTCGAGCCGGGTTATCGCATGCGGGACAGGCAAGCGGTCTATGACACGGCGGGTATTTCGGCGGCGGAAGTCATTGCTCCCTCGGCTGCGAGCGACGATTGGACGATGTTCTACTCCGCATGGCAGAAGCCGCCGCCGGGAGCCAAGGTGCCGCTACATCCGAGCATGGACGTGAATGCCGTGGCCAATGGCAACAGCGATGATTTCGCCGCCGCTTCCATCGCCTCGGACATGTCCGGATACCGATCGCGAATCTTTGTGGCATCGTCGAGCGACGGTCTTTCGTGGCAGCCGGTCGGATGCGCGATCGAAGGCCGCGGTTACGGCACCGACGGGTTGGACGCCGTCCACGCCGAGGATATGTCGCTCATCCGAACCGATTCAGGCCAGTATCGAATGTACTATGCCGCCTGCGACAAGGACGGGAATTGGCGCATCGCCAGCGCCCTGCTGGAGCCTCGTTCGGGCTCGGCAGGTTCGTGATGACGATCCGTGTGGGCCGCCGGCAGTCGCAGTCGTTGGATGCCACGGAGGACTCGAAACGAGTTTCGAGCTACCTACCTGCCGTTGATGGGGTCGGACATCACTTCCACCGTGCCATCTTGCTCGCCAAACCGCACGCCGGTGACGTACGAGTCCGTTCGGTAGGCTGCCAGCAGTTTGCCGCTTTGGACCTCCCAGACCCTGACCTCTCCTTCGTCCCCTCGTTCGGTGCCCCGAGTCCAGATCGACGGGATCTTTCCGGTACCTGTCGCGACGTACCGGCCGTCGGCGCTGAAGGCATGACAGACGATTAACCGCTCTTCGTCGTGCATCATCGGCATGCCGATGACGGTGTGGTTCGCGGCGTCGATCACTTGCGCCTGCGACCCTTGTCGCTTGAGTTGCAAGACTCGATTGTCCAGCGAGCCAGTTTCCGGGTTCGCGCGGGCGAATCGGCGCTGGGCGAATGTGATCCCCGCCTCCTTCGCAACGGACGGCGGTCCGGACGGATTCAGCGTCACCAGTCGAGCAGTCTGATCGGGCGTCAACAGTTGGCCGAGCCGTGCGGCCGCAGCCACTCTCAATGCGCCCAGTTTCGCGAGTAGTTCCCGCCTTCGAGTCAGTCCTTCCTGGTCCTGGGCTCCCGCCGGGTAAGCACGCTGGATACGTTCGAGTTGGCTTTGAAAATCTTTGACGATTCGGCTCACTTCCGCCGCCTGGGCGTCGCTGAGCTTCAATTGCTCCGCCACCGAACGGCGATTCACTGCTAGCAGGTCCGCCAGTCCTGGTTCCGGCTCCCGAGCCGGCTCATCGGCGGCGACGGTACGGGAAACGGGATGCCCACTTGCGATCGCACCGCAGGCAATCGACGCGAACAGGGCAGATCGAAACAGTGCATGCATGAGAAATTCACCATTCGGGTTGGACGTTGCGAGAAGTCCATGATACTGGCGTCCGGCGAGAAAGCGAACGACAGGTGCTGTCGACCGGAACCTGCCAGAACTCAGGTTACTGCAGCTTGCTGGCACTCCAAATTGGCGGTCGTGCACTGGCATTCCTGAACTGGGCCTCACGCGTTGTTTTGCCAGATTGCCTGACTCAACAATTCCTGTTGCGTCACAGGCAGCTTTATTGGTACTCTCTGGCACGAAATGCAAGGCGCGAAGCCGCGCGCGTCACGAATCCAACGATTCCGCGAGGATGTCATGATGACACGAAAGTCCCCACAAGGACGTGGGAGGGTCGTAGCCTGTTTTGCTATCGCGATTCCGCTGCTGATGGGAGGCATCGGAGGAGGCCGTTTTTCGCAGGCCCAAGAGGCCGAGTGGATCTGGTCGCCGGAGCACGATCGCAATAACGTTCCGCAATCGACCTGTCACTTTCGCAAGAATCTGCAACTGCAGGACCCGCGCGAAGCCAAGATCACGATCGCGGCCGACGATCAGTTCGAACTGAGGATCAATGGACGTTTGGTCGGCAGCGGCAGCGGATTCAAGAAGCTCCTTGAGTACGATGTGACGAAGTTCCTGGTTCGCGGCAAGAACGTGATCGCCGTCAAAGCCACGAACACACGTGGCAACACGGCGGCATTGGCGGCGCGCGTCATCATCAAAGATCAGGACGGGCAATGGCGATCGTACTCGTCGGATAAATTCTGGAAGACAAGTTTGCGGCCGCTGCCGCTTTGGGACACTGCGATCTACAACGACGGACGCTGGGAGGCAGCACAGTCATTCGGCAAGTTGGGCGAGGCGATCCCCTGGGACCAGGCCGATGACGTCGCGCAGGAAGAGATCGATCGCGGCGAACGGTTCAACATCGGTCCCGAATTCAACGTGCAGCGCGTAATCGACGGCGAGAAGACCGGTTCGCTGATCGCGATGGCATTCAACGAATTTGGTCAGATCGTAGCCTCGAAGGAAGGCGGCCCCCTGATCCTGATGTACGACAGCGATGGGGACCAGATTGTCGACAAGACACGAACCTACTGCGACCTGGTGCGCAATTGTCAGGGAATCCTGCCGTTGAACGGCGACCTGTTCGTAACGGGAGACGGTCCGGACGGCGCGGCGCTTTATCGGCTGCGGGATACCGATCGCGACGGCCAGCTCGAGGACGTCAAGTCGATCTGGAAGTTCAAGGGAGAGATGCGCGAGCATGGTCCGCACGGCGTGACCTTGGGACCGGACGGATATTTGTATGTGGTCGTCGGTAACCTGTCGTCGGTGGATGGCGAAGTTGAATCGCAAAGTCCATTTCGCGACTTCTACGAGGGCGATCTGGTCGGTCGTTATGAGGATCCGGGAGGACATGCGGTTGGAATCAAGGCGCCGGGCGGCGTGATCTTGCGCATCGATACGGAAGGCAAAGGCGCGCAGCTCGTCGCGGGTGGTTTGCGCAACGTTTACGATATCACCTTCAATCGGCAGGGCGACCTGTTTGCCCACGACAGCGATATGGAAACCGATGAAGGCACGCCCTGGTTCCGCCCCACGCAGTTGTTCCATGTGACTTCCGGTGCGGATCTCGGCTGGCGCAGCGGCTGGGCGCGGTGGCCCGAGTATTTTGTGGACTGCGTGCCGCCGATCCTGGATATGGGACGCGGATCACCGACAGGTGCGGTCTGCTACAACCATTTTGCTTTTCCTTCCCGCTATCACGACGCCCTGTTTCTGGCGGACTGGTCGTACGGTCGGATCCTCGTCACGCGCCTCAAAGCGAGTGGCAGTTCCTACACGGCCAGCAGCGAGGTCTTCCTGGAAGGACATCCGATGAATATCACGGATCTGGAAATCGGACCGGAGGGTGGTCTGTATTTCATCACGGGCGGGCGCGGTACGGGCGGCGGTCTGTATCGGGTGATCTGGAAAGGAAAAATTCCGCCCCATGTCGCGAACCTGGGCACGGGCATCAGCGCGGTGATACGCCAGCCACAGCTGCAGTCGGCCTGGTCACGCCAGCAGATCTCGCGACTTCGTTCGCAGATCGGCGACAAGTTGGACGGGTTGCTGGAAGGCGTGGCCCGCAGCAATTCGAACCCTCCGGAATATCGGATCCGCGCGCTCGACGTCATGCAGCTCTTCGGACCGGTGCCGTCCCAGGAATTGCTGGCCGCTCTGGCGAAGGACAAGAGCGAACAGGTGCGAGCCAAAGTCGCGGAATTGCTTGGGATCCATGCTGGCGACGGAGCGCGCGAGCTGTTGATCGCATTCCTCAACGACGGGGATCGGGCCGTCCGCCGCAAGGCCTGCGAGGGTCTGCTGAGGGCAGAACAGAAAGTCGATGCCCACAGCCTGATTCCGTTGTTGGGATCGGACGATCGCGCGGAAGCAACCGCGGCTCGCCGACTGCTCGAACGGCAAGACGTCGCAACCTGGCGCGATCAGGTACTCAAGGAGAAGGACCAGCGGGTTGTGATCCAGGGGTGCCTGGCCCTGGTCGTGACGCAGCCGGGCGGTGAAACGACCAAGGTTGTGCTCGACCGCCTGCGGGAGATGATGGGCGAATTCGTCAGCGATCGCAACTTCGTCGATCTGCTGCGCGTCATGCAGGTCGCGCTCTGTCGCGCGGAATTACCGCACGACGAATTAGCGGCGCTGCGGAAGGCGTTAAGCGCCGAATACCCGTGTGGCAATGTGATAAACCGCGAATTGGTGCGTCTGCTGGTGGCCTTGCAGTGCGACGACGTGACTGACCGATTGCTGGCGACGCTGAAGTCGGACCAGCCCGACGTGGAAAAGCTGCATGTGGCGATGCAACTGCGGTTCCTCGAGGCGGGGTGGAAACCGGGTCAGCGCATGCAATGGATCGACTACTGTGAACGGAATATCAAACCGTCCGCCGAATCGAATTACCCGTTGTACCTGAAGAACCTGGTGCGCGATTTCGCTCGCACCGTCACCGAGGCGGAGAGCCGCGAAATTCTGGCTCAAGGGGCCAAGTGGCCGAATGCCGCGCTGGGAGCGCTTTACAAACTGCCGACGGCACTCGACGAGCAGATGCTTGCCGACTTGCAGCGACTCGACAAACAGTTGAGCGGCAAGAACGACGACTCGGCCAAGCCGCTGCTGGTGGGGATCGTCGCCGTCCTGGCGCGGAGCGGCGATGAAGACTCGATGGAATACCTGCGGGAAATCTGGAAACGCGACCCGGACCGCCGCGCGACGGCGGCGATGGGACTGGCCCAGAAGCCCGACGGCGAAAACTGGGATTATCTGGTCCGCAGCCTCTCGCTGCTCGACGGCAACGCCGCGCTGGAAGTCATCGCTCAACTCTCGACCGTCGACCAGGCGCCCGACGAAGCCGTCTGCTTCCGCGAGGTCATCCTGCGCGGCCTCGAACTCAAAGACCATGGCGCGGACGAGGCCGTCGCGCTCCTGGAACACTGGGCCGAGGAAGCCGTGTCCGAGTCCACCGATGACTGGCAGTCGGCACTCAGCAAGTGGCAGGCTTGGTTTCGTGACACATATCCGAACATGCCCGAGGCCAAACTGCCCGAATCGACCGCCGCGAACAAGTTCGAGTTCTCGGATCTGCTCGAATACCTCACCAGCGGCGACGGCGCACGGAACGGCTCCACGGCCAAAGGAGCCGAGATCTTTACCAAAGCACAGTGCGTCAAATGCCACCGCTACGGTGATAAGGGCGAACGTATGGGTCCCGACCTGACAGCGGTTACGCGCCGGTTCACGCGCAAGGAACTGTTGACCTCAATCTACTATCCCTCGCACGTCATCTCCGATCAATTCGCGTCCCAGATCGTGACCACCACGAACGGCCGGCAGCTCGTCGGCATCGTGGCAGCCGGCGGCAGCGGCGAAAAAGTGATTCTGCAGGCCAACGGCGAGAAAGTCACGCTGCGCAGCAACGAGATCGATGAGATCACCCGCAGCAAGATCTCGTCGATGCCGGAAGGACTATTAAACACTCTGACGCAGGAAGAGATTGCGGACCTGTTCGCGTACCTCTCGACGGCCCCGGCGCAAAACGTCGCCAAGCGGCCCTCGGACAAGATCGGCAAGTAGCCGAAGAAGTACGGAAAAATGGTCGTTGGATAGGTCGAGGAATTCCGAGGCCCACCCCGCAAGAATCGAAACACCCCGCGCGCCGCGGCCGGCCTAACGGCTCAAGTTCAACGGCCAGGGGAGCGGCACGACGATTTCGCGGGACGCGGTCATCTTCGCATCGGAGAGGTGCGGCTGCAGCGAAAGTCGTACCCGTCCAACACTCCGCGTGCTCGTCGTCACGAACCAGTCGGTCGGCGCCAAACACCAGGGGATTGCCGGCTCGCGGCGCATCGAAATCGGCATAGCGGGCCAGCCAGCGATTCAACTGCGATCGAAGCTGATCGTTCCGGCGAGCGCTTCGCTGCAAAGAGCCCGCAGCAGTTCGCCCACGCCGCCCGGCTGTTCGTGCTGGCCCATGGTGGCACGCAGCGCCGATTCGAGTAATCTGGAGGCATCCCCTGTTTGTCCTGGCTCATGAGTGCGTGGTCCGTTTACGAATCGGTTGAGAATCGGTAACCGCGTGTCGAGTGGCCAGAACCGTTTTAACCGAATCCGAAGCGCCCTTCGACATTTGTCCGCCCGACGTACGAGTTGCGACGTAGGATGGGCCTCCAGGCCCGTCCAGAAGTGCGCATCGGCGTCGAGAAAAAGAACTCGCATTTGCCGTCCGGCGCGAGAGACGGGTCGAGAGACCCATCCTACGACTGCCGAAGTTAGTACCGGCCCCGGTACCGGCTGCTGGTCGAAATTCCCCGGTCGGCCTCGCGGGGCACGTCGGGGGCCCGGCCAAGACAGTCGATGAACAACAGCGCGTCGGCTCGACCCGTCGTCGTCGTCAGAGCGCTGACGATCCCGGCTGCGCCATTGGATTCAGGAACCGGCGTCGCGACGACGCCGCAACTCAGCAGGAGAACTTGATCGGTCGGCCAGCGGAATCGTTCGTGCAGCCGCCAGCTGACGATCTGCGGAACTTGAACCTGGGCGCGCTGCTTCTGGTTGCCGTAGCCGGGCAATTCGATCGGCACGGGAATCAGTTTTTCCACCTGGTCGATCTGGCAGCGGATCACCGCGTCGACCGACTTGCGGTCGAGCGCGAACAGCGGTGATATCTGCAGCAGGTATCCTTCCTCCAATTCCACGGAGTCGGTTTCCAGCCCGGGGATCACTCCATCGCGGACGCGCACCGATCGGACATAGGACTTGGGGCGGGTTCGAGATATGGAATGGCTCTGGCCATTCTGGATCATCAAGTTCGGCGAATTATGTTCGCGAAAATCGACGCGTCGCGCTAAATCCGCTAGCAGGAACGCAGCGTTTTCCTTGGAGATCAACCAGGCTTCGACTCCTGGGGACTGGACGGTCACCGGCTTGAGCAGCGGATAGGCCTTGGCGCGCCAGCTGGGGCTGCCGACCGTCGCCAGGCGCACGGCCAGCGAAAACGCTTCCGCCTGGGACCCGACGAATCGATCCACGACAGGGGCGATCAGCGCGTGCATTTCCGGCGTGTGATAGACGCGCAACGTTTCGCGATCCGCGCTGAGAATTCCCAAGGGATCACCGAACCAGACATCGGTGCCGGTTTCGCGCAGGATCCAGTCGATGACGGCCTGTTCGGGCCGTTCCACATTGGCGACGCGGGAGGTGTAAGGGCGCAGGTCATATTCACGCCAGATCTGTCCCGCGGTGTTGGGCAACTGGCCGTCCACGAGCCCGACTCGGCCGCTGCCCGGGCGGGGCGGCAACGGCTCGCGCGGCGTCTCGTCCCGCTCGGGAGCCGGGGCTGCGGCACTGGCACCGGTCGCGCTCCGCATCCGTCCCAGCAGTCGCGGCGGCGTGGACGAGCCGTCGTTGGTCACGACCGGCGCGCCGGCTCGATTCCCCGATTGGGCTGCAAGCCGACTTGAAATTCCTGACAGGAACAGGCCGGCCAATAGACCAGCAACAATGAGGATGGACTTCCGCATAAATAAGTGCCCTCGCGGATCCCTGACTCCGTTCCCCAAATCCGGGGCCCCGACCGTGACTGTCCGTGCAGCAACCGGGTTCTGGACTCGATTCCAGCGGTGCGGGAGTATAGGGAAGCACACGGTTTACGAAAAGGCGATTCGCGGTAGCTCGAAACAAGTTTCGAGCTACGCTAGCACCCAGCCCACGCAGCCCACGCCGTTCGACGATTTGCCATTGACCGTACGGAGCACGACCGGTACAAGTCGCCAGCATCCATGAGGGACGATTCCGTTTCGATATCCGGTTTCCGCGCCGATGCGCCGGGCAGAAAATTGCCGCCGACGCCGTGGGGCTTATTGCCGCCGAAAATGCGGGTGCTGCTGATCCATAGTTCGATGCCGGTCGGCCGATGGCTGAAATCGGCGTTGGACTCGGACAATGCATGCGAGGTGGCGTTGGAGGAGGTGCGAGGCGTTGCCCTGGCCTTGGTGCACCTGCGGGATGAGGTGTTCGACGCGATCCTGCTCTGCCACGAAACCGGGGAATTGAACGCGCTGGAGTCGCTGGACGCGATACGCGCCGGGAGCAGCGACGAGCAACCGATCCTGGTCCTGGGGACGGTGGCCGCCCCGGAAATGACCGATCTCTGCTATGAGTCGGGCGCGGACGCCTATCTTTGCATCCATACCACGACCACGCGCACTCTGCTTTGGGAGCTGGCTCGGGCGCGGGAACGGCAGCAGCTGCTGGGCGAGAATCGTCGCATGCGATTGGCGCAGCACCATCGCTTGCAGCAGGAGCATGACGAGTCGGCGCGGCTGCTGCGACAACAACGCTCCCTGATCGCCGGCCTGGAATTGATCGAGGGATCACTGACCATCGACGTCGATGGGGAACCGGCGATACCCGAGCGTTCGCATGCCGGTGGCGACGGTGTCGCCGCGGCGACGGTGCTGCCTCCACTGCCCGAGTCATTACGCGGGCACTATCGCGAGCTGCTCCGCACCTACGTGATCATGGGGTCGGGTAATCTGGCTGAGGAGATGACGCGACTGGCCGAGATGCTGATCAACGTGGAACTGACTCCACGCCAGTTGATGCTGCTGCATCTGCAGGTGTTGGAGGAGATCATCGCGACGCTCGGCAGCCGCAGCGCTCGGCACGTGCTGAATCGCGCCGACCTGTTGATTCTGGAAGTGATGATGAATCTGGCCGACGGGTATCGTGTCCGCCAGGCGCGGCCTGCCCGACCTCCTCGGCAGCGATTCCTGCCTGGTTTCGATCCGTCTTCGCAGCGCGCCGCTGGTTGATTTCGGAGCCCTGGAGTGGGATACTCCCGCATTCCGTTTCTCCGGGAACCTTGAACGGCATGAGGGGGCGATGCGAGCGACCAGCAGCGACGATTTTGTGCGTGATCCGATCGGCAATTATCCCAGCGCGACGGTCGCCTGTTTCGACGCCACGGGCGGCGACCTGCCACGGCGGACGCTGGACGCCGAACGGATGGTCGGTTTTTTCGAGCGGCTTGCTCGACTGGGTGCACCGGCCGTGCTGATCGCCGCATCGACGGGGCATGGCCACCTGCGCACGGTCGACGAGCTGCGGCAGTGGTTTGGCGTGGCGGCCCGAGCCCAGTTGGGCCGAACCGTGCGTAGCGCCCTGTTGCGGCCCGAAGACGGCATCGACGCGAACCGGAACTTGCTCGACGCCCTGCGCGACTGGAATTATCCGATCGTCTTCGTGCGACCAGGCCGCGACCTGCCAGCCGCCGCTTCGGACGAGCAGGTTGCGGCCAACGTCGGCGGAGTGGTTTCGGCCGCGGCAGAGCGAGGTTTCGCCGTCGGCGTCTATTCGATCCCCGACGTCAGCGGCGTGCGTCTGACCGCGACGGCCACGGCGATGCTGATCGGAGCCCCCGGCGGCGATCGGATCGTGGCGGCGAAGATCACCGAATCGAACTACGAACAGAGTACACTGCAGTTCCTGACGCACCCCGGGTTGCGGCGGCTGAAGATCGTCCAAGGCTGGGACCCGTTCCTGGCTCGCGCCTTGCGCGACGGTCCCCTCCACGACGACCAGGGCCGGCAGCGTTGTGGAATTACATCGGGCCCGATGTCGTTCGCGATCTATCAGTATTTGCACCTTCTGGACCGGGCTGAACGGGGCGACTGGGAGGAAGTGCAACGGGCGCAGGGAGCCGTGACAACGCTCTTCGAATCGATGCAGGACGATCCGGCGCGATTCGCCGATCTGCAGCGCGCCAAGCGGATCATGGGACTGGGCGAACCATTGTTGGGCTCGGTCTCCCCCGACAGTATCGAACGGGTGCTGCGGGCCCTGGAGGGATTGGAACGAGAACCCGATCGGCGACGCCTGGCGATGAGTCTGGATTTGATGCAGGACGGTCCGTTCCACGATCGCCTTCGCCGCTGGACGAACGTCGATTCGACCACGACCGTGGCGGAATTAAGGACGTTGGTCCGCGATTTTGTCGCCGATCGTAATTGGGAGCAGTTCCACGCCCCGAAAAACCTGGCGATGGCGCTGATGGTGGAGGTCGCCGAGTTGATGGAACATTTTCAGTGGTTGTCGATCGACGATTCCCGCGCGATCGCCAACGATCCGCGCCGCCGCACCGCGATTTGCGAAGAGATGGCCGATGTGTTCGGCTACACGCTGGCTCTGGCGAACGAACTCGATCTTGATATCGCTTCCGCCGTGTTCGACAAGATGCTGAAGAACGCCGCGAAGTATCCCGTCACCGAATATCACGGCCGGTACAGCAAGGACGCCACGACACCACCGGTCATCGCGAACCCGGACAACCGTTCGAACAAGGTATGACGACAATGGCGATCATTGGATCCCCTCAGGAATCCCCTCAGGCGCATTGCGATTTTGCGATCCGACATGCCGACATCACTCCGCCCGTCGGGACCTATCATCGGATGTGGGGCGCGGCGACCCACGATCGTTCCGAGGGTATCCACCGCCCGTTGCGCGCGACCGTTGTGGTCGCCGGTTCTGTCGGATCGGCAGCGGGCAATCGCCAGATCATTGTGGCATTAGACCATTGCCTGTTGGGTGCGGAGGAAATGCACCGGTTTCGCGCGGCGGTCGCGGCCCGTGCGTCGGTTCCTGAGCAACAGCTGGTGGTCATTTTCTCGCATACGCATGCCGCAGGACTGATGAGCCTCGATCGGGTCGATCTGCCCGGCGGCGGGGAAATCCCGGCCTACCTGGATCAGATGGCGGACGTGACGGGCAGACTGTTGGCCGACGCCCAGGCGGATGTCCGGCCGGTCACCATCGTGTTTGGTTCGGGCGCATGCGATCTCGCCAGACACCGCGACCTCTGGGACGCGACGCGCAGCGAATATGTCTGCGGTTTCAATCCTTCGGGCAGCCAGGATCGTACGGTGGTGGTGGGGCGCGTCACCGACAGCGCGGGGAAAATCGTCGCGACGCTGGTCAACTACGCCTGCCATCCGACGACGCTGGCGTGGGACAATCGACAGATCAGCCCCGATTTTCCCGGCGCGATGCGTGAAATTGTGGAACGGGAGACCGAGGCCCCCTGCCTGTTTATCCAGGGAGCGTCGGGCGATCTGGGACCGCGCGACGGCTTCGTGGGCGATACGGCCGTCGCCGATCGCAACGGACGGCAGCTCGGCTTCGCCGCCCTGGCCGCCCTGGAAGGGCTCGATCCACCCAACACGCAATTCACTTATGGGGGTGCCGTGGTCTCGGGCGCGACGATCGGGACCTGGAAACACGAACCGGTTCCGGATTCGAAGCGGCAGCAACTGGCGACGTTCCGTTGTCTGCGCCGCACGCTGATCCTTTCCTACCGACCGGGGTTGCCGAACCTGGAGGAAGTCGATCGTGAGCGCGACAAATGGCTCCACGACGAATCGAACGCCCACCAGCAAGGCGATCTGGCACGGGCGCGCGACTGCCGGGCCCAGGTCGAACGGCAGACGCGGATGCGCGCGCGACTTTCCCAGCTTCCCGCCGGCGACAACTTTCCGTTCGAGCTGATGGCCTGGCGCCTGGGTGATTCATTGTGGCTGTTCGTGCCGGGCGAACATTACCAGATCCTGCAGCGACAACTCCGCGCGCAGTCCGGCCGACCGATATTCGTGGCCACGTTGGCGAACGGCTGGGGCCCGTCGTACCTGCCGAGCGAAAACATGTATGGAACCGGCGCCTATCCCGAAACGATCGCGATCCTGGCGCCTGGATCGCTGGAGAAGGTGATCGACGAGGCGGGAAGGATGCTGGGGGAATTGGAACGATCATGAAGATTACCGCAATCGAGACCCATGTCTGCCACGCGCGGATGCGCAACTGGATTTTTGTGAAAGTCACCACCGATCAGCCGGGCCTGTTCGGCTGGGGCGAGGCGACACTGGAATGGCATACTCGCGCCGTCGTGGGAGCGATCGAGGACATGGCGTCGCTGCTGATCGGCGAGGATCCGACTCGGATCGAGTACCTCTGGCAGATCATGTTCCGACAGCATTTCTGGCACGGACACGGGATCGTGCGCGCGACGGCAATCTCCGGAATCGATCTTGCGCTCTGGGACATCCTGGGCAAGGTGGCCAACCTGCCCTGTTCGAAGCTCTGGGGCGGTCCGGTGCGGGATCAGGTACGCACCTATTGCCATCTGGGCGGCGGGCGGATGGAGGATTTTTACGAAACGCCGGTCGACGAGGCTCGGCGATTCGGGGATTTGGCGCGGCAAGCCGTGGCGGACGGCTACACCGCTTTCAAGAGCATGGCGGTCCCGCCGACGATGCCGATCGAAGGCGAACGGCCCGTGCGAACCGCGGCCGCCTGCGTGGAGGCGATGCGCGAAGCGGTTGGACCTGACATCGACATCATGGTCGACTGCCATGCGCGCCCGTCCCCGGCGATGGGACTCAAGTTCGGCAAAGCGCTCGAACCGTACGGGCTCTATTTTTTCGAGGAACCGTGCTGGCCAGAGTGCGTCGAAGGCCTGGCGATGATCAACGCGGCGTTGACCACACCTGTCGCCACCGGCGAACGCATCACCAGCCTGGAGCAGTTCCGCGAGTTATTCGCGCGGCGCGGCTGCGAAATCTGCCAGCTCGACATCACCCACTGCGGCGGACTCACCGCGGCGCGCCGCGTCGCCGCCCTCGCCGACGCGCACCGCATCGCCCTGGCACCGCATAATCCCCAAGGGCCTGTCAGCACCGCCGCATCCTTGGAATTCGGATTCGCCCAGCCTGGTTACATCATCTGCGAAACCGTGCACGGCGACGTGCCGTGGCGACAGGATGTTGTGCAGGAAGGATTCGTGATCGAACCGAAAGGACGCATGGTGCGGCCCAATACCCGACCGGGACTCGGCATCACTATCAACGAAGACGAAGTCCGCAAGCACCCGTTCGAACAGGAACTTGCGCAACGTGTTTTCTATGCCGACGGCAGCGTCGGCGACTGGTGATCGGGGGAACGAGATCATGCGAGCCGCACTCGACCTTTCCAAACTGCGCGTCTTTCCGCTTTCGGAACGCGCCAGTTTGACGCAAGCCGATCAAATTCTGATCGACCCCGACCTGCCACCACCGATCGTGGCTGCGGATGCGGCGGAAAGCATCGAACAGGCGGCCGACGCGATCCGCGCGGCGCGCGCCCGCGGCGCTACCGTGATGTTGATCTACGGCGCCCACCTGCTCCGCAATGGCACCGCCTTGATCCTCGATCGACTGATGCGCGAGGGCTGGCTGACACACCTGGCGACCAACGGTGCCGGGACGATTCACGACTGGGAGTATGCCTGGTTCGGCGCTTCGACGGAAAGCGTCGAAATGAACGTCGCCCAAGGCAAATTCGGCACCTGGGACGAGACCGCGACGCAGATCCACCTGGCCCTGTTGAGCGGTGCCCTCGACGGACTCGGATACGGCCGCGCACTCGGCCGGCTGATCACCCAGGACGGCGTGCGGATCCCGAGCATCGAGGAACTGCGCGAAGTGATCCGCCGTGACCCCGCCGATCCACTCACGGCCGCGCGCGCCGATTTCCTGACCGCCATCCAGGCCGCCGCACTCGCCCCCGGCTGGCGGCAGATCGATCATCGCTGGAAACGAGCCTCCATCCTCGCCGCGGCCTACCAACATGACGTGCCACTTACCGTCCACCCCGGTATTGGCTACGACATTATCGCCAATCATCCGCTGTTCAATGGCGCCGTTATCGGACGCGGCGCGGATCTCGACTTCCGCCTCTTCGGCGGCTCCGTCGAAGCACTCGACGGCGGCGTCGTGCTCAATATCGGCTCGGCAATCATGGGCCCCCAGGTGTTTGAGAAGAGCTTGAGCTGCGTCAACAACCTCCGCCTGCAAGCCGGCCGGGAAATCGTGCGCGGCCACCGAGTGTTCGTCGTCGATATTCAAGACGGCGGTAACTGGGATTGGACGAAAGGCGAACCCCCCAAATCGAATCCGGCATACTACCTGCGATTCTGCAAGAGCTTTTCCCGCATGGGCGGTACCATGCAATACGCCCAGTGCGACAACGCCGCGTTCGTACACCGGCTCTACGGTGCGCTCCGGTCGGAATAGGGTTACGGGGAACGGGGAACGGGGAACGGGGAACGGGGAACAGG
>Ga0194128_10004218_pt1 | contig 21312 bp, 19 predicted proteins | sample TA2KigCa65mmetaG_FD_148650 | JGI IMG/M metagenome (GOLD analysis project Ga0194128, IMG submission 148650) | Freshwater microbial communities from Lake Tanganyika, Tanzania - TA2015037 Kigoma Deep Cast 65m | ecosystem: Environmental > Aquatic > Freshwater > Lake | place: Tanzania: Lake... | reverse complement strand
GCTCACCTGCCAAAGTCACAGCGTGCAGGTAATGGTGTTCGACGATTAGTGCGTCGCACCGTTGGATGTCCTCGGGAGAAGTCAGCAACCGAATATGGCCATGGTCTAAAACGTGTTGTGCTTCAGCAGAAATGTCGCGGCATTTGGGTTTACTCATGCCGCAAACAGGGCATGGCTTGCCGAATTTGCCATGGACCGCCATGCCTTCACGGAAAGCTGTCACATGTTCCGGAAAACCGTCGCCGGTTTCGGTACGCAGAATCTCAATCCAGTGCGCAAGCGTCTCCCTCGTCGCACGGAACAATTGCTCGATCTCGCCGTGCGTTAGCTTCTGGGTTAACGCGATTGGCGACAACCGAGCGTGATGCAAGATTTCATCCGAGTAGGCGTTGCCGATCCCGCTGAATAAATGCGGGTCGGTCAACGCGTGCTTGAGTGTGTGATTACGAGCGGTGAGCCGCCCGGCGAAATCTTCAATACTCGCAGCAAAAACCTCCAAGCCGCCGGGATCATGCAACGTTAGCGCCGGTTCGCCATTGACCACGTGCAATGCCGCCCGCTTCTTAGCACTGACCTCCGTGAGGAGCAGAGTGTCATTCGAAAAATCGAATGCGCCCAACTTGTTCTTTCCCTTAATTGATGCGTTCGGCTCAAGCCAATGCAGCCGCCCGGCAATCATCAAGTGAAGGACCAGCCAAAGATCGCTGTCGAAGCCGATGGCAATGCGCTTGCCCAAGCGTCGCAGCAGCCGCACCGTGCGGCCGTGCGCGTTTTGCAATGGTGGAACCGCCGTGCGCAGCAGAAACGGGCTCGCCAATCGCACCCCTTCCAAAGCTTGGCCGACAATGCGTTTTTCGAGCGCTTCAAGGTACATGGTGATGTCGGGCAATTCAGGCATGCGCACGTTCTTGCCGCTTGCACGGGCGCAGCTTAGCTCCGGCTGCGCTCGAACTCGGCCTTGAGGTCCTTCAACGTGCGCGGCGGCGTTATGTTCCACGGAGGTTCGTCAGCATTCACATATTTGTCGGACATATGATGAATCATTAGACTGTCGATGTAATCCATGGGGAGCACCTTCTTCAAACCGCACATGAGATAAACCAACGTTGCGGCCACCTCCAAACTGCGCAACGGCGGCGGCAAGACTCCGGTGAAGTGACCGCTTTGAATGACCCACTTCAATTGCTCGCGTGTCAGGACGAAGCATCCTTGATGCTTGTTGCGCAGCACCAGGCAGCTCCGCCCGTGAATCTCAACACGACCCTCGAAGTAAGGGACGCTCGGATGAACGTCGGGCAGATAGAGTTCCTGATCTTCGGATCGTTTGCGGTTCCGTTCGAATCGGACGAAGCCAACCACATACGGAAAAGGCAGCGGCTGCGTGGCTTCACAGAAAGCCAGCAGATTCGTCTCGGTAATCAGGACATCGTTTTCACTGTAGATAAAGAGATCGTATTGATCCTGCCGCTCCACCATGACCTTGCGATGCTCAAACGCCAAATCGAATCGAAGCGCAGGATCGCAGAGGATTTGTTCGGATTTGAAAGCGTAACGGCTCAAATCAAGTTGTTCGGTCGTATGAAGGATGATGTCGGCTCGGAACTGCGTCATGCTATCCCAAGCCAGGAGGACGCGTTCCAGGAAGGAGAGCTGCTTCGCGCCGTGGTTGGGAATGCAAACCAGAGCTTTCACCTTAGAAAACGGCATTTCACAGATCGCAAGGTCACCAAGAGAAAAGTTGAAATAGCAACGCCTGTCATCCGTCAGGGAATCATCACCGCGGCCTCAGCTCAATGCCTGTCTCTTTGGATTGCACTACGTCAGAAGCAAACATCCCCGCGAAGATGCTTTACCGCGAATAACACAGATGTACGCGGGTGAGCGAGTTCGTTCATGTCTTTATCCGTGTTGTCCGTCCAATCTGCGGTCAATCCGGCGGCCGTTGCGCGAGATCCGGGATTTCCATAAATGCGTAGCAGAGCATATGGCAAATACCCATGTGGCAATCCTCGACGCGCCCGAAGTGCTCGGAGTCGATCACAATGACTTGTTGCGCGAGATCGGCGGCTTGACCCCGCTTGAGCCCGACAAGCGCAATGCAGGACAAACCATGCTTGGCCGCCCAATCAACCGCCTTGACGACATTCGGAGAATTGCCGCTCACGCTCATCACTAACACAATGTCGCCGGCGCGCGCATAGTTTTCCAACTGCCGCACAAACACATCTTCGTAGGCATAATCGTTGGCCAAGGCGGTGAGCCAACTGACATTGTCATTGAGCGAGAGGACACGAAAGCGCTGGCCAATTTTGTCGGAGGATCCCTTTCCCAGATCGGTAGCAAAATGCGACGCATTTGCTGCGCTGCCTCCGTTTCCGAAGACGAAAATCTGCCGGTTCTCTTTCAACGCCTGCTTCAACGTTTCAATCAACTTGGCGACCGCGTCGACGGGAATGGAATCTAAAGCCGCCTTCTGAGCTTTTACGTAATTGCTAATCCAGTCTTTCATGTTTGGGGATTATTCACGCTGGCCGCTCAGTCGCAAGCTTTCGCTCGATCATAAAAAACTGTTGTCTGCGCCGTCTGGCTGCATCGGACAGGCTAGAGGCTGTCCCACCGAGCGCTATCCTAACAGCCGCGCCAACACGAGCGCGCCCAGGGGCACAGCGTCCTCGCCCAATGCGGCCAGGGAAATGCGGGGTCCCGGCGCGAAGACTTTCATAATGCACCGCCCAATGGCATTCGCCACAGCCAGGCGAATCGGTTCACCTAACAACGAAAGCCCTCCGCCGATGATAATGATCTCAGGGTGGAAAAGATGGATGACATGCGAGAGTCCGAACGCGAGGTCTTCCGCTGTTTCAGCGAGAATTTTTTGGGCGGCCGCGTCGCCTTGTTCTAGCGCGGCTTTTAGGTGCTTGGCCTCTCCGCCAACTTGGCCGCCAGCCAATTTGCTTAAGAGGCTGTGCGGTTCGTGGGTGATAGAATTCCGAATTTTCGCATCGACGGCCCAACCTGAGCAACGCTCCTCGACAACAGTCCCTGCGCGGTCCAAACGCACATGTCCGATTTCCGACTCGCCCGGTTGCGCTCCGTGGTAGATATGGCCGTCCACCACTAAACCTCCGCCGACGCCGCTGCCGAGGGTAACGTAGAAAACCGGATTGAACCCTTTGCCAGAGCCGTGCAGAGCTTCACCGAACGCAGCCACATTCGCATCGTTATCGACCCGGACCGGTAATCGTGTGAGTGATTGCAGCCAATCCCCAAGCGCGAATTCGGACCAGCCCTCGATTTGATGCGAGCGGGAGATTTTCCCGTTTTGCCAATCGACGGGTCCGCCAAATCCAACGCCGATGCCTTGGAGAGCTGTTGCTTCACAGATTTCAGCTAAAGTGAATTCGATTTGCTGCCGAATTCCCGAAGCACCCTTTTCCCGATCGACCGGCAGTCGCCAACGCTTGAGAATTGTGGCCGAATTATCGCCGAGAACAATTTGAAGTTTTGTGCCGCCGATTTCGATTCCGAGGTACTTACGGTCCATGAACAGCGACTCCGTGCCCTCTATCCCTTGTGGTAATCGGGTTCGTTTCCGGCGCGCCACTTAATGTTGCAACCAAGGCTAGGAGTTTGGTCAGGCGAAATCGGCCGGCCCGCGAGCAGTACGTCGAGTGCAGCCCGCAGATCTTTCCCGGTAACGGGGATGCCATTTCCGGGGCGGCTCGCATCGAACTGCCCGCGATAAACCAATTTTCGATCATTTCCGAAGAGAAAAAGATCCGGTGTGCACGCAGCCCGATAAGCTTTGGCGACGGCTTGGCTTTCGTCAAAGAGGTAGGGAAATGTGAATCCAGCCGTGCGCGCCTCGTCCGCCATCTTTGCTGGTCCATCATCGGGATACTGGCCAGCATCGTTGGAGCTGATGCCGACCGCGGCAATTCCACGCGGCTGATATTCGCGCACCAACTGGACCAACGCGTCTCGAATGTGTTTTACGTAAGGGCAATGGTTGCACATGAAAACAACCAGCAAGCCAGGAGACTTGTTGAAGTCAGCCAAGGAAACGACTTTGCCATCAACGTTCGGCAAGGCGAAATCGGGCGCCGGCGTTCCCAAAGGCAACATCGTGGAGGGCGTGCGCGCCATAAAATGAAGTTAGGCCGAATAAGCCAGAGCCGCTTCTTTGAGTTCGCTCTTGTAATCGCGCACGGGCAAATCGTACCCAGCGCGTCTCTTCGCAAGTGCCGGAGCGATGATTTCTTTGCGCACGTCAATTTCCCGGCCGTAAATCAGGGGCCAAAGCCGGTGCGTGTTGTTCACCAGATCGGAGGCGTTCTCTTCGTCGAAGATGGGACGGAGAAGATCGACGGCCATTTGCAGCTCCTGAATCATTTCCATCTCGGTTGGGTGGCCCGTCTTTCGCATGACGACCCGGAACGCTTCAATATCCTTTTCCTCCAGTCGATTCAATTTAGCGATCAGAATATCGATCGGATGCGGGAAAACGAAGGTGGAATGACTTATCGTGATCGATTGGGTTCGCGTTCCCCACCGGGGGCTCGTCCGGAAATTCAAACCTGAACAGACTTGGATATAAGGCCGGTTTTGCTGGTCTCCCAGCCCAGCCGACATTACCCAGCGCTCAAGCTCCTCGTCGTCGCTGAACAAATCAACGTTTCCGCTGAGCAAGCCCGCCTCAATTCCAATTTGTAATGGAGCCGAACCGAATACCGTTATCCGAAACGGTCGCGTCGCCGGCAACGCAGCGACCAATTTCTTGAGAGTTTGGCCGGCTGGTGTCTCGAGATTGATCTCGGCGCTCCAAGCCTCGTTAATCATATTTGCGGGGGGCCTTCAAGCAGCTGATTGCCTGATCAATCAGCCGATTCGTCACGCCCGGATCCTCCGCGAACTTCGCGGCTAATGCGCGATCCCGCGCATTCCACGCGTGCCTTTCTCGTTTGAGCAAGAGGCGAGCCGCGATCCGAGACTTGCGCCAGCATTGACTAATCTTTGGTTCCACAGCGCTGGCACCTTAACCAGTTTTGCTCTCTCGCGCAAGCATCCGCCTGTTGTGTGCAGATCTCCAGTTGCGAGGACGACAGAATTGAAGCTCACGCTTCCGCCTTGGTTAGTTCGCTCGCGCGGCTTTGACAACAGCGACAAATTCCCCCGCCAACCGCGTCAATTCGCGCCAATTCTCCTCTCGCAGCAACTTCGGCGAAACCAAAGATGAACCCGCACCCAACGCAACGCATCCGGCTTTGATGAATTCCGCTGCCGTTTCCAAATCCACGCCGCCGGTTGGAACTATGCGCAAATGGGGCAACGGCGCCCGGATCGCTTTGATGTAACTCGGCCCCAAACCGTCGGCGGGGAAAAGCTTGACGAAATCGGCGCCCATTTCATGCGCGGCTTGCGCTTCGGTTGGCGTATAAGCTCCAAGCATTACTGGCCGGTCAGCGGCATGGGCAGCTTGCAGAATTTCCAGCTTTGTGATTGGGCTCACCACAAACTCGGCGCCGGCTTCGATGGCAGCTTGGCAAGTTGCTGCATTCAAAACTGTCCCGACCCCGATCAACGCGCGCGAACCCAGTTTCTGCTTAGCTTCGCGAATCGCTTCAATCGCGTTGGGCGTCGTCATTGTCACCTCGATGGCAATGACCCCACCGGCGATTAATGCTTCCGCCAAAGGCAGGACTTGCTCTGGTTTCTGAGCGCGGACGACTGCGATGACGCCCGGATCGATTAATGAAGCAATGATCCCTGATTTCGAACGCATATGTTGTCGGCGCACTCAGCTCGATAGGCTTCTGCCAATAACGTGATCGGATGAACTACTCGCAGCGGCAGGTTCTCTCGCTTCGCGCCATTGACGATCTGCAATAAGCAACCGGGATTTCCGGTGGCGGCCACGGCCGCGTTGGTGCTTCGGATATGTTTCAATTTTCGGTCCAGCAACTCGCCCGCCATTTCAGGCTGGATCAAATTGTAGATTCCCGCGCTGCCGCAGCACCACGTGCTTTCGGGAAGTTCGACCAGTTTCAAACCGGGAATCACGCGGAGAAGTTGTCTCGGTTGCGCCGTGATTTTCTGGCCGTGGCAAAGATGGCAAGCCTCGTGATAAGTAACCGTTTGAGGGGGACACTTTGAAATCACGGGTGGTCGGATGCCAACCTCGATCAGCCATTCGTGAATGTCCTTAACCTTCGCATCCCATAATTCCGCGCGATGTTGACAGCTCGGATCGTCCGCTAAGAGTTTCGCGTAATGCTTCAGATGGGAACCGCAACCCGCAGCGTTAGTGATGATGGCATCGAACTGCTCGGGCGGAAACTGATCGATTTGTTTGCGAGCGAGCCGCTGGGCCAACTCCCATTCGCCGTTATGTGCATGGAGCGACCCGCAACAATGCTGCTCCGGTGGTGTGATGACTTCGCAGCCGTTGCGGATCAACACTTCGACCGTATCGCGATTCACGTCGCTGAAGATCAAATCCTGCGCGCAGCCCGTCAGGAGTGCGACGCGATATTTCTTTTGGCCGTGCGCTGGCGTAATCGGGTTGATCAATTCCGCGGAGAATTTCGGCTGGACCGTTGGAGTCATGGCCTCGAGCTCGCGAAGGCGCTTGGGGAGCAACTTGAGAAGCCCGCTGCGGCGAACGAGGGTTTGCAAGCCGAGTTGCTGGTAAAGCCGCAGCGCATAACCGGCCAGCTGCAGTCGGTTCAAATCCATGAAGAGCCACCGCAAGGCAAATCCTCGAATGAAACTGCGCTTCGGTGAATTCAGGACACCGCTCTGTTCCGCTTCAGCGCGGGCGTGTTCGAACAGCTCCGCGTAATTGACCCCAGCGGGACATGCCGTCATACAGGCCAGGCAGCCAAGACAAAAATACATTTCGTCCGCAAAGGTAGCGGTGGGTTCGAGCCGGCCATCAGCTATCGCGCGCATCAACGAAATGCGCCCACGTGGGCTGTTGCGTTCGAGTTTTGTCGCGTCGTACGTTGGGCAAGTTGGCAAGCAAAGGCCGCAATGCATGCACTGCTGCACAACGGAGTAGTCCAAGCCTTTGAGGTGCGAGCGGCCGGGATTCATGCGCCGCTCTCCCTAACCCTCCCCATGAACCTGAAGGTAGGGCTGCGGTGCTCCGCAGCCTGCGAACAGCAATCGCGGCGGCGCGGCAACGCCGCCCTACCAAGTTCAGGTTCATGGGGGCAATGTGCGAAAACGATGTTTCCGAGAAGTCTCTCCTCATCCGATGGGGAGAGGGAAGAGAGTTTTTGCGAACCATCAAGGTGTGAAGGCTGAACACCCAGTTTTTTTCCCTCGCCCCATCGGATGGGGAGAGGGTTAGGGAGAGGGGCGACGTTCACCTGAAAAGTTTCATTGAAAGTGTTTTGGCTGTACACATCGAACTTATCTGCAACCGCAGACCGTATTAAGTCTTGTCCGGCGCCAGCAATTCCTTTTTCAAGGGCGAAAAGTTTCCTTCCTCACAACAACGCACAAACCCTTCTGTGACCGACTTTAGTTCCTCCCAACGGGACCGGATGACTTTGGCTTCTTGTTTTGTGATGGAGTTATCAAAAGCGGCCGAAGCGATAACCGCTAGCAAGTCAGCAAATTCCTGAACGATCTGATTCGTCGCTGGAATCAGGAAATGCGGGTGCGGCCAGTTGCCTTTGGGATTCTTGATGTAAAAGCCGCCAGCCCGCTCGCAAATCCATTGAACGATGCGCTGATCATTGGTGCAACGAACGAGCGCTTCGATGCGATCGAGCGGATTCGCCGCGCCGCTGCCCACTTCGGCGGGCTCCGCCCATTTATAGATCAGCGAAAGGGACAAACCCATTTCGGCAGCGATCTCCTTGGCGTTGCCCTTTTGAATGACTTCACGCAGGACTTCGTAGGATTGCATAAGGAGAACTTGATGAGGAAACCGGCAATTGGCAAGGCCGAAGGTTCGGCGCACGCAGGCCAGGGTGCATCCGAAATTGCCGGCACAATCGTATGGTACTGGCGGGCATCCTGCCTGCGGTAGAGCCGGGGCATCCTGCCCGGCGGACCCGTGTGCGCGCTGGAACGCAACATCCGCGTTTCAATTCAAGCATTGCTCCGGGCGGCAAGATGCACGCCCTCTACGGCAGGCAGGATGCCCGCCGCTACCAACAACTTCGGGATGCACTGCGCAGGCCAAGAGCGTCAACACACTACTGTTTCTCCAAAGGATGCTCTTACTTGGACCGCATGAAAGTAAAGGCTCGGACTGGGTTCTCGTCGGTAATCATTCGAATCATTGTGTCGGTCAGGCCATTACTTCTCAGTTTTGGAATGAACGTTTTGTGAAGGTAAGTATATGGCTTCTGTGTCCCGCCGTTCGTTTGTCCCGGCTGATACCAACCGGCGTCATGCGACAGCAAAATGCGATCGCCATATCCAGCGGCGAGCAACTCTTTAATAGCCGCGATCAGGGAGTTATCGTCGGATGGCTGCCAGCCTAACGAATCGAATTCGATGAATACTCCGCGTGCCGCCAGTTCTCGATGGATGGTCCGGTTGCGCTCGACTTGAGCATGAACCCAGATGAATCGTATCGACGGGCTGATCGATTCTAAGATGTCGACCTGTCGCCGCGCCACGCTGCCAGCAGCCGTATGGCTGGCCACGACGGCGCCAGTTGAGAGCGCCGCCCGGCGAGCCGCCCGCAGAAATTTTTCTTCCAGCGCAGTAAGAGTGGTATCGCTCGTGGAAATCTTGATGAAGCCGGCCTTGCTGCCGGAACCTTCGATATCCTCTTGAATTTCCTTTACGAACAAAGCGGCCAAGTCGTTTTCGGTCATGTTGCGATGGGCGGGCGGAGCAAAATTGGCGCGGCCATAAACGCCGGTCGGCACGATCACCGGCAAACCCGATTCTTCAGCCAAACGGCGTATCGCCGTGACGTTTCGACCGACACCGATGCTGCTGCATTCCACCAAGACACCCACGCCAACTTCCTTTGCCTCAATGAGGCGGGGCTTCATGACGCGCACGACGTCTTCGATGTTCGCCTGGCCGTACCCCGCCACGGTTGGGCCACGCAGATCGGTGAAGATATGTTCGTGAGGGAGAACCACACCAGCGCCTTTCGCGCCCAGCTCGCCCTGAGTTGTTTGAAACCAGACTCTGTAATCGTTCGTTCTGAGTCGATAATAGCGGCTGCCGCGGAGGGCTGTAAGGAAGACCAAGCGGCGTCCAGCTTCGAGTCTGGCCTCCCTTCGAGCTGGCCACCAGATGGCGTTCGTTTCCAAACGATCGGTCACCTCCAGGATATACTCGCCGGTGCTTGGCTCAATCCACGACAGGTCGATTTGATTTGTGGCCCGAATGGCTTTCAGGACGGGCGGAGAATCGGCCGCCAGTGCACCAGCATGTGCAGTCACTAGGCAAATCACGAAGATCAAGCGACTCAAGATTTCCATAGACTCTACACCGCTTCGCGAAAGAGATTTCCTGAAAGATGTAACGCAGCACCGCTTCCCTGAACCTGCGCGGTAGGATAGGCGTCCCGCCTGTCCAGCATTTGCGCACACCAAGACAGGATGAGACAGGCGGGACGCGCTGTCCTGCCAGGTTCAAAGTCCAATGCGCGCGACATTTGCCTGGAGGCTTTCCTGGAATCGATTTTGATTCCAAAAGTTCAACAGCCCGGCGCTGGCGCACCGGGCTGTCTTCGGTTTCGAAAGATCGAGTCCTTCAGACTCTGTATTCCCGATCCTTGACGACGCCCGGTTCCGGAATCGGATACCGGCCGTTCTCGTCGGATTTTAATGGCGGCGGCGAATCCATCGTGAGCTTGTCGGCATCGGGAGCGTATTCGTGATCGGAATTGAGCATTTGTTCAAACGTGATCTCCTGCCCGGTGTGCGCAGCCATGCGGCCCATCGACGTCGCCACACTGGCTTCGACACCGCGCTTGACTTCGTTGTAAGGCCGGTCATTTCGGATGGCGCCCACCAATTCATTCCATTCGTTTTGATAAGGGTTCCGTTCGTCCGCGTTGACTTCCGAGACCCAAAGCCTGTTCTCCGGATCCGGATTCTGCCCTTTGTAAATGCTGGAGGGTGCGCCGCAATCGCCATGAGAAGAGGCGATAGCCATGCCTTTGCTGCCCTGAACGTGCGTATAGTACATCGGGATAGCACCAACGTTGCAGCGGCCGTCCATGATAAATTTGCTGCCGTCGGCGAAGGTGTACTCGACGGAGTAGGCGTCGAAATTCTGGTCGACGTACGGTTTGCCGTCAGCATTCGTCTTGTAGTGGCGGCCGCCAATCGCGTGGGCTTTGACTGGCCACGAATTCTTCATCCAAGAGAGATGGTCGACGTGGTGGATGTAAAAATCGCTGAAGCAGCCGCCGCTCGCCCAGAGGAAGCTGTGAAAGCGCCTGATTTGCCAGAGCAATTCGCTGGGTTCGCTCGGCGAACCCGGCCATCGCGTCGAAAAGGCTGACCCAACCGGCCCGTGCATGCGATAGCCTCGCATGAGAATGACGTCGCCGATTTCGCCATCCTGAATGCGTTGATGAAGTTGTTGCAGCGCCCGGCTGTGGCGAGACATTAACCCAACGCCGACCTTGAGGTTCTTGGCCGTGGCTTGTTCCCCGAGCTCGAGCATGCGCCGGGAAGTCGGGCCATCCGCGGTGACCGGCTTCTCCATGAAAACGTTCAACCTCTTCTCGATGGCATATTTAAAATGCACCCAACGAAAGGCCAGCGGCGTCGTAAAGATCGCAATATCGCCGGGCTTGAGGCAGTCCATCGCTTGTTTGTAGGCATCGAAACCGATGAATTTTCTCTCGGGCGGAACATCCATTTGGCTCGAGTGTTTTTCGTTGAGGCCTCGGTAGGCGCCATTCAGTTTTGATTCGAAAACATCAGCCATCGCGACAAGTTTGATTGGCCCTTGTTTGGAAGTGCCGAGGGCGTCCGCCGCAGCTCCGCCCCCGCGTCCTCCGCAACCTACGAGAGCAACTCGAAGGGTATTATCCTCGGCAGCATGGACGTGCGGGAGGGCAACTCCTGCCAAGGCGGAGGCGGCCGCGATTCGTGCCGTATTCTTAATGAATTCACGGCGTGTCGTTTGATTTGGTTGGGAATTGTTCATAAGTCGTATCTTCGTGACGTTGACCGAAGGATGTCAATTCAAGAAATGTGGACTGACATTTTATGTCGAGCCTTCCTTCCACAGCTCTAGTTTTTGTTCTCGTATGACGCAAAGGAATCGTGCAGGGTTTCGAATCTATGAAACCTTCCTTTAATTCACGCATCACTCGTCGTCGTTTTTTGGCTGCCACTGGGACTGCCCTGGCTGCCCCAATGATTCTTCCTTCCAGCGTCTTCGGACAAGCTGGCCGCCCTGCCCCGTCGGAACGTATCACCGTCGGGATCGTCGGGTGGGGAATGATGGGACCGGGCAATACGAGCGGCCTGATGAAACAACCAGATTGTCAGGTGGTCGCGGCTTGCGATTTGGACAAGCGGTACCTTGAGAAGGCCGTCGGCGCGATCAACAAGCATTACAACAATCAAGATTGCAAAGCTTATCACGATTACCGGGAAATGATCGCTCGCGATGACATCGACGCCGTCATGCTGGCGGTGCCAGATCATTGGCACGCGTTGATGTCCGTCGAGGCGGCGAAGCGCAAGAAAGATATCTACGGTGAAAAACCGCTTGCCCGCACGATTGCCGAACAACAAGCGATCGTCAAAGCTGTGAAGGAAAACGGACGCATCTGGCAGACCGGTTCCTGGCAACGTTCGCGCGACAATTTCCACAAAGCTTGCGAAATCGTTCGCAACGGATTGATTGGAAAAATCATACACGTCGAGGTTGGACTTCCCGCCGGCCACAACGATTTCAAAGGAACGAAAGATAAGATGCAGCCAAGCCAGCCGCCGCCGGAGCTCGATTACGATCTTTGGATTGGTCCCGCGCAAATGATGCCCTACATCGAAGGCCGCGTGCACATGAACTGGCGCTGGAACTACAACACCGGCGGCGGCCAATTGCTCGATTGGATTGGGCACCATGGCGATATCGCCCACTGGGGACTCGATTTCGATAACACCGGCCCGACAGAAGTCGAAGGTTATGGCGATTTCCCGGCCGAGGACGCTGTCTGGAACACGTGCACGAATTACAGCATTCACCTCCAGTATCCCAAGGGCGTGACGATGACGATTGCCGGCGGGCACAAGGCAATTGCGAGCGGCACTAAATGGATTGGAACGGATGGCTGGGTCTGGGTGGATCGTGGAGGATTCGACAGTTCCAATGCGGAGTGGAACAAACCCGGACCGTTGCCCGACTCCGTTCGCAAAGTGAAGCTCACCGAATCGCGCGATCACTATCGCAACTTCCTCGATAGTGTGAAGTCGCGGAAGCCAACGATCACGCCTGTTGAAACCGCGCACCGCTCCCTGATCCCAGGACATCTCGGACTGATCTCGATGATCGTGAAACGGAAGATTAAATGGGACCCGAAGAAGGAAGTCATCGTGGGCGATAGCGAGGCCAGTAAGTTGTTAGGCCGCGCGTATCGGTCACCGTGGAAACTGGCTTAGCGCTGGAGACCAAAATTGCCTCGTCGAGCGCAGACTTTCAGTCGCTTTCAGTCTGCGCTACGGATGAGCAGGCGAGACGCGTGTCCTACGCGCTCGCTCATTTCACAGCTCCCGCGAGAATCGTCTGAAAATGCGGCGGTTGTTCTTCGCGTGCCACAACACTGATTTCGATCTTCTTGAATCCGGCCGTTTCGAGCCAGCGATGCAAATCGCTCTCGGCAAATCCAAGCCAGCGGTCCCCATAAAGTTCGCGCGCCTGCTCGAACGTGTGTTTGAGCAAATCGAGAATCATGATTTGGCCGCCGGGCAAGAGCAGTTTGTACGCACTCGCAATCGCGCGCGCCGGATCATCGGCGTGATGCAACGCCTGGCTAAGGATGACTAAATCCACACTTTGCGGATCAATCGGCGGCGTTTCCAGATCTCCCAAACGAAACTCGAGATTTTTGAGCGCGTTCTTTTTTGCTCTGTTCGCTCCGAATGCCACCATCTTCTCCGAATTATCGACCGCGATGACCTTCTTGGCTCGTCGCGCCAGTAGTTCGCTCAAGAGCCCCTCACCCGAACCAAGGTCAGCGACGACTAACGGCGGCAAGATCCTCAGTAACAAATGGCCAAACGCTTGCCAGGATCGGCCCGGCCCGTAACTGCGGTCGAATCTCCCAGCGACTTGGTTGAAATAAACCTGCGCTTGTTCCGAGCGACGGGCCAAGATGCGCTTCAAATTCAGTTGGTCGGCCGAGTATTCAGGCATTTCCTTGGCTCCGCGCACGGCCAATTGAATCGAATCCCGCGTCATCCCATCCGCGTGCTGGTTCAATTTGTAGAAGGTCCGCTTTCCTTCGCGCCGCGACTGGAGCAACCCCGATTCTTGCAACAACCCAAGGTGAGTTGAAATGCGCGATTGGCCCATTCGCGTGATCTCCTGAAGTTCATTCACGGATAATTCGTCGCGTTCCAACAGCGCCACGATGCGCAAACGCGTCTGATCAGCCAGCGCGCGGAGGGACTTTAGGGTGCTCGACATAATCTCTATTTGCGTGACCGCTTTGCCCAAAGGGCCTTTGGTTTTGAGCGCGTCAGCAATTGCCGCAAACGCAAACGCAGCAGCGACTTCGTGGCATATTCGCGCTGCGAAACGGGATGAGCCGCTCTGTCCAACCGTCAGGAAGCGTCCCTAATTCAGGAGCGACACAGTCCGCATAGTAACCATATTTGTCGAAAAATGGTGTGCGCGGGCCGATCGACCGCACGATCAATGGGACAGCTTGGTGGTGGTGCTTCGGATAGATGTCCGCTTCTAATGAAGGCGAGAGAGGCTTCGGGACTTTGCTCAGCAATCCCCAGATGGCTTGACTTCCAAACAAAATGAAATCGCGTTCTTTGGCTATCGTGCTCGCAGCCCGCAAGAGATGCTCCAATTCAGCTTTCTTCATAGTGATCCAAGAACCACAGCCGTTCCTCTTCGGTCAGGATACCCACAAAAAATCACTTTGTCGCAGTCGCTGACCTTCGTCAGTGTCCTGGGTTAAGATCGTCAGAATTCTTTCAGTCGAGTTTCGTTCAAGAATCCGCTCCCATTCCTGCAGCGCTCGAGGCCATGGACGAAGCTGCTTCTTCCAGCGTCTGAGGTTTTCTCTGGGAATCCGCATCAGTGCTGGCTGCTTTCGTATCTTTGTGGCAATGAGTTGAGTCATCGCAAGATGGCAAGCGTCTATCCATTGATGGCTCTGCCGATAGAGAGGATGCTTTTTCAATGATCTCGATCTCGCCCGCGTTTTCATGCTTTTGGAGAGAGTAATCGTTTCTTCCGTTCCCCGGCAACGCCGAAGCCAGGGTTAGGACCTATGCCGTTTGCGGGGCATCCCCGGCGGAAGATTTCCGCAAATAGCAGTTGACGGCCTGACATTGCGATATATCTTCGCATCCTGATACGTTAATATATGGCTTAATGGCGCCACCGTTGAAATGAGCAAAAACTATATCTTCTCTTCCGAGTCCGTCGGCGAAGGCCACCCGGACAAAGTTTGTGACACCATCTCCGATGCTGTGCTGGACGCTTGCCTGACGCAAGACCCGCGCAGCCGCGTCGCCTGTGAAACCTACGCCAAGTGCAACTTGGTTGTGGTCGGAGGCGAAATCACGACCAAAGCCAAGCTCGACTTCAATGCCATCGCGCGCCAAGCCATCCGCGAAATCGGTTACACGCACGATGACGATGTCTTTCATGCCGACAAGGTGCTCATCATGAATGCCATCACCTCCCAAAGCCCTGACATCGCTCAGGGTGTCGATGCCCGGTCGGCTGTTGGAAAGGAAACGGCCGAGCAAGGCGCAGGCGATCAAGGATTGATGTTCGGTTACGCATGCAACGAAACGCCTGAGTTGATGCCGGCGCCGATTATGTTCGCTCATCAACTCGGCCGCGAACTCACACGGATCCGCAAAGCGGGAGCGGTCAAATGGCTTCGTCCGGACGCCAAGACACAGGTTTCTGTGCAGTACGTGGACGACCAGCCCGTTCGAATCACCAGCGTTGTCGTCTCCACGCAGCACGCAGCCAGCGCCAAGCACAAGACCATCAAAGATTTTATCATCAAAGACGTTATCAAAAAGGTGCTGCCTTCTCAGCTGCTCGACAAAAAAACTCAGTTCTTGATCAATCCGACCGGCCGATTTGTCGTCGGCGGTCCGCAAGGCGACACGGGGCTGACGGGCCGGAAGATCATTGTCGATTCCTATGGTGGGATGGGACGCCATGGCGGTGGCGCATTCAGTGGAAAAGATCCCTCCAAGGTGGATCGCAGCGCCGCGTACATGGGCCGGTACGTGGCCAAGAACATTGTCGCCGCCGGATTGGCCACGAGCGCCGAGATTCAATTCGCTTACGCTATCGGACATCCCAATCCCGTCTCGGTTTGCGTGAACACCTTTGGCACCGGCAAAGTTAGCGACGAAGCCATCGAGAAAGCTGTGCAAGACGTCTTCAGCTTCAAACCAGCCGACATTATCAAACAATTGAATCTGTTGCGTCCGATCTATTCAAAGACGACCAACTACGGTCACTTCGGCAAAGTCGATGACCTTGACAGCATCACTTGGGAAAAAACCGACAAAGCCGCCGCCCTGAAAAGAGCGGTCAAGTAATAGAACGACTCGCCTGCAACAACTCTCCTCCGGTTAACCGAAAGTAAATATGGCAAAAGTAAATCTCTCCCCCTCTCGCCGCTCGAAAGCCAGCGTCAAATCTCTCAACGGAAAAACCAGCGGCAATGGCTCGCCGAAACACGATTATTACGTCAAAGATCTCGCGCTCGCCGAACTCGGCCGCAAAGAGATCGAGGTCGCCGAGCACGAAATGCCCGGCCTAATGTCACTGCGCGCGAAGTACGGGCCAGAGAAGCCATTCAAAGGCGTGCGCATTTCCGGCTCGCTCCACATGACCATAGAGACAGCGGTCTTAATCGAAACACTCAAGGAATTGGGTGGTTCAGTTCGTTGGGCGAGTTGCAATATTTTTTCCACGCAAGATCAAGCCGCCGCCGCGATTGCCAAAGCAGGCACGAGCGTTTTCGCTTACAAAGGCGAGACGCTGGAAGAGTATTGGCAATTCACACTTGATGCTCTCACGCACCCGGGAATGAAGGGGCCTCAGCTCATCGTTGATGACGGAGGCGATGCCACACTCCTGCTCCATAAAGGCTATGAAATGGAACAAGGGGATACTTGGGTCAATACGCCTTCCGACAATCATGAAGTGGACGTGATTAAGAAGCTCCTGAAGCGCTGCGCGAAAGAGCGTCCAGGCTGGTTCAGCGAGGTTGTCAAAGAATGGAAGGGCGTTTCGGAAGAGACCACGACCGGCGTGCACCGCCTTTATCAAATGCTCGAAGCCGGCAAGTTGCTCGTGCCCGCAATCAACGTCAACGACTCGGTCACGAAATCGAAATTCGACAACCTGTACGGCTGCCGCGAATCATTGGCCGATGGCATCAAGCGGGCCACGGGCGTCATGGTTGCAGGCAAGACCGCGGTCGTCTGCGGGTACGGCGATGTTGGAAAAGGGAGCGCCCATTCGTTGCGTGGGTTCGGCGCTCGGGTTATGGTCACCGAAGTTGATCCGATCAATGCGCTGCAAGCCGCCATGGAAGGTTTCGAAGTCACCACCATCGAAGAGACACTCGGCCGCGCCGATATCTATGTGAGCGCTACGGGCTGCTGCGATGTCATCACGCTCGATCACATGGAGCGGATGAAAGACCAGGCCATCGTCTGCAATATTGGTCACTTCGATAACGAAATTCAGATGGACCGCCTCAACGCGGCCAAAAACGCCAAACGCATCAACATCAAACCGCAGGTGGACAAGTATATTTTTGGTGGCGCTCGCGAGATTTACATCCTTGCCGAAGGCCGTTTGGTGAATCTGGGCTGCGCGGAGGGCCATCCGAGCTTCGTCATGAGCAACAGCTTCACCAATCAAGTGCTCGCTCAGCTTGATCTCTGGAACAACAAAGACTCCTATGAGGTCGGCGTTTATCGGTTGCCGAAGAAACTCGACGAAGAGGTAGCTCGGTTGCACTTGGAAAAGATCGGCGTGAAGCTGACCAAACTCACCAAAAAGCAAGCCGACTATCTGGGCATCGCGTCCGATGGACCGTACAAGCCCGAACACTACCGGTATTAACCGGCCGTATTGGTTGAACGTTCCGGATCGTTACCGAGTCGTCGCTCGTTCTGGGGCCACCTTTACTTCGCTCCTGGTCGAGGCTTGAACACGACAAAGAAACTGCCACGCCAGAATTCCCGCCAAACCAGCAATCGCACCGGCAATGACGTAAGGGATTGGCTTGTGAATGTAGTAGAGTGCTGTCGCGAAGACCGGTCCCAAAATGCGGGCTAGCGTCCCAGCGCTTTGGGCGATGCCCAGCATGGCGCCTTGTTCCTCCGGCGGCGAATTCAACGAGATTTGTCCCATGGTCGGCGCGCGGTTAATGCCAGAACCGGTCGCGAATAAACCCAACGTGAGAAGCAATCCAGCCAACTGCAACGAATAAGGGATTAGGATGAGACTGATCGCCACAAGGACTAAACTTCCTGCGATCAAGCGCTGATCACCAAAGCGCTTGATGAGACGCCCGATGGCGCCGCCTTGAATGACCGCGGCAATGAGACCGCAGTACGCGAACAGATAGCCGATCTGTTTCTCGTCATAATAAACACGTTGCCGGGCAATCTCATTCGGATACGCATCTTCGAGCAGCAGGCGGTTCCGGTGAATCACATTCTGCGCGGTAGGTTCCCCTGCAGCCAGCCCCTGCGTCTTGGGCCGCAAAGGCACGTCCTGAAAGCGTCTACTTTCAAATAACGAAGGCGACTTCAGTTCCTCGTTCAATTCTTTGATCAGACGCTTTGTCAGATCAGGCGGCACGGGCGCGGTGTTTGTGTAATCCTCCAGTGCTTGCATCGTGTCAGCGGACAATCGCGTTCGCAAATATCCGGAAACAGGGTCTTGGCCATTCTGGAGCTTTTGAATGAACCGCGGCGTGTCTTTCATATCATCGCGGTGGAAAGCCGAGGAACCAACCAAAAGCGGCAACGTGGTTTCGAACGACGCGAAACAAAACGTGGCCAGAAAATAGATTCCAATCAAAACGCCTAATTTAGGGTGTTGCACAGTTTGGAGCCATTGTTCCAGCCTCGGACGCGGCGCGACGGGTTCGGAGTTCGGCTTTCGGCTCTCCCGCAAAATGAAGCAGCCGAGGAGAAAGTTTCCCGCGCAAAAAACCGCCGCGACCCATCCCGGACCGGCCAAACCAAACTTCGCGGCGCTTAACGCGCCCAAGGCCGGCCCCAGAATAAAACCCAACCCAAATGCCATGCCGATCAACCCCATGCTTTTCGAACGGTTCTCGCGCTCGGTGACATCTGCGATATAGGCCGACGCGACCGACAAATTCGCCCCGCAAATCCCGGCAAAGACCCGAGAAGCAAGCAGAACCCATAAGGCGGTCGTTCCGGCAGCCAGCGAAGCCAAAGCAAAAAGCGCATACGACACTGCTGATCCAGCGTTGCTGATCAACAAGACAGGACGACGCCCAATTCGATCAGAAAGCCGTCCCCAAGCTGGCGCAAAGAGAAACTGCATCACGGAGAACGAACTGATAATCAAGCCGATCATGAACCCCTGGGCGCCGAATCTTTCGGCGTATTTGGGCAACAGAGGCAAAACGATCCCGAAACCAATCAGGTCGATAAACACCGTAAGAAAAATGATCAATAGCGACGGTTTTTTCATTCAATCGATTTGACGGCGCAGAAGCTACCGCAGGAAGGGCCGAAAAGCTAAGGACAAATTCGGGAAATTCCAATCCTAGCCCACTGTCCATAACCCGGCAGGAAGCGAGTTCGCATTGAAAGCAAGTTGCACTGTCGGAGCGCGGAACGATGGGTCCGCCGCTTTACCTTTCTTCACTCACCCCGCTCGCGGACTCGGCAGTCCGCGCCCCGACAGTGCAACTTGGCGTCTCCCGGCCAATTTTGAGCACGTGCTCAAAATTGGCCGGGAAAACGCCGACCTTGCCAAAGGAAGGCCGGCGTTGTAGGGGAGACCTACTTGCAAGCCAGCCAGCCTTTCTTCTGTTTTGACTTGGCGTGGTAAAGAATCCAATTCTCGTTTTGGTCTGGCGAACGGACGAACGAACAATGTCCGACGCCCCAAACCTCGGAAGTTTTTTGGAAGACTGGTCCTTGTTTTTCCCACGCTTTGGGATTGAGGACGTCGCCACTGCGATTAACCAAGAGACCCAAATAGTAATCGACGGTCCAACTGCCGCTGGCGGAATAGACCACGAAGATCATGCCGTTGCGTTTCAGGATTTGCGGGCCTTCGGCAATAGCCATATCGACCGTTTCCCACGGATATTCCGGTGTGCAAAGCAGAACTCGCGGGCCACCGAGGGAGCTTGCCGTCTTCAAGGGCAAGCACGGTGCCGTCCGGTGCCGTCGATAGCCCAGCCATCAGTTTCCAGACAGCCGTGTTCGATGTACGGCCCTTGCGGATCACTTGTCTGCGATTCGAGCGCCCACATCCGGTGGTTCGCATTCTGGCCATCGTCAGCGGCGTAATAAATGTACCACTTGCCGTTAAGCAGGTGGAGTTCGGGCGCCCAGACATTCTTGCCATTCATCCCGTAGCGGGGCGGAGTCCAGACGCGCACACCGTCGTCTTGCGCCAGATCCAGAAAAGGAACATTCGAGAATAGGTTAGCCCTTTACGACACCGCCCTCCACGGGCTCTTGGCGGAAATTATAATAGGCAAGCATCGCCAGCATAAAGGCGGAGAAAATGCGCTGAGTGGATAACGCCCAAAGACAGAGCAGCACGGCTAACACAAACCCAATCCAGCTCGTGATCTGAATCCGCCGAGGTCCGAGCAACTCTCTAAGAATCTGGCCGCCATCGAGCGGCTGAATTGGCAGCAGATTAATGAAGGTCCAGACAAAGTTCACGTAAAGTCCCTGAAGCATGGCGATTCTTAAGAAGCGAGGCTCGCCGTCGAGCACTTGGTCTGCTCCCAGAATCAAACCTCCAAGCGCTAAACCGGCCAGAGGACCAGCCGCGCTGACTAAGATGCTTTGGCCGCGGCTGAAACGGCCGCCGGGGAGATAGGTTGTTCCACCGAAGCCATGAAGTCTGATCGCGGGATCAGCATCAAAGCGCCGCCCGGCAAACGCGTGGCCAAGCTCGTGAACCATAATGGAAACAAAAACAACTGCCGTCCAGATACCAACATTGATCCAGTCGTCCCTATCTTGTGCGGTCACGCCGCCCCCGAGAAGCACACAGCTCAGCCAAAACCACCAGTCCACGACGACTGGTATTCGAAACAGAGAGAATCGTAACATGACGGCAAGTGTTTCACCCGGCCCTCTTTGATTACGAGCTTAAATTAGCAAAGGGAAACGGGACCGCCGCGTTTACGCAGCGTTTACGCAGCAGAATGCAAGGAGGATCGGCGGCCATCTGGCTTCGACTAGGACGCGTCTTTTCTGTTTCCTAAGTCGAGCACGTTCGGCAATTTGGCGTGAATGAGCGCATGGAGTCGTTCGCGTCCGCCATGAGCGGATTTGAACCGGCTTTGAAAGGTGCCGGTGTTGCATTTGGATTTGGGATTGTTCTTTCGCGCGCGATTGACCGCAGCGTTGGCAAAGCTGAGGACGATGCGTCGAATGGTTCCTAAGATTCGTGCCGCTGTGGGAGTGCGCACTCGGCTCTCATCTTCTCTGAGAGTGATGTCCAGGCAATGATGGAGTCGACTCTCCACTACCCAGTAGCCGCCTTTGAGTCAGAGCATGCCGCGGGCTTGGAGTTCTTCCAGCGTCGGCTGATTGCCTTTGACGGTCATTAAATCGTCTCCACCGCCCTCAAAAACCATTGGCTGAGCTCGCTCCTGGTTGGGGGGAAGGGCGTCGCTTAAGATAATCTTGCCCGTCAGATCCAGTCCCCCGAGCAGTTGACCCGCTGCCGGGATCCCGTTGCTTTTGCGGGCCGTCACCGTGCTGCCCAGAAATCGGCCCTGGGAATCGGCCGCATTGACGATCTCTACTCCGGCATGACGCACTTTCTTGCCGTCGACGATGACGATCTGATCCTGCCACGGTCCCAGCACTTGGCTCTGCCAGCCCAAGAGCACTTGTTCCA
>Ga0194128_10004211_pt1 | contig 21325 bp, 15 predicted proteins | sample TA2KigCa65mmetaG_FD_148650 | JGI IMG/M metagenome (GOLD analysis project Ga0194128, IMG submission 148650) | Freshwater microbial communities from Lake Tanganyika, Tanzania - TA2015037 Kigoma Deep Cast 65m | ecosystem: Environmental > Aquatic > Freshwater > Lake | place: Tanzania: Lake... | reverse complement strand
CGGCGGCTGAAGACCGACTACCTGGACCTGTGGCAGATCCACGAATGCGTCTACGAGACCGATCCGGATCTCCACTTCGCGGCTGGCGGCGCCGTGGACGCGCTCGAGGAGGCGAAGCGCAAGGACAAGGTCCGCTTCATCGGCTTCACGGGCCACAAGCACCCGTCCATCCACCTGCGGATGCTCGAGCACAACTTCCCCTTCGACACGTGCCAGCTCCCGCTCAACTGCTTCGATGCGTCGTTCAGGTCCTTCGAGCGCGAGGTGCTGCCGCTGCTGAAGGCGCGCGGCATCGCGGCGCTGGGCATGAAGAGCCTGAGCGGCGACGCGCGTCAGGTGAAGCGCAAGGTCGTCACCGCGCAGGAAGCGCTCCGCTACGCCATGAGCCTGCCGGTGGCGACGACGATCAGCGGCATCGACTCGATGACCGTCCTGCGGCGCAACGTGGCGATTGCCTCGACGTTCACGCCGATGACTCGGGACCAGATGGAGCGCCTCCGCCGGCGCGTGCGCGAGGACGCCACCGACGGCCGCTACGAGCTGTACAAGACGACCGCGCTGCACGACGGCCCCGTCGGCCGCGCGCAGCACGGATTTCCGAGCGACGAGGAGCTTTCAGCCTAGGTGGTAGGGGTTGGGGGGTAGGGGGTAGGGGATAGGTCGTAGCTGCGAAGGCATCAAGTGGGTGAAGGGCACCAACGGCCGAATCCTCGCGGATTGTGCGGTATCCGGGATTGGCACAGCTGCTGCAATTGCTTCTTTTCGACGGCAGAAATCACGGAAAGAGGTCACGCCGACGGAGCACGCGTGACCCGTGCCGTAGAATCGACAGCGGGAGCAGCCATGAAGAAATTCGCGTGTGCGTTCGTCCTTCTGCCCGCGCTTGCGCTCGCGCAGGACGCGGCTGAGGTCCGGAAACTCTTCGAAGCGGGACGCTACCAGCAGGTCGTCGAAGCCGCTGGGGCCAACGCGGCGCCCGACGTGATCTTCACGGCCGCGCAGAGCCACCAGAAGCTGGGCGCCACCGCGCAGGCGCGCGCGATGTACGCGCAGCTCGCGGGCCGTCCCGTGGGCGACGCGTGGCACTTCATCGGGCTGTCGGCCGGACAGCTGCTGGACGGCGACACCGATGCGGCGCTCGCATCGGCCCGCCGCGCCGTGCAGATGAATGCGGGGCTGCCCGAGGCGCAGTTTCAGCTCGGGCTCGTGCTGGCCAGGCGCGAGGCGTGGGCCGAGGCGGCCGCGGCGTTCGACAGCGCGGCCAACGCGAACCCCTCGAACGCCTACGCGCATTACTACGGCGGGCTGATGCACTACCGCGCCAACCGGCCCGACCGCATGGCGAACCGCTTCGAGCAGTTCCTGAAGCTCGCGCCGGAGGCGCCCGAACGCCCCGAAGTGCTTCAGATCATGCGCACCGTCCGCGGCCGCTAGAGCGGTTTCTGAAACGTCGTAGTGTCCGGCTTTAGCCGGACCAAGTCGATCGGCACCGCCGTGTGTGGTCCGGCTAAAGCCGGACACTACGAAGAAGTCGAAACCGCGCTAGAAGGCGTGGCCGATCCCGACCGTCCATCGCCAGGACCGCTCGGGCGCTGATCCCCACGCTGGTCTCGCGACGTCGGCGCGCAGCAGCGCGAACGGCGTCGCGAGCCGCACCCCGGCACCAACCGACCCGACGAGATCGCCGAGCCTGATGTCACCCACGCGCTCGAAGACGTTGCCGGCGTCCACGAAGCCGACGGCGCGGACCCAGCCGTAGACGGGCACGCGCACTTCCTGATTCAGCACCAGCATCCCGCCGCCGCCGCGGGGCGCGCCGAAGAAGTCGAGCCCGCCGAGCGAGTCTTCCGCCGCGCCGCGAACCGTCCCGGCGCCGCCGGCGAAGAACTTCTCCGTGGTGAGGAGCTCCTGATCGCCGAGCGGCCGCACCATGCCGACACGCGCGGCCGAGGCGAGCACGGCGCCGCGCCACGGGCGGAAGTGATACGCCTGCCCGACATGGCGGACGAAGTGGATCTCGGACCCCGCCGCCTCCGGCGCCCATTCGAAGCTGGACGAGAACAGCGACCCGCGCGTGGCGTCATACGGATCGTCGCGCGTGTCCCACGCGCCGCTGCTGGTCAGCCGGGCGATGTTGATCGTGACGTCGAACGCGAGCGGGTCGTCCGGACCGGGGTCGGTCTCGAAGGTGTGATTGCGATCGAAGCGGTACGCGTAGGACAGCGTCAGGCTGCCCAGCACGCGCGCACGCTGCTCCCATGACACGCTGCTCCGCGACGAGAGCAGCGTCACGGCCGGGAACTCCTCGCGCGCGCGCTCCGCGATCAGCGACGACTCGATGGGCCAGCCCAGGAGCGTCGGCGAGCTGAGGAAGACGCGCCCCATCTGCTCGCGCCGCTGCAGCGCCATGGCGCCGCCGACGGTGATGGCGCGGCCAAACAGCGTGCGCCGCGTGAGGTCGGCGGTGACGCCGGGGACGAGCTCACGCCCTTCGATCTCGCCTTCGGGCCGCTCCTCCGCCACCCGGAACCCGTAGCGGAGCCGCAGCGCGGGCCACTCTTCCACTGTCACGCGCAGCCGCATCCTTGTCGCCGCGGGATCGGGCGGCGCGCCCTCGATCGCCTCCGGCGACACGTCCACGCGCCGGAACAGCCCCGTGTCGAACACGCGCCGCCGCGCCTGCAGCGTGTCCGCCGGCCGCAGCGGCGCTCCCACGTCCACGTCGAGCGCGCGCGTGATGACATCGGTGTCGATGGACCGGTTGCCGCCGATGACGACGTCGGCGAGCATCTGCCGTGCGCCGGTCTGCACCTTGAACGTCACGCCGACAGCCTCGCTGTCCGGAGTGACGTTCTGCTCGACCATGACGACGGGCGCCGGGAATCCCTCCTGCCGGTAGAACGTCGTCACGCGGTCGCGCGCGCGGTCGGCTTCCGCGGGGTCGTACGGCATCCCCTCCGTCAGCGCCGCGGCGTCCCGCACGAGCTCCACGGGCAGATCGTTGCTGCCGGCGATGCCCACGCTCGCAATCGTGAAGACCGGGCCCGCGTCCACGGTCACCGGCAGGACGGCCGCTCCGCTGTCGATAATCGGCGCGCCGGCCGTGACGCGTGCGCGCAGATGGCCGGCGCTCCGCAGGTGCGCGGTCAGCTCGCGCTCCACGGCGCCAGGATCCGTCACGGCGCGGTCGTCGAGACCGCTGGTCGCCAGAAACGCCTCCACATCGTCGCGCAGCGCCTCGTCTACGCCTTCGATGCGGACCGACGTGCTGCCCGTGCGCATGCCTGGATCGACCGCGATCGCCAGCGTCTTCCGGCTCACGCCTGAAGCCGCATCGTCCATGACGGCGGCTTTGATCGTTGGCTGCAGATAACCGTCGCGCGCGAGCCGGCCGCGGATCAGAGAGGACGCCTCGTCGATCAGGAACTCGTCGAAGACCGCCTGCGTCCACGCGACCTCGAGCTGCGCCCTCAACGCCCCGTCGAGCTCGATGCCGGTGACGGCGATCGCCGTCTGCGGCCCCGGGGTGATCTCGTACCGCAGCGCGACGCCCGCATCGCGCTCCATGCGCGTGGCGTTCACGCGCGCGATCAGGCGATCCTGCTCCTGATAGAACCGCTCCAGCCGGTCGCGATCGTTCTGCCACTCCACGAAGTCGAACCGGTCGCCCGGCTCCATTCGCAGCAGGCCGCGCACCTGTGGCTCGGGCGCCACCAGATCGCCGGCCAGATCGACTCCCGTCACGCGGAGCTCGGCGCGCTGCGAGACGTCGGCGGACTCGATCGGCCGCGGCGCGCCGCCGCCGAACGACAGGTCGTGCCGCACGCCGTACGATCGCAAGTCCTCGTCATCCGACACGACACGGAGCTCGAGTCGCCGCAGCGGCAGGTAGTCCACGATCCAGGTCTGTGCGTCGCCGTCGCGAAGGCTCTGCGAGAACGTCACGTCCACGTCGGGCCCGAGGCTCTTGCCGAACGTCAGCCGTGTGGTCGGGTCGATCTCGGTGGCGGCGGACGCCACGTCGCGGCGGACCACCGCGTCCTCGACACCGCCAAGCCGCAGCGCGTCGAGGCCGACGGCCTGGCTGGCAAAGCCAAGCACTTCGGCCGAGAAATTGCCGAGCACCTGCGTGCCGACAAACGCAGCATCGCCAGGCGCCAGGTTCTCGAACGTGCGTCCGGTGAGCAGCAGTGCGGTGAGATCCGCCTGGCCGAGCTCGGGCGCGGTCGGAGAATCCAGTACGACGCTCAGATTCTCCGGCGTGCCGGTGATCGTGACCTCGATCTCCTCGCCGCCCGCGCGTGTGGTCGCGTCGATGTTCAGGTCGGGCTCGATGGTCACCGGGTTCGCGAAGTCGATGACGCCGGCGTTGATCGTGTACGTGTTGCGGCCCACGAACAGCCGTCCGCCCTCGCGCAGCTCCGCGCGTCCCGAGAGCGCCGGCGCCGCGGCGGTGCCGATCAGCCGCAGGTCGCCGCCAAGCTGGAACCGGCCGTAGTTGTTGTCCACGATGATGTCGTCGTCGGTGAGGAGGCGGACGTCGAGGTTGAGCGACTCGAGCACCGGCGACGGATCCGCGGCCGCCGCCAGGCGCCGCGTCCGCAGCGTCGTCAGGAGCCCCGTGACGACGGCGAGCGGCTGGCGGTAGGAGCCGCGGACGACGGTGACCGTGCCGGTGACGCTGCCGGACGGCGTCTCCCCGTCCATCGTCATCGCCACCGCGAGCGCCGCGTTCATTTCGCTGCGGAGTCCCGGCGGGAACTCCAGCGCCATGCCCTGGATGCTGGTCGAGAGCTGCGCTTCAACGCCGCCGTCGGGATTGAGCGTGACGACGCCCGTGCCCGTGAGCGGACCGCCGTTGGCGGCGCCCGCCAGCGAGACGATGCGTGCGCTCATGCCGGTCAGCACCGCGCGCGCGGACAGGTCCGAGACGAGGATGCGCGGGTCGGCGAGCCGCAGCTCACCGCCGCTGACGACCATGTCGCCGTCGAACCGCGGGTTGTCGAGCGCGCCGGTGATCGAGAGGCGCGGCGTCAGGCGTCCCGCGGTCGTGATGCCGGCCGCGCGCACGAACGGCGTGAGCGTTCGCAGATCGACTTCGCCGTTGGCGAGAATCGCCGCCTGCCGATCGCTGACCCGCACCTGGCCGAGGACGTTCAGCGTGGCGCCCTGCCCCTGCCAGTCCCACGACTGGATGCGCGCGAAGCCGTCGCGGACGACGACGCGCGTGGGCGTGCGCTGGGTGATCGGGAGCTCCGCCACGCGCAGGTCCATGCGATCGAGCCGCAACTCGCCGACCGCGTCCTCCACGTTCCGCGTCGGGCCGCGCAGCTCGACGCTGGCGTCCACCGATCCCTCGAGCTGCTCGAGCGTGGAGGGCTCGACGAAGCCGTCGAGTACCGCGGGCGTCAGGTTCGTGGCGCGCGCCTGGATGGCCACCTCGCCGGTGGTGCCGGCGCCAATCTGGCCGTCAGTCATGAGCGACAACGGCGCGCGGCCGGTGGCCGTCAGCAGGGCGCCCTGGTAGGAGGCCGCCGCTTCGCGCAGCTCGAGCCAGCCGTCGCCTGAGTGCGCGCGGAGCGTGAGATCGGAAATCGGCTCGAGGTTCTCCAGGGAGACCGAGCCCGGACCCACTTCGAGGTCGGCCGCCACGACCGGCGCCTGTGCCGAGCCAGTCACGCGCGCGAGCAGCGCGACGGGACCCTCGCCGCCGGTGACCGGCACGTCGGTGAGGCCCGTGGCGGCTATCGCGCGGGCGACGGCATCGACGTCGCCGGTGACGGTCAGGAGCAGCGCGGGATCGTCGGGCGCGACGTCGAATGCGGGCAGCCCTCCGAAGGCCGACAGCCGCGTGTCGCCGGCGGCCGCTTCCAGCCGGTCCACGAAGAGCCGCGCGCTCTCGTAGCGAAGGCGCGCGGCCTCTACCAGCCGGATGACGAGATCGCCGGCCCTGGCGTCGAGTGACGCCACCTCGACGCGTGCGATGCCCGATCTCCACGTCTCGAGCGGCCCTTCCGCATGCGCGCTCACGGTCACCGTGCCTCGAACCGGCGTGGGAGTCTCGACGCCCTGGAGCACGCGGGCGAGATCCACGTCGCGCGCGGTGACGTCCACCACCGCCGCGTACGGCGCGGCGAGCTGCACACGCGCGTTGGCGGTCGCCTGGAAGTCGGGTGCGCGGGCGTCAATCGTGGCCGATTGCCCGTCCAGCACAACGTCTGCATCGAGGTCGCCAAGTGTGGTCCGGCTGTCAGGTGTGGTCCGGCTGTCAAGTGTGGTCCGGCTAAAGCCGGACACTACGTACTCCGCGCCGCGCAGCGTGAGGCGGCCGGTCCCCTGCGGCGCATCAGTCGTGCCTTCGCCGGTAAAGCTGACGTTCGCGCGGCCGGCGAGCGGACGGTCGGCGGTGGGCGTGAGCTGCCATTCCGTGGCGCCGACCGACGCTTTGTACTCCGCCGTGCGCAGGTTGTAAGACGCGGACCCGGTGAGCAGCCCGGCCGCGGCGGCCTGCGCGGCCGCGAGCTCGTCGACGAAAACGACGTCCCCGACGAGACGCCCGGCCGCGCGCACCTGGCTGACGGCCTCGCCGGCGACCGTGGCGTTGGCAGCGTCAACGGTGAAGTCGAGCCGGCGGGCAACCGGACGTCCCGCCAGCTTCGCGGCCGCCTCGGCCACCACTATCTCCCCGGCCGACAGCTCCCGCAGCCGCGCGTCAGCCTGGATCTGCGGATCGGCCACCCGGCCCGACACCGCAATGTCGGCCTCGAGCGAGCCGCGCTGCACGGTATCCGGCCCCGGCGTGACGAGTCCCGCCGTCCGCAACGCGGTCAGCAGCTCCGGCACGCTCGTCTCGTCCACGCGCAGCGTGCCGGCGACTGTCGCCGGCTCCAGGCGTCCGCGCAGCTCCTCGGCTATCCGCGCCGCGCCGCCGCCAACGGTCTGCCGGCCGCGCAGCGTCCAGGTACCCGCACGCGCGGTGAACGCCGCGGCCCCCGCGACGGGGACTTGCCTTCGCGCCGCGCGTCCCGGATCGAACCGGAGGCGTCCGTTGGCCGTCCATTGAGCAGGCGTATCGAGCGGACCCTCGAACGCGACGTCGCCAATCGCGGTCGCGGACGGGACGACGGCCGCGCCGGGTGCGAGCGCCAGCGCCAACCCGGCGGCATCCACGCCGGACACGCGAACGTTTCCGGCGATCCTGCCTTCAGCGACCATCGCGGACGCGCTCGCCTCGCCACCGGCGACGGTCAGCGTCAGGCGCTCGATGTCTGCCAGGTCGGGCGCGACGCGCGCGCGGCCGGCGACCGTCGTCACCTCGAGCCCCTGCCACGCGAGCCGGCCGCTCGTGAGCTGCACCTCGGCCTCGGGACCGTTCAGCGGACCCGTCACGCGCGCATCGAACGCCGCGCTGCCGCGCGGCAGATCGCCCTCCATGGTCCAGCGCGCCAGACGCTCGACGTCGGCGCTCCCCTGCACGCGCAGGTTGACCTGCGGATCGCGCGCGATGAGCTCGACCGACCCCGACGCGCGCGCAGACGCCTCGTCGGCCCGCACCTGCAGGTCGGCGAGGTGCAGCGCGCGTCCGTCGAACGACGCGCCGCCCGCGAGCTGCGTGAACCGTGTCCGTCGCTCCCCGACGCGCAGATCCGCCGGCCGTCCCATCACGATGCGGCCCTCGCCCGGCGTCAGCTCGATCGCCACCGCCGGCAGGCTGAACGCGATGTCCGCCTGCTCGTCGCGGATGTCGATGGCAAGCTGCGGGATGGCGAGCCGCGCGCCGTCGAGCGCCGGCGGCCCGCCCGACGGCGTGTCCGACGCCTGCGGCAGGTTCGTCGTCCCGTCGGCGCGCCGCAGGATGCGGACGAGGCCGTTCGTCACGGTGATGTCGTCGAAGGCGACCGCGCCGAAGATCGTCCGCGCCGGAACGGCGACGGAGAGATAGTCGGCTTCGAAGAACGGCGGCGGCCCGCCCTCGAGCGCGGAGAGGCGCAGGCCGGCGAGCCCGGCGCGCAGCGTGGCGAGGTTGTAGTCGAGCCGCGACGCCTCGAGGCGGATGGCGTAGCGCTCCTGGACCGTCGCCAGCGCGTACTGGAGCACCCGCGCGCGTACGAACGGCGCGTGAAGCAGCAGGACGAGCGCCAGCACGACCCCGGCGGCCGCGAGCGCCATCAGCGTGAACCGCCTCATCCTGCCGTTATCGTACGACGAGGCTCCTCCCCCTCGCAGCCGCACGCAACGCCAAGCTGGCGGATGCGGCTCGCCAGCGCCGCCGCGCAGCGCCTCGGGTGTCAGCTTTCGCGCCCCGACGGCCGACGCAGCGGCAACTGCCACGTACCACAGGGGTTCTCCCAGGTTCACGGCCGGGCCGTACGCAAAGACTGTGTTACGCTAACGTATCGCTCGCGTGCTCCAGTACTCAGGTCCCTCCCGCAAGCCGCTCGACCTCACGCTCGAGCTCGTGCCGAAGGCACGGTTCGACGTGGTCGAACTCAGATCCCACTTCGCGGACGCGCACGAGGCGTCTGCGGCCTACCCGCATTGCCTGTACTGGTCGTCGCACACGACGGCGGGTTTTCTGGAGCGCAGCCTGGCGATGCGCCTGACCGCGGCGAACGTCCCCGGCTACGTCGAGGCATTCCGCGCGCTGTTCCCGGAGGGCGCCGGCTACGAGCACGACCGGCTGGAGCGCCGTCACGATCTCGACGCCAGCCAGCGCGCGGTCGAGCCGCGCAACGGCGACTCGCACCTGGCCTATATGGCGGGCGGCCTGCATTCGTGCGTCACGCACCCGAACCGTCCCGGCGAGTCGGTGTTCTTCGTGGACCTCGACGGCATCGTCGAAGGGCGCCCCCGGCGCCGGCTGACGCGGCTCATCGCGTTCAGCACCGAGCGCGCGGTGCACACCACGCGCATCGAGGTCCCGGTCTCGGCGCATCCGATTGATTCGGTCAACCTCAAGGACCCGAAGCTCGGAATCTACGACCAGCTCGCGGACTTCGTCGCGAAGGCCGGTGTGCCCCGCGGACGGCTGCGGATCGCGATCGACCCGGCCGAGCGCCACACGGCGCTCACCGTGAACGAGTTCGAGACGCTGCTGATGAAGTACGACCTTGCCGACGTGCTGCGCAACCCGCTGCGGTTCTTCGCCGAAAAGAGCCGGCACGCGCTGGCCAACCCGCGCGCCGTGCCGGCCAAGACGCTCGGCTACGCGAAGTACGACTTCGTCCGCCTGCTCAACCAGAGCCTCGACACGTTCGGCCTGCGCGGATCGATCGTCGAGAAAGTACTGGCGCGTACGCTGGCGGTGCCCGCCGCGCGCTTCTTCCGCATGCGCCGGTCGGTCAGCCTGCTCGTGTCAGAACGGAAAGACGGGACGCACGGGCTGATCGAAGGGACCTACCAGAGCCCGATCCTCGTCCAGTGGCAGCGCGCGCCGCGGCAGACGCGCGTGCTCGAAGCGACCCTGACCGAAATCAGATAGTCGTGGGGGCCGGCTTCAGCCGGCTCTTCAGCGCGGCAGCCGTTCGGGCATCTCGGCGATGACGTACGTCATCACCGCGATCGCGGCGGCCGCCTTCGACACTTCCTCGGCCGCGATGCGCTCCACCGTGTCGGCGGGCGTATGGTGGATCGCGAAGTAGCGTCCCGGATTTCCGAGATACGCCATCGTCGGCGCGTTGCCGGCCTGCGCGATGGGACCGACGTCGGCGCCACCCCCGCCCGACACGATCTCCGACAGGCCGAGCGGCGCCAGCAGCGTGCCGATCTCGCGCACCATGTTCCGCGCGGCGGGACTGCCGGTGAAGCCGAGGCTCGCCGGCTCGAAGACGCCCGAGTCGGACTCGAGCGCAAAGACGTGGTTGCTCGCGTGCGCGGCGTGGCGCTCGGCGTAGACGTTCGCGCCGCGCAGCCCGTTCTCCTCGTTCGTGAACAGGACCACGCGTACCGTGCGCCGCGGCCGGATGCCGAGGCTCGTCATCAGGCGCGCCGCTTCCCACGTGACGATGCAGCCCACGCCGTCGTCTGACGCGCCCGTGCCGACGTCCCAGGAGTCGAGGTGCCCGCCGATGAGGACGATCTCCTCCGGGCGCTCGCGGCCCCGAATCTCGCCCACGACGTTCGCCGACTCGGCGTCGGGCTCGAAGCGGCCTTCCATGAACAGCCGGACGCGGACGCGCTGCCCGCGCGCGAGCAGCCGCGCGATGCGGTCGGCATCCTCCACCGAGATCGACGCCGCCGGAATCTGCGGGCCCGACTGGCCGTAGTTCACGCTGCCGGTGTGCGGCGTCCGCAGCCCGATCGGCCCCACCGCGCGGACCAGCGATGCCACCGCGCCGTACTGCGCGGCCGCGCGTGCGCTGCCGGTGCGATAGGTCACCGTGTCGGAGTAGGTGGTGAACGGCGCATTGAAGAGGACGATCTTCCCTTTCGCCTCCGCGCCGCGCGAGCGGAGCTCGTCGAAGCTGTTGACGACGAGCACGTCGCCTTCGACGCCGTTGGGGGGCGTGGCGACGGAGCCGCCGAGGCCGAGAATCGCGAGCGGGTGGCGCGGCGGATCGACGATCTCCGCGCTCTCACGCCCGCGCACCCACTTCGGCACCATCACCGGCTCGAGGCGGACGTTCTCGAGCCCGTCTTTCCGCATCGTGTCCGCCGCCCACGCGATCGCCCGCGTCAGGTTCTCCGATCCGCTCAGGCGGTTCCCGTGCGTATCGGTCAGCTCCGCCAGGCGGCGCCAGGCGAAGTCGTCGGCGGTCGCCGTCTTGATCAGCCGCGCAGCCGTTTCCCGGTACGGATCGAGCCAGTGAACGCGGGGTTGGGTGGGGGTCTGCGCCGCGGTGCTGGCAGCAAGCAGGACGAGGCCGACGAGGAGGGCCAGAAGCCGGGGAGAGGGCTTCCGGCGAAGCGACGCCATGGGGCTACTACTGTACCGTAACGGTGAAGTAGGACGGCAGGCCCTTTTTCGTGTCGCGCAGGATTTCCAGGATCGCGCGGCGATCGGCCACCGACAGGCGGTTGTAGCGCGGGCTGCGCTCGCGCCCGGAGAGCACTTCCCACATCCTGCCATAGACAGCATCCTTCGCCGCCGCCGGCATCGCGTCGAACGCCTCCGAATAGATCATGTAGCTGCACGGATAGCGCATCAGGCGGCGCTGGAGATCGAGCTCGCGCAGCGACCGTCCCTTGCCGTCGCGGGGACCGGTGGAGGCAAAGGTCGTCGTGAACGCTGACGACCCGCGCACGGGCGAGGTGGGCCGCGCCTCGTCCACGAACAGCATGTAGTCCACGAGGTCGTTGGCGGCGGACTGGACGCGGGCGGCGCCGTCCGCCGGCCGGTCGTGGGCGGCCACGCGCGCCTCCCAGGCCACGCGCGTCATCAGGTTCGTCATGTGCGTCTGATGGTTGAGCACCATCAGCGCCACGACGTCGCTGTGCGGCGACGGATACCCCTTCAGGTCGAACAGCCCCTCGACCGACTTCCGCGGCCGCAGCGGCATCGTCAGCGTCGACTTGCCCTTGTCGGCCGGCATCACCGGGATGTTGCCCATGTGCCGCGCGGCGCCGTGCTCGCCCGTCACGTACCAGCCGCCCCACCGCTCGCTGAACGGGCTGTTGTGGTTGTTCGGGAAGCCGTTCGCGTACGCGTTCGGATCGTCCGGCAGCGGGTACATGGTCATCACGAACAGCCCGGGGACGCCGAGCGTGTCCCAGGACAGATGACACGCGAGGCACTGCACGTTGCGCGTGAGCTGCGGGCGCGCGGCGCGCGTCTGTTCGAGCTGGTAAAAGACGGCGCCCAGCCTGGGATCGTGGGCCGCGACCTCGAGCACTTCCCCGCCGCGCACCCACCCGACCGACACGCTGTCGTTGAAATACAGCGCGCGCGGGTTGTTGACGTTGATCAGCACCGCCTGGAAGCTGGTCTGCGAGAACACCAGCGTCTGCGACTCGACCGGGACGTCGAGCGCGCTGAGCAGCGACCGCAGGTATCCGCTCACCGGGTCGAACGCCAGCTCCACCTCGCCGGCCTGCAGCCGGCGGTTCAGCGCAGCGACCCGGTCGGTTCCCGGTGTCTTGTCGTAGGCGATCGCCGGGTGGTTGCGGGACTGGACGAACGCGTCCTGGCGCTGGGCGACAGCCGCCGCGCCGAGCGCGATCACGCCGGCGGCGAGCAGGATCGGAAAGGGCCTCATGCGGACGCCAGAAATTGTAACTGACACCGGAAATCCGGACATCGTGGAGACGCAGGCTACCGGCGGCCGGCTGCTCGCTACAATTGGACCGTTGAACACGGTCCTGTGGGTCGCATTGTTCGCGGCGGTCTATCAGGGCACTGGCTCCACGGCCAGTGTCCTGGTCGGCGTTGAGGCGGCCGGTCTCCGCGCGCCGTCGCTCCAGCTTCAGTACGAGATCACGGGCGCGCCCACGCGCACGCTGCGCGTGGCCCCGGACGGCGCGTCCGCGCGCGTCCTCACGCGGCACGGCCTCCAGCCCGGCACCTACCGGATTCGCGTTCGCGCCACCGAGCCCGGTACAGGGCGCACCGCGACGGCATTCCAGGACATCCAGGTCCCCGACCTGACGCCCGGCCTCTCGCGCCTCTCCATGAGCGACGCGCTGCTGACCGCGTCGGAGGTGACGGGCGTCGCGCATGCCGATGAAGACGACGACCGCGCGCTGCCGGTGCTCGGACAGCCGCCGACGACGCGGCGGGTGTTTTCACGGGACGAGAAGCTGGAAGTGCACGCGGAGATCTACGAACAGCAGCCGCCGGAGTTCGAGTTCGACTCGCAGCTCCGTGTCGTCACGCGCGTGACTGCCGCGGACGGCACCACGGTCTTCAACACGGAGGACACCGGCACGAGCGAGGCGCTCGACGGCAACCGCTGGGGTTACGAGCACTCGACTCTCGTGCCGATCTCCACCTTCATACCGGGTGACTACACGGTGCACGTGATTGCCGAGACGATGTGGGACGTCCCGTCCACCGTCAGCCGTTCGGTCCCGATCACGCTGAAATAAATCATTCGCCGCTGAACCCCGGCGGGTTCGCGCGCGGGCAGCTTCAGCGGGTACAGTAGCGCTACGCTGAAGCGCGCCGCGTACATCCTGTGCTCCATCGCCGGCTGCGCGGCGTCCGTGGGGATGTTGCTGCGGACGCCCCCCGGCGATCCGCTCCCGGCGCGCGCCGATCGACGCGCGACGGACGTCGTCTACGGGCGCGGCGTGCCGCGCGCCTACGTCCCGGCGGCACGCCAACACGACCGCGGCGTGCGGCAGCGCGATCCGGCCGCAAGGTCGCGCCCTGATCGCGACCGCGCAGGCGTCACCGGCGTTGCCGGGGCGACGTACGTGTCCGCCGTGGCGTCAGCGAAGACCGACGCCTCGCCTACCCCACTCGCCCCACCCGCCCCACCAGCCCCACCCGCCCCACCCGCCTCCGACGACGACTCCGTGCCCCGCGTCATGTACTGTCACCTCGACTCGCGCGGGACGCAGGGCGCCGCCGCGGTGCTGCAGGACTGCCTGGACCGCGCGCCCGCGTTCTCGAGCGTCGAGATTCCCGCCGGGACGTATCTCCTCTATCGCCAGGTCGTCGTCTCGCGCCCGGTGACGATCCGCACCGCGGGAAGCAGCGGCACGACGCTCTCCTGCCGCGCGACGCCTGGCCAATGCGCCACGCTCATGGCGTCGCCGGACCTGTTCGACCCGCTCGGCTTCCTGCTCGTGCGTCGCGCGTCCTCCGTGACAATTGAACACCTGGTCCTGGACGGCAACCGTCCGGCGCGGCTGGCGTCCACCGCGGGGCAGTACTGCCTGCTCGGGCGCACCACCGCGGGCTTCAACGCGTCGGTGATCGACTGCGTCGGGTGCGCGCTGAACGACGTGGTGTCCACCCGGGCGCTGTGCGGCACGGCCATGTTGTGGAGCGGCGCGCAGGCGTCGATCCGGAACAGCGAGTTCCGCCGCAACGGCGACGCCGGCACGCCGCGCATGTGGGCCGACGGGCTCACCGCCGTCTACGCGCCGGCATCGGAGATCCGCGACAACGTCTTCACGGACAACTCCGACATCGGCCTCATCCTCGGCCACGCCGCGCGCTCGCGCATCGAAGGAAACGTCATTCTTCAGCGGACGCAGCGTGCCTTCGCCGGGCTGATGCTCGACAACTTTCACTCCAACAATCTGAGCTTCCGCGGCGACTTTCGCGAAGCGGTCATTGCCGGCAATCTCGTGGACTGCGGCGCACAGCTCTGCGTGTTCGGCATCCAGGCCGGGCCCGCTCCCTGGTACCCGACGCGCAACATCGTCGGCGGCGAGCTGCGCGGCAACGACGTCCGCGGCGCGAAGGTGGGGATCAACGTGGACGGCGCGGGACAACGGCTCGCGCCGATTGCCGTCTTCGCCAACCGGGTGTCAGGGGTCCCGGCGGGCGCCGTCTTCGCGGACTGCCCGACGCCGATTCCCACCGGCTGGATGAACGTCTCCCCGATTTCGTTCGTGGACCGGCGCGACGAGCTCGCGCCGACCGCCGCCCACCTCTCCAACGCCTGCCAGCTGTTCTCCGCGCTCGTTCCGCAGTAGACGGGAATCGCACGCGCCCGTCCGTCCAGAACGGCGAGGAGCAAGGTGCAATGACGCTACGTCTGTTCGCCATCGTCGTACTCGTGAGCGGCCTGGCGGCGCCGCCCGCGCACGCGCAGTCCGGGAAGGCCGGCAAGCGCGCGGTCTTCGAGGCCACGGCCATCTCGGGGCTCCCCTCGTCGGCGAAGCACTGCGTGTCCGGGACGTCGTCGAACGTGCACGGCATCGGGTGGATCGAGGCGGGCAGCCGGGTAGAGGTTACGTTCCTGTCGGACTTCGACCCGATCGCCGGCATCGTCCTGATGAGCATCGACACCGCGGCCGGCCGCGCCGCCTACGCCGTGGACGACGACTCGGGCGGCAACCTGGAGCCGCAGCTGTCGTTCGTCTCGACGTTCTCGGGGAACGCGGCGCTGTACGTGAGCGGCTACCGCTCGACCTCGGGCTGCTACTGGTACAAGCTGGAGGTCACCCCTCCGGGCCAGACCGCGCTCGGGCCCGCGGCCCCGCGGCCGGACAAGGGCGTCACCTTCAGCCCGACGGCCATTACCGGCTCGGCCTCCATCTCCCATCACTGCATCGCGGGCGACGGCGTGACGAACATCCATTCGATCGGGCGCGTCACGGCCAACTCGCGGATCCTGATTACGTTCGACACCGACTTCGACGCGATTGCGGCGATCACCAACCTCGACCTGCTGGCCGCCACACCCAGGCCGACCTACGCCATCGACGACGACGGGGGCGGCCGGCTGGCGCCACAACTCCAGGTGACCACGTCGGCGGCCGGGACGATTGCCCTCTTCGTCGGCGGCTACCGGAGCACCGCGGGGTGCTACCGGTTCAAGGTGGAATTCCAATAGGTTCCCGCCACCCGCGCCGGTCCTACCCCCTGTGGGACCAGTTCAAGCCGGGGGGAAAGATGTCGATTTTCCCCCCAGTGAGGACCAACTTCGTCGTCCTGGAGTTGGACCGCCAGAGCCGACCGGCCCCGGCGGCCCAGCCTCAGCAGGCCCAGAACGTCGACGTCGAAGTGCTTCGGCGGTCCCTCGACCAGGCCCTGGAAATGGTTCGCGAAGCGGTCACGGCGCTTGCAGGTGAGCAGGCCAACGCGGCCGATACGCTGGCCGGCTCCGCGGAGCGGGTCGAGCAGATCGCGAAGTCAGACGATATTCAGTCGATGCAGGCGCGGCTCGTCGAAGAGGTGACGCGCCTGAAGCGGATCTCGATCGAGCGGCGCACGGCGTGGGACCGGACGGTCGGCGAGTTCCAGACGCGCCTGACCCGGCTGGAGACGCAGCTCGATCACACGCGTCGCGAAGCGTCGGTGGACCCGCTCACGAATGTGCCCAACCGGCGCACGTTCGATCGCACGTGCCGCGACTGGCTGCAGCCCGGCCGCCACGGCTTCGTGCTGGCCATGGCGGACGTGGACGACTTCAAGCGGATCAACGACCAGTACGGCCACGCAGTCGGCGACAAGCTGCTCGTCGCCGTGGCCGAAACGCTGGGACGCTCGGTCCGCGCCGACGACCTGGTGGCGCGGGTCGGCGGCGACGAGTTCGCCATCCTGGCCGGGGGGCTGACGCTCGCACAGGCCGAGCGCCGGCTCGGTGCGGTCAGCAAGATGGTCCAGGAGGCGTGCGGGCTGGTGGTGCCCGCCGGCGTGAGGCCGTCGATCAGCATCGGGCTCGCGGAGTGCTCCGCGGGCGACACGCTCGAGAGCCTGCGGCAGCGCGCGGACGCGGCGCTGTACGAGGCGAAGCGAAACGGCAAGGGACGCCTGGCCACGAAGGAGAGTCCGCTGATTCGGGACCTGCTGAACCCGCGGTAAACACGCCATGAGAGTCGTCGCCATCGGAGAACTGAAGACCGGGGACCGCCTCGGCAAGGACGTCTACGCCAACGCCGGGGACGGCCTGCCGCTGCTGCGCGCGGGCGTCCGCATCTCGGACAGCTACCGCGCGTCGATGGAGCGCGCCGGCATCCTCACGGTCTGGATCGACGACGTCATCTCGGACGGCATCGAGCCGCTGGAGGTGCTCGAGGAGGAGACGAAGCGCCGCGCCACGTCCGCCGTCAACGAGGCCTTCAAGGACATCTCGGCGTCGATGAAGAAGGGCGGCCCGCAGCTCTCCGAGGAGGCCGCCGAGGAGATGGGCGAGGTCGCCGAGCTCATCGTCCGCGACATCGCGCGGAACATCCACTGTGCGCTCGCGCTCAACGACCTCGCCAATTCCGACGGCTACACGCTGAAGCACTCGCTGGCGGTCACCACGCTCGGGCTGGCGCTCGGCGTCCGCGTCATGCACCGCTACGGCTGGCTCGACGCGCAGGGCAAGCGGCGCTTCGACGACATCGAGAACCGCCTGGCGCCGCTCGGCGTGGGACTGCTGCTCCACGACATCGGCAAGCTGGCGATCCCGCCCGAGATCCTCCGCAAGCCCGGGAAGCTCAACGACGACGAGTGGAAGGCCATGAAGGCGCACCCGATGCTGGGCGTCGACATCCTCAAGAAGGCCGAGAGCATCAGCCCGCTCGCGCGCGCGGTCGTCCGCTCGCACCACGAGCGCTGGAACGGCTCGGGCTATCCGGAAGGGAAGGCAGGGGCCGCCGTTCACCAGTTCGCCCGCATCGCCGCGTGCGCGGACGTGTTCGACGCGCTCACCTCCGACCGCGTGTACCGCGCCGCGCTGGAGATCGCGGACGGCTACACGTTCATCATCGAGCGCTCGGGCACCGACTTCGACCCCGAGGTCGTGGAGATCTTCAAGGCGTTCGTCGCGCCCTACCCCACCGGCACGCGCGTCGTGCTCTCGAACGGCTACTGCGGCCTGGTCAAGGACGTGAAGAACGAGGCCGTAACGCGTCCCGTCGTCCGCCTCATCGTCGATCCGTCGGGCGCGATGATGGAGCCGAAGGAAGTGGATCTGACGCAGGAGCCGGAGGTCACGATCGTCGGCACGGCGTTCGAGATCCCCGAGCTGGCGCCGGCGTAGTCAGTCGCCGCCGGTCGTCGTGCACTGCAGGTCGCGCAGCAGCCCGTCCCGCAGGTCGTAGATCCATCCGTGCACGCTGAGCGGCTGTTGCCGCCGCCAGGCGTCGCGCACGATCGTCGTCTGGCACACGTGGCGCGCCTGCGCCACGACGTTCAGCTCGCACAGCCGCTGCACCCGCGCCTCGTCGCCTGCTTCCGCCGCAATCGCCGCCGCATGCCCGTCGTGCACGTCCTGCACGTGGCGCAGCCAGTTGTCGATCAGCCCCAGCGAGACGCGCTCGAACGCCGCGCGGACGCCGCCGCAGCCGTAATGGCCGCACACGATGACGTGCTCCACCCTGAGCACGTCCACGGCGTACTGCAGCACGGACAGGCAGTTGAGATCCGTGTGCACGACGACGTTGGCCACGTTGCGGTGGACGAAGAGCTCGCCGGGCCTGAGGCCGACGATCTCGTTGGCCGGCACGCGGCTGTCGGAGCAGCCGATCCACAGGTATTTCGGCGACTGCTGCGCCACGAGCGACTGGAAGAACCCCGGGTCGCGGGCGGTCGTCCCCTGCGCCCAGCGGCGGTTGTTGTCGAACAGGTGCGGAAGCGTGCGCATCCTGTATATACTCTCCCGTCCCGTTACAGTTTCGACACGCCCTGAGAGGACCAGCCAGATGTACTCACGGAATGTGATTCAGCGCACGCTCACGTCGGCCATCATCCTGGCCGTTGCGGCGAACGCGTTCGCCCAGCAGGCGCCCGCGAAACCCTTCGAACCGCAGGTCGGGCAGCCCGGCAAGGACGTCGTGTGGGTCCCGACGCCGCAGGCCCTGGTGGACAAGATGCTCGACCTGGCCAAGGTCACCAAGGACGACTACGTCATCGACCTCGGGTCGGGCGACGGGCGCACGGCGATCACGGCCGCCCGCCGCGGCGCGCGGGCGCACGGCATCGAGTACAACCCCGAGATGGTGAACCTGGCCAAGCGCAACGCCGCGCAGGCCGGCGTCACCGAGCGCGCCACGTTCGCCGAGGCTGACCTCTTCGCCAGCGACTTCTCGAAGGCGCAGGTCGTCACCATGTTCCTGCTGCCGTCGATCAACATGAAGCTGCGGCCGACGATCCTGAACATGCGTCCCGGCACGCGCATCGTGTCCAACTCGTTCACGATGGAAGACTGGCAGTCGGACGTCACCGAGACGATTCAGGACTGCAGCGCCTGGTGCACCGCGCACCTGTGGATCGTGCCCGCGCAGGTCGAGGGCACGTGGACGATGCCGAACGGCGCGCTGACGCTGAAGCAGAGCTTCCAGAACGTGAGCGGGTCGCTGGGCAGCGCGTCGATCGCCGACGGCAAGCTGCGCGGCGAGGAGATCACCTTCAAGGCAGGCAATGACACCTACACGGGCCGCGTGCAGGGCAACACCATGAGCGGCACCGTGAGCAACGGTCAGAAGTGGACGGCGACCAAGCGGTAAGAAGTCAGCAGTCGGCAGTCGGCGGTCGGCAGGAAGATCCAGTGTCTGTCCTGCCCACTGCCCACTGCTGACTGCCCACCAGCGCGGTTTCGACTTCTTCGTAGTGTCCGGCTTTAGCCGGACCACATACGGCGGTGCCGATCAACTTGGTCCGGCTAAAGCCGGCTAAAGCCGGACCCTACGACGTTTCAGAAACCGCTCTAGCGTCCAGCCGTCCTTCGGACGGCGTACTTCCCTCACCAGCGTCACCTCGCGCGCCGTCGCGTCGCGCGACGGCATCATGGCTGTCCTCACTCGGGAAGCGCGTACACGTACACGCGCGGCATCACGGCTCCGCTGGGCGGCGGAGGCGGAGGCGGCGGGGCCGCGGCGGCAGTGGTCACCTCGGCCGGCGGCGGCGGCAGGTTGAAGCCGCCGACGACGATGCCGCGGCCGCCCATGAAGGCGACATACTGCTTGCCGCCCACCATGTAGGTCATCGGCGGTCCCATGCCCGCCGTCTGGCCCGAGTCGACATCGAGCAGCTTCTCGCCGGTGTCAGCGGTATAGGCGAGCAGGCGTCCCTGCGGCGTGACCTGGAAGACGAGGTTCGACGCCGTCGAGACGACGCCGCCGCCGCTCTGGCCGCCGCCGGGCCTGAACCACTTCTCCGTCTGCGTGGCGGGATCCCACGCGGAGAGGATGCCGCGCCCGCCTCCGGGCACGTCGCGCACGGGACCATGTGCAGGCGGCACCGCGATCGGTGGCGGCGGACCTGTATCGCCGCGTCCGCGAAGGCCCCACACCTGGCGGCCCGGGGTCAGCTCGAAGGTGTTCGTCCCCGTGAACGAGAACGTGCCCGACGCGGCGAGCGGCACGTAGACGAGCCCCGTTGCCGGGTTGAACGCCATCTGCGCCGTGTTGTGCGACTGCAGCGGCGCGACGGTGACGCCGCGCTCCGCCGTGTAATGCGCGTCGGGATGCACGTCCGGGCGGCCGGTCGTCGGATCCAGCCCGCGCGCCCAGCTCACCGGCGCGACTTCCTTGCCGGAGATGAACTCGCCCGTGATCCGATCGATCACGTAGAAGTAGCCGTTCTTGTTGGCCTGCATGATCACGCGGCGGTCGCGCCCGTTGACGGGGATGTTGGCGAGCATCAGGTGCTGCACCGCGTCGTAGTCCCACTGGTCGCCGGGCGTGCACTGGAAGTGCCACCTGAGCTGCCCGGTGTCGGCGTCGATGGCGAGGATCGACGCGATATAGAGGTTGTCGAGGTGCTCGGTGTTCTTCCCCTGCCGCACGTCCTGCGACCACGGCGTGCCGTTGCCGGTGCCGACGTACACCAGGTTCGCCTCGGGGTCGTACGCCATGCCGTCCCAGATCGACGCGCCGCCGCCGAGCGTCCACCAGTCGCCCGTCCACGTCTTCGCCGCCTTCTCCATCGCGGCGTTCTCGAACGGCTTCGACGGATCGCCGGGCACGGTATAGAAGCGCCACAGCTCCTTGCCGGTGTTGACGTCGAACGCCGAGAGGTAACCGCGATACGGCGGGAACTCGCCGCCGGCGTTGCCGATGAAGATCTTGCCGTTGGCGACGCGCGGCGCCATGGTGATGGAGAACGAGATCGAGTCCTTCGGCACGGCGAGGATCGACCACAGGAGCCTGCCGGTGGCCGCGTCGAGCGCCTGCAGGCGGCCGTCCACGACGGGCACGATCACCTTGCCCTGGTAGAGCGCGACGCCGCGGCTGATGACGCCGCAGCAGAGCCGGTCCGAGCCCGGCGCGTCGATCGAGCGATCGACCTGCGGGTCGTACTTCCACAGCTCCTTCCCGGTCTTCGCGTCGAGCGCGGCGACGATGCTCCAGTTGGTGATGGTGTACATCACGCCGTTGGCGACCAGCGGCGTGGCTTCCTGCGGCCCGCCGCCGGTCCCGAGCTCGTAGGACCAGGCCGGCGCGAGGCGGCTGACGTTGGATGCGGTGATCTGGGTGAGCGGGCTGTAGCGCTGCTCCGAGTAGTCGCGTCCGTGGGAGAGCCACTCGTCGCCGTTGCGCGGCATGTTGCGCAGGGCGCGGTCGTCCACGGTCCGGGTCTGGCTGTGCAGCACCGTCGCGGCCAGAACCGCCAGGATGAGGCCCATCACCGTCAGAACCCGTCGTTTCATGGAAGGCCCTTTCGACGCGGCATTCTAGGAGCGTGTCCGAGTAATCGCCTGTGACATGTGTCTGTTCGTGCTGCGCGCTGGTGCCACAGATGTACTACACTGCCGGCGATGGCGAAAACCTATCGTCCGTA
>Ga0194128_10004203_pt1 | contig 21352 bp, 15 predicted proteins | sample TA2KigCa65mmetaG_FD_148650 | JGI IMG/M metagenome (GOLD analysis project Ga0194128, IMG submission 148650) | Freshwater microbial communities from Lake Tanganyika, Tanzania - TA2015037 Kigoma Deep Cast 65m | ecosystem: Environmental > Aquatic > Freshwater > Lake | place: Tanzania: Lake... | reverse complement strand
AGCATCGAGGGAATCGCGACGACGATCCCGCTGCACCTGGCGGTGCTGGCGAGCACGGAGTTCCGCGCCGGCAGGTACGACACCGGGTCGATTCCGGGCTGGTCGGAGTGAGCGCGTTCGGCCGTGCACGCCTGGTGCTCGCCGCAGTGGTGCTGCTGGCGTGCGCCTCCTGCCTCGCTCCACCGGCACTGATCGCCGCCGACGGAGTCGACCTCGCGGCACGCATTCGCGACATGCCCGCCGGGAGCGAGCGCGTCGAGCTCCGCTCCGACGACGGCTCGATGCTGCGCGGCGTGCATGTGCCGGCGGGCCCCGGGGCTCCACTGTGCGTGCACTTGCTGGGCTCCTCGGACACGGTCGCCTCGGAGCTCTTCCCGCATCGCACGCTGCTGGCTCAGTTGTGCGACCTCGGCGTCGCATCGCTGATGGTCGACTACCGCGGCGTCGGGGCGTCCGGCGGAGAGCGGCACGTCGACCACCTCGCACGGGATGCGCAAGCGATCTGGCAGCTCGCGCTGCATCTCGTCGGCGGCGAGGAGGATCGCCTCGCCCTGCGCTGCACGTCGATCGGCACGGTCGCGGCGGCCCAACTGCTCGCGAGCGGCGCTCGGCCCGGAGGGCTCGTGCTGATCGCGCCGGTGCTGCCCGACACGGTCGTCGCGCGCTACGCGCGGGTCGAGTACGGCTGGTTCGGCCCTTGGCTCGCACGCGCACTGTTCCGCCCGGTCGCCGACGTCGACGTGGTTGCCGAGCTCGCGCGGGCGCGGCGGCCGGTGCTGGTCAGCGCATCGGACGAGGACCGCTTCCTCGGCGCCGGCGAACGCGAGCTCCTGCGCGACTGCGTCGATGCGCTGCCGCAAGGCCGCTGGTTGGAGGCCGAAGGCGGCCATTACTTCGCCGCGCTGCAAGGACGCGGCGTGCCTCCCGCGGAGGTCGATTTCTGGCTGCGCACGCTTGGAACGCGCGTCGACTCGGCACAGCGAATCGAGCAGTGGCGCTCACGCCTGGGCGAGGACGCGTGGCAGCGCATCGAGCAGGCGCCAGGAGGTCGTGAGCGCTTCGAAGCGCTCGCCGCGCAGAAGGCGAGCGGCGATCCACGGCTCTTCGCCGCCGCGGTCGTGTCGATCCCGGATGTCGAGCTGGCGCGACGCCTGCTGTGGGTGCTGGAAGGGGCGCCTGTGATGAGCCGGTGGTATGCGCGGCTCGATCTCGCGGGCTGCATCGATGCGTTCTCGGTCGGCGGTGACGAAGTCGACGTGCCGCTCGTGACGTGGGTCGAAGCGCTCGAGCGAACCCTCTCGACGCGGCGCAGCAGCTCCCCGCCCGCCGTTCTCGAGATGGACGTCGGCACGCTGAAGACGATCGCCGCTGGGCCTTTCAACGGGGACGCCGGGCGCCTCAAGTTCAACTACGAAGCCGGCGGCGAGCAGGGGGAGATCCGCATCGACCTCACTCGGGCCCTGGCGGAGCTGCGCGGGTGCACTGACGAGGAGACGGCCGCGATCGTCCTGCTGCGGTTGTGGCTGCGCATTCTCGACCGCCCCGAGCGCGTGCGGACCCTGCCCGAAGGCTCGCGCGTGTACGAGGTCTGGGATGGCGGCGCCTGGTTGCCGTACCGCTCCCGCGCGTTTGGACAGCGGAACTGAAGTTGGGCGACCGGCGCGGCCGATGGGAAGCGGATCGCCGGGGGCCGCGCCTCACCCCCCCGGCGCAACCGAGCCATGTCCACACTCTCGTTCGCCGTTGCATCGATCACCGCGCTGTCGACCCCGCAGGCACCGGAGACCGCTCTCGCCTCGCTCGTGCCGGCCGAAGCCTTCGCCGTCGTGCGCGTGGCGTCGCTCGAGGAATTCGACCGCGCGCTCGACCAGCTCGGCCAAGCGGTCGACGAGCCGATGCCGTTCGACGCGGCGAGCCTGTTGTCGTTCGTGCTGGGTTGTCCCGGCCCGGTCGAGCGCATCGATCGCAAGCGGCCGCTCTGCATCGCGTTCGCCCTGCCCGAAGCAGGCATCGAGCCGGCCCTGACCTTCGTGCTGCCGGTCGACGACGCGAGCGGCTACCTGGGCAAGCTGCCGCGCACGGCGCGCAAGTGGTCCGGCGAACGGGCCGCCGGATACCTCGCACTGTCGGAGTTGCCGAGCTATGCCGCACCCGCCGTGCCCTCCGCGCTCGTCACGAACCTGCCGCTCGGCGCGCTCGCGGCGCGCGTCGACATCGCGCGCTTGATGCAGTCGTTCGGCCCCATGCTGGAGATGGGGATGCAGGAGTTCCGCCGCGAGCTCGAGCGTGAGACCCGCGCGGATCCGCTGCAGCGGGAAATGGCGGGCGGCATCGCCGACTCCGCCGAGGACTTCATGGACGCGCTGCAGCGCGTGGACATCGCGTTCACGCTGGCGGGCTCGCGCGCCGATCTCGGGCTCGACCTCGTCCTGGATCCGCACAGCACACTCGCACAGTCGACGAGCGGCGGCAGCTTCGACGCCGGCTTGATCCGGCGGCTGCCCGAAGGCGGATGCGTGCGCATGGTGGCCGACGTCGATACGCAGGCGCTCGCCGCGACCTACGTCGATCTGTTCGCCGACCGAATCACCGACGAGCGCATCACGGCTCGCATGTCGGCGGAGGAACGCGTGCAGTTCGAGGCGTTGCGCTCGACGATCGGCTCCATCGACGCGCTGGTCCCGCTGCTCGGTCGCAGCAGTGCGTTCGCCTACGACTTCGGCGAGAACGGGCTCAGTGGTTGCGGATTCATGTCCAGCCCCGATCCCGTTGCCTTGGTGGCCGGTTGCAACGCCTGGATGGACCAGATCAGCCAGGCGCTGCCCAAGCAGGCCTCGAGCCAGCTCGTCGTGTCCTCGTCGGAGCGCAGCGTCGCCGGCATCGCGTTCCGCGAGTCGCGCCTGCGCTTCGAGCTGGCCGCGCCCGCAAACGGCCGCAAGGCCTCGCGCGCCGACTCCGAGATGCAAGGGCTGCTCGACCTGATCTACGGCAAGGAAGGCCTGCTCCTGTCGACGGGCATCGCGGGCCAGAACGTGATCTTCGGCGCGAACGCGAGCGCGGCGGATCTCGAGCGCGCGTGCGGCCTGGGCTCGACCGGCCCCGATGTCGGGCTGGATGCCGGGCTCGATGCGCAGCTCGCGCGCATGAACGGCGCGGACTCGGGCCTCTGGATGCAGATGGACCTTGGGCGGGTGATGCAGTTCGCGACCCGCATGGCGGTGCAAGCGCTGCCGGGCGCGCAGGCGCCGGTCGCTTCGGAGTCGCTCCGCTTCCGCCTGACCGGCTGGGGCGGCGCGCGTGGCGAACACTGGTTCGGCGGCCTGTCCTGCGACCTCGACGAGCTCGCCGCGTTCGTCGCCGGCGCGAAGGCGATGTTCGAGGCTCCGGGCCTGATGTCGTCGGCCGCGCGCTGAGGCGGCGCCCGGCGCGGATCCCTTGGACAAGCGCGGCGGCCTGCCGCGATAATCCTCGGCCCCCATGGCCAAGGTCCCGCTCGTCCCGCTCGGTTCCGCGCTCGACACCTTCACGGATCCGCAGGGCGCGGCGAAGAACGCCGCTGTGCTGCGGGAGCGCGAGGACCTCCTGCGCGCGCGGCGCGCCAAGATCGAGAGCGGCTGGGGCGAGAAGTACGCCGCGCGCGTCCGCGAGAAGGGCAAGCTCACCACGCGCGAACGCCTCGAGCGCCTGAAGGATCCCGGCACGCCACACCGCGAGATCGGCACCTTCGTCAACTTCGAGCGCAAGTTCGGCGAGCTCGAGAGCCCGGCCGCCGGCGTGATCACCGCCTTCGCGCTCGTGCACGGGCGCTGGTGCATGGTGATCGCCAACGACAACACCGTCGCGAGCGGTTCGTGGTGGCCGCTGTCTCCCGAGAAGATCGAGCGCGCGCAGCAGATGGCGCTGCGATTGCGCCTGCCGGTGATCTACCTCGTCGACTGCTCGGGCCTGTACCTGCCCGAGCAGGGCAAGAGCTTCCCCGGGCGGACGGGCGCCGGACACATCTTCAAGCAGAACAGCCTGCTCTCGGCGGCCGGCGTTCCGCAGATCGCCGGCGTCTTCGGTGATTGCATCGCCGGCGGCGGCTACATGCCGATCATCTCCGACCGCGTCGTGATGACCGAGCAGGCTTACATGGTCATCGCCGGAGCCGCGCTGATCAAAGGCGCCAAGAGCCTGCACCTGTCGAGCCTCGACATCGGCGGCCCCGAGGTGCACGTGCACCAGTCCGGCTGCGCCGATGTCCGCGTGCCCGACGATGCGACCGCGCTCGAGGTGATCCGCGCCGAAGTCGCGCGACTGCCGAGCTCGGCCTGCGAGTTCTATCGGCACGAGGCCGATCCGGCCGCCCCGCTGCACGCTCCGCGCGAACTCGCGGGCTTCGTGCCGGCCGATCACCGGCACGTCTATGCAGCCGAGCAGGTGCTCGCGCGCCTGGTCGACCACAGCCTGTTCTGGGAAGTGCTGCCGCAGCGCGGCCGCGAGATGATCGTCGGCGTCGGGCGCGTCAACGGCCTGTACGTCGGCTTCGTCGCCAACCGCCAGGGCCTGATGGAAGATCCCGAGCACCATGGCGCGAAGAAGCCGCTCGGCATCCTCTACAAGGAAGGCATCGCGAAGGTCGCCGCATTCAGCCGCACCTGCAATGACGATGGCATCCCGATCGTGTGGTTGCAGGACATCTCGGGCTTCGACATCGGCGTCGAAGCCGAGCGGCTGGGCCTCCTGGGCTACGGCTCGAGCCTGATCTACGCGAACAGCACGAACACGGTGCCGATGTTCACAGTGCTCTTGCGCAAGGCCTCGGGCGCCGGCTACTACGCGCTCGCCGGCATGCCGTACGAGCCGGTCGTGCAATTGTCGACGCCGCTGACGCGCCTCGCCGTGATGGAAGGCCGCACGCTGGCGATCGCCGCCTTCAACACCAAGCTCGACGACGAGTTCCAGATCGCGACCAGCGATCCCGCCGAGCGGGCGAAGATCGAGGCCGGCATGCGCGCGACCGAGGCGCGCATCGAGGCCGACATGGATCCGTACAAGGCCGCGGCGCAGATGGATACCGACGAGATCGTCGCGCTCGGCGAGCTGCGTGACTGGATGGAACTGTTCGCCGAGACTTCCTACCAGGCGAGCGGCTACCGCCGCGTGAAGAACCCGCGCATCTGGTCGCTGCACGATCTGGGCGCGCTGACGGAGCCGCGCGGATGAGCGAAGAACGACTCGAATGCCTGGTGCGCCGCGAGGGCGGCTCCACGCTGCTGCTCGCGCCGCTGGTCGGCTCGTACACGCGCGGTCCCGTGAGCGGACGCGTGCTGCAGGCCGGCGAGGAGTGCGGAACGCTGCTCGTGCTCGGCCGTCCGACACAGCTGTGCGTGCCCGCCGGGGTGCAGGGTCGCGTGGTGGGCGAGCGCCCCGAGCGCGTGCTGCAGCCCGTCGGTTACGGCGACCCGCTGATCGAGCTCGCGCCGCTCTCGGATCTGGCCGAGGCGGACGCGCCCGCTGCGAGCGCCGCGGCGAGCGAGGGACGGCTCGTGTTCCGCGCGCCCTCGGCCGGCCGCTATTGGCTGCGCCCGGCGCCCAGCGAAGCGCCGTTCGTCGCGGTCGGACAACAGCTCGATGCGGGCAGCGCGCTCGGGCTGATCGAGGTGATGAAGACGTTCACGCGCCTGGCCTACAGGCCCGGCTCCGGACTGCCGGAGTGCGCGCGCGTGCTGCGCATCCTCGTCGCCGACGGAGCCGAGGTGGCCGACGGCGCGCCGCTGCTCGAACTCGAGCCGGCATGAATGGACGGCTGCGCGCGCTCGTCGAGGGGCGCTACGCCAGCCCGCCGTTGACCTGCAGCACCTGCCCGGTCATGTAGCCGGCCCGCTCGGAGAACAGGAAGCCGACCCACGCGGCCACCTCCTCCGGTTTCCCGAGCCGCTTCAGCGGGATGCGCGCGAGGAACTCCTCGACCGGCGCGCCGGAGAGCATGTCCGTCTCGATCAGACCGGGCGCGACGCAGTTGACCGTGATGTTGCGCGACGCGAGTTCCTGCGCGAGCGCCTTCGTCGCGCCGATCAGCCCGGCCTTGGATGCGCTGTAGTTGACCTGCCCGCGGTTGCCGATCACGCCGCTGACCGAGGAGAGCGTGACGATGCGGCCGCCGGCGCGCAGCCGCGCCATCGGCAGCGTGCACGGCTGCACGACGTTGTAGAAACCATCGAGATTCGTGCGCAGCACCGCGTCCCAGTCCTCGCCGCTGAAGCCGGCGAAGGGGCCGTCCTTCGTCACGCCGGCGTTCAACACGACGCCCCAGTACGCGCCATGCGCGGCCATGTCGGATTCGAGCGCGGAGCGCGCGGCGTCGCGATCGGAAACGTCGAAAGGCAGCAGGCGCGAGCGGCCGCCGGCGCTCTCGATCGCCGTCGCGACGGCTTCGGCGGCGGCTGTTCGAGATCGATAGTTCAGCGCGATGTCGAAGCCTGCGGCGGCCAGCTCCAACGCGATCGCGCGACCGATGCCGCGGCTGGCGCCGGTCACGAGCACGCGGCGGACGGCCGGCTGCGGGTTCATCGTCCGCGGAGGATAGCAGCGGCGCCCGCGCGCCGTCACGTAGACTGAATCGCATGTTCTTCTCCTGCCTGAGGATCACCTGCCTGGGTGCCGCGATCGCCCTTGCCGGCTGCCGTTCCGTGCGCAATGCAGCGCTCGACCAGGTCGGGGATGCGTTGGTCGGATCGAGCACGGCCTGGGCCAGTGACGACGACCCCGAGCTGATCCGCGAGGCCGCGCCGTTCAGCCTCAAGCTGTTCGAGAGCCTGATCGCCGAGCGACCGACTCACGTCGGGCTGCGCACCGCCGCGGCCAGTGGCTTCACGCAGTACGCGTATGCGTTCGTCGAGCAGGACGCGGACTACGCCGAGAGCGAGAGCTTCGCACGCGCCGAGGTCCTGCGCGAGCGCGCGCGGCGGCTGTACCTGCGCGCGCGCGACCATGCGCTGGCCGGCCTGGAAGTCGAGCACGCCGGACTGGCGGCGCGCCTGCGAGCCCAGCCGGAGCAGGCGGTCGCCGGACTGGAGGGCGAGGACCTGCCGCTCTTGTACTGGTGCGCGGCCCCGTGGGGCGCGGCGATCGCACTGTCGAAGGACGATCCGGAACGCATCGCCGAGCTGCCGATCGTGGAGGCGATGTTCACGCGCGCGCTCGAGCTCGACGAGAGCTGGGGCGATGGCGCGCTGCTGTCGGCTTGGATCGGGCTCGAGTCGGTGCGCGCCGGAGCGGGCGCCGATGCGCTCGAGCGCGCCGAGCAGCGCTACCGGCACGCGCTGCAGGTCTCGGGCGGCGTGCAGGCCGCGCTGCACGTCGCCTACGCCGAGAAGGTCTGCGTGCAGCGGCAGGATTCCGCCGGGTTTCGTGGCGCGCTCGCCAAGGCGCTCGAACTGGACGTCGAAGCGCATCCCGAGCAGCGACTGGCGAACGTGCTTGCACAGCGACGCGCACGCTGGCTGCTCGAGCGCGAGCCGGACCTGATCCTCGCGCCGTAGCCGTGAGGCTCGGCTGCGCGGTGTCGCGACGCTAATGTAAGCGGTCATCATGTCACGCCCCCGCGCACGCTCGCTGTATTCCGGATTCGTGGCCGCGGTCGCATTCGCGGCCGCCGCGCTGACCCCCGCCGCGCACGCCGGCCATCCGCTCGAGACGGCGGCTGCGCCGGCACCGGTCAAGATCAAGCTCGCGACGGTCGCCCCGAAGGGCTCGAGCTACTACAAGGGGCTGCAGACGATCGGCGAGCGCTGGAAGGAGCACAGCGGCGGCGCGATCCAGCTCGTCGTCTACGGCGACAGCACGCAGGGCGGCGAGACCGACGTCGTCAAGAAGATGCGCACGGACGTGCTCGGCGGGGCGCTCTTGACCGTGGCCGGGCTCGGCGAGATCGAGCCCAAGGTCACGTGCCTGCAGAACCTGCCGATGATGTTCCGCGACCTCGACGAGGTCGAGCACGTGCGCGAAGCGCTGCGGCCCAAGCTCGAGGAGCAACTGGCGCAGAAGGGCTATGTCGCGCTGTTCTGGTCCGACGTCGGCTTCGTGCGCTTCTTCACGACCAAGCCGCTTTTGGTGCCGGAGGAACTGAAGACGCGCAAGCTGTTCGTGTGGGCCGGCGATGCCGATCAGATGGACCTGTGGCGCAAGAACGGAGTCAACCCGGTCTCGCTGGAGGCCACGGAGATCGTGCAGGGCCTGCAGACCGGCCTGATCGACACGGTCTCGATGCCGCCGCTGTACGCACTGGCGATCCAGGCCGACAAGCCGGCTCCGCACATGCTCGACATCAACTGGGCGCCGCTGGTCGGCGCGGCCGTGGTCACGCGCAAGGCCTGGGATCAGGTCGCGCCGGCGCAGCGCGAAGGCCTGCTCGAGATCGCCCGCGAGGTCGGCCGCGACATCAACGCCAAGGGCCGCGGCGAGAACGACGCGGCGATCGCCGCACTGGTCAAGCGCGGCGTCAAGGTGCACAGCCCGACGCCGGAGCAGCTCGAGGCCTGGCGCGCCTTCGGCCTGGGCACGCATCCTTCGCTGCGTGACCGACTGGTCCCGGCCGCGATGATCGAAGAGGTCGGCGCGGTGCTCGCCGCCTATCGCGCCGAGCGCGCCGCCGCGCCGCGATGAGCGAGTTGGCGGCCGACACCGGTGCCGCGCCGGCGCGCGCACGCCGCGGATGGCTCGGAGCCCTCCTCACCGTCGAAGACTGGATCGCGCGCGCAACGCTGCTGGCCATCGTGGTGCTGCCGCTCCTCGAGCTGTCGCTGCGCCGCGTGGGGACCGGCGTGCAGGGCGCCGCGCTGTTCGTCCAGCACCTCGTGCTCGTGCTGTCGATGTGCGGCGCGGCGCTGGCGGCGCGCGAAAAGCGCCTGCTCGCGCTGTCGGCGCTGCAGGACAAGCTGCCCACCGCGCTGCAGCCCGGGGCGCGCGCGCTGGCCGCCGGTGTCGCCGCGGCGATTGCGCTGGCGCTGGCCAAGGCCGGACTCGTCTTCGTCGATTCCGAGCGCTCGGCCGGCGCGGTGCTCGGCTACGAAGTGCCAAAGTGGTGGTTCCAGTCCGCGCTGCCGATCGGCTACGCGCTCATCGCGCTGCGCCTGTGCTGGCACGCCGGCCGCTCGTGGCGCGAACGCGGCGGAGCAGCGCTGTTGGCCGGCGCGCTGCTCGCGCTGGCCGCGCTCGGCCCTTGGGAACCTGCGCAGCTGCGCAACATCGCGCTGCTGCTGCTCGGCGCGGCCACGCTGCTCGGCGCGCCGATCTTCGCGACGCTCGGCGGCGCGGCGCTGATCCTGTTCTGGGCCGACGACGTGCCGAGCGTCGCGCTGTCGATCGAGCACAACCGACTGGTCACGCAGTCGCTGCTTCCGACGCTGCCGATGTTCACGCTGGCCGGCTACCTGCTCGCCGAGGGCGGCTCGTCGCGGCGGCTGGTGCGCCTGTTCGACGCGCTCTTCGGGTTCCTGCCCGGCGGCGCGGCGCTGGCGACGGTCTGCGTGTGCGCGTTCTTCACGACCTTCACCGGTGCTTCGGGCGTGACGATCCTGGCACTGGGCGGCTTGCTGCTGCCGGTGCTGATCAGCGCGGGTTACCGCGAGCGACAGGGCCTGGGACTGCTGGTCGGAGCGGGATCGCTGGGGATGCTGTTCCCCCCCTGCACGCCGATCATCCTCTACGCGACGGTCGCCTACCTGAACGGCGGCACCGGAGTGTCGGTCGAGCGGATGTACGCGGGCGCGCTGCTGCCCGGGTTGGTCCTGCTCGCCCTGACCGCGGTCTGGGGGCTCGTTATCGCCCCGCGCGGCACGGGTCCGCGACGGCGCTTCTCAGCGGGTGAGGCGGCGCGCGCGCTGTGGAACGCGAAATTCGAACTCGGCGTGCCGCTGGTCGCGCTCACGACCTGGCGCATGGGCACGCTGATCGAGGCGGCGGCGCTGACCGCGCTCTACGCGCTGCTGGTCGGCGTCGCGTTCCAGCGCGATGTGTCGCTGACCAAGAACGTGCCGCGCGTGCTGTCGGAGTGCGCGCTGCTGATCGGCGGCGTGCTGCTGATCCTGGGCGTCGCGCTCGGCTTCACTTCGTGGCTCGTCGACGCGCAGATCCCGGACCTGGGCGTGGAATGGGTGCAGGGGCACGTGAGCTCGCGCACGGCGTTCCTGCTCGTGCTGACGCTGTTCCTGCTCGCGGTCGGCTGCCTGATGGACGTGTACTCGGCGATCTTCGTGGTCGTGCCGATCCTGGTGCCGATCGGGGCAGCCTACGGAGTCGACCCCGTCCACCTCGGCGTGATCTTCCTGGCGAATCTCGAGCTCGGTTTCCTGACGCCGCCGGTCGGCATGAACCTGTTCCTGGCCTCGTATCGCTTCAAGAAACCGATGGGAGAAGTCACGCGCGCAGCACTGCCGATGATGCTGGTGCGGCTCGTCGGAGTGCTCGTGATCACGTTCGTGCCGTGGTTGTCGACGTGGTTGCCGGGCCGAATGGCCCCCTAGTCGCGCGCCGGATGCGCCGCTGCGCCTAGAATGCACGGCAATGACGGTGAGCGACCTCTTCGGCCGACCGCTCGGCAACCTGCGCCTCTCGGTCACCGACCGCTGCAACCTGCGCTGCTCCTACTGCATGCCGGAACAGGAGTACCGCTGGCTGCCCCAGCCGGACATGCTGAGCTTCGAGGAGATCTCGAACCTCGTCGACGCCTTCGTCGAGCTCGGCGTCACGCGCGTGCGCCTGACCGGCGGCGAGCCGCTGTTGCGCCGCGACCTCGCGCGCCTGGTCGAGCTGCTGTCGGCCAAGCCGGCCCTGCGCGATATCGCGATCACGACCAACGGCGTGCTGCTCGCCGAGCAGGCGGCCGGGCTCGCGCGCGCCGGCCTGCGCCGCTTCACGATCAGCCTCGACACGCTTCGACCGCGGGTCTTCCGCGAACTCACCGGCCGCGACGACCACGCCCGCGTGATGGCCGGCATCGACGCGGCCGTGGCGACCGGGTTGCCCGACCTCAAGCTCGATTGCGTCGTGATGCGCGGCACGAATGAAGGCGAGCTCGTCGACCTGGTCGCATTCGCGCGCGAGCGCCGCGCCGAGATCCGCTTCATCGAGTACATGGACGTCGGCGGCGCCACGCGCTGGTCGATGGAGCGCGTCGTGCCCCGCCCCGAAATGCTGGAGCGCATCGAGCACGCGCTCGGGCCCGCCGAGGCGCTGCCGAGCGACGACCGCGCGCCGGCCGAGCGCTGGAGACTGGCCGACGGCACGAGCTTCGGCATCATCGCCTCGACGACCGCTCCGTTCTGCGCGAGCTGCGACCGCGCGCGCCTGACGGCCGACGGCCAGTGGCTGACCTGCCTGTACGCGAGCCGTGGCATCGACCTGCGCGGCCCGCTGCGCGCGGGTGCGACGCGCGCGGAGCTGGTCGAAGTGCTGCGCGCGCGCTGGTCGGTCCGCGACGACCGCGGCGCGGAACTGCGGCTGGCCGAGGTGGCGCGAACGGCGCTGGCCGCGCCCGCCGAACTGCATGCCGATCCGCACCTGGAAATGCATACACGAGGGGGCTGAGCGACCGTGCCAGGGGCTGCCCTGGCGCGAAGTGAACGGCTGGGGTTAGGCTGGAGCATTCGAGATTCGTGCGATCGGCCCGTTCCAACGCCCGATTCCGACTCGTTCTCCCCCCTCTCCAGGAGTCCGTCCATCGTGATCGCCAAGTCCTGGCCTGCCGTCCTCCCCCTGCTCGCCGCGCTCGCTGCCGGCTCTCCGGCCGCCGCGGGCGGCACTCCGACGCGCGTCGAGCTCGCCGGCAACCCGCTGACGCTGTACCCGTTCTTCGAGCACGTGCGCGCCTTCAACCAGGGCAGCTCGCTGCGCATCGCGGTCGATCCGGGAATGCACCCGGCGCTGGTCGGCGTGAACGCGAACATCCACGTGGTGGCGACGAAGAAGGTCGCCGATTGGATCTCCAATCCGACGCTCAACGATCTGACGGGAACGGTGGAGAACGTGACCTTCGCGGCGGGCACGATCCAGTCGAACACATTCGTGGTCGACGCCGGCGCGCTGAGCGGCAATGCGGGCATCGAGCTCGGCGTCGGCTACGACATCGTGATCGACGTGAACCTGAACGGCCAGCTCGACGCGGCTGACTACATCGACGGCTACAGCGATACCGAGGCCGGCGCTTATGTGTGCGCCGACACGGCCGCGCCCGGCCCGCTCGCGGTGACCGAAATCACCTACGACCTCTCCGGCGCCGCGTTCGACGCGCAGAACGTGTTCTACCCCACGAACATCGCGACGATGGGCAAGCTGCCGCTGATCGTCGTCAGCCACGGCAACGGCCACAACTACCAGTGGTACGACCACATCGGCAATCACATGGCTTCGCGCGGCTATGTCGTGATGAGCCACGAGAACAACACCGTGCCGGGCGTCGAGTCGGCCGCGACGACGACCTTGTCGAACACCGAAGCCTTCCTGGCGAATCTGGCCACGATCGGCGGGGGCGTGCTCTTCGACCACGTCGACAAGCGCCGCATGACCTGGATCGGCCACAGCCGCGGCGGCGAGGGCGTCGTGATCGCCTACGACCGCATCTTCGACGGCACGTACAGCCCGGTGAACTTCACGATCGGCGATATCAAGCTCGTTTCGAGCATCGCGCCCGTGGACTTCCAGAAGCTGCCGAACACCGACCCGCACGGCGTGAACTACCACCTGTGGACCGGCGGCTCCGACAGCGACGTCAACGGCTGCGCGAGCTGTGACCTGTGCCAGACCTTCCACCTGCACGAGCGCGCGACCGGCTTCCGCCAGTCGATCTCGCTGCACGGCGTCGGTCACGGCGACTTCCACAACGGTACCGGCGGCGCATTCGCGACCGGGCCGTGCCTGGTGGGACGTCCGGACACCCACAAGATCGTCAAGGGTTACCTTTTCCCGCTCGTCGAGCGCTACATCGACGGCAACGTGCCCGCCAAGGACTTCCTGACACGACAGTGGGAGTCGTTCCGGCCGATCGGCGCGCCGAACACCAACGTTTGCGTGACCGTGGACCTGATGTATCGCGACGGCGCGGCGCCCGGCCGCATCGTGATCGACGACTACCAGTCGAACCCGGGGTTGAATGCATCCAGCCTGGGCGTGCCGGTCACGTTCACGGTCACGGGCGTGACCGAGGGCGCCTACGACGATCCCAACGCGGACTTCACGCACAACGCGACGCAGCCGATGAACGGCATGACGCTGAATGGCGACGGCGCTGACGACAGCGCCGGCATCGTCTTCGAGTGGAACGGAGCGAACGCGTACTACGCGTACTTCGATCCAGGCGCCGTCGGCGTGCCGTTGAATCTGTGGAAGGTCCTGTCCTTCCGCGCCGCGCAGGCCGCGCGCCACCCCAACACGACCGCCGCGCTGGGTGACCTGACCTTCGACGTGACCTTGGTCGACGTGAACTCGGTCACGTCGCGGATCAACATCGGGGCGTACGGCGGCGGCATCGAGGAGCCCTACCAGCGCACCAGTTGTGGCACCGGTGCCGGCTGGGCCAACGAGTTCGAGACCATTCGAATCCCGATCCAGGCCTTCGCGACGAACGCCAGCGGCATCGATCTCTCGAAGATCGTCGTGATCGGCTTCGAGTTCGGACCCGGCCACGGCTCGGCCGTCGGCCGCATCGGCCTCGACCAGGTGGAACTGCTGCTCGACTAGTCCCGAAACGAACCCAACGCGAAATCCTCATGAAGATCTCCACTCTGATCCTTCCCGCGCTGCTCGCTTCGGCCGTCGTCGGCGCAGTGGCCGTGCAGCAGGCCTGGACCCCGACGGGCTACGACCGCAAGACGGTCGAGGAAAGCCCGGTCTCGCTGCTCTATGCGCAACCCGTGACGCTCGCGGAACCCGCTGCGTATTTCATGCGCGCGGACCAGCCGCAGGTGACGGCCGGCTACCTGATCGTCGTGCAGACCAATCCGGCGATCCTGCCGGTGCGGCAAGCGCACAACCCGATCCTGTTCGCGGCCGACATGCCGGTCGAGCGCTTCAATGGCGACGAGGATGCGCGCGTGTTCATCGGCTTCGTGCCGTCGACACTCGACGCGCGCGGCGGCTTCGCGCTCGACCTGGCGCGCGCGCCGCTCTTCTGGGGCTACCCGGAAGTGCTGCCCGAGGCGCTGACGCCGACCCACGCGGCGGCGGCCCTCTCGCACGCGCTGGCGAACGGCGCGGCGGCGCAACCCGCTGCGCGCGTCGCCGAGGCGCTGCGGGCCGGCGGCGAGCTCGTGCACCTCGGCACGGCCGGCGATCTGCGCCGCCATGCGGCCGACGTGATCGAGCGCTACTCGCCCGGCGAAGTGGACCTGATCTCGGGCCTGCGCGTGCCGCAGCTCCTGAAGTAGCGCCTGGAACGGACGCAGGCGCTCCCGGCGCCGCCCCTGCACCGCCTGCGGCTGCATGCGCAGCCGCGGGCGGTGTCGCATCCATCGGTCCGCGCGGGCCTACGCTACGCTGTGGGCCGCATGAAGATCGCACTCGTACCCGTTGCCCTCGCCGGTCTCCTCGCGCTTGTCGCCCCCCGCGCGGAGGACCCTCAGGCCCCCGCGCCGCGAGTCGGCTCCGGCGCGCACTCCTACGACTGGCAGCGCGGCTGGTTCCAGCTCCCCGCCGGAGTCGAGTTCGGCAACACGCACGGCAACATCGCCTTCGACGCCGGCGGCCGCGTGTACGTGAACACCGACAGCGAGCGCGCCGTCATGGTCTTCGGCCCCGACGGCCGCTTCATCGACGCTTGGGGCAAGGAGTTCGCCGGCGGTGCGCACGGCATGTGCATCGCCACCGAGGGCCGCGAGGAGGTGCTGTGGCTCGCGCACACCGGACGGCACGAGGTCGTCAAGTGCTCGTTGCAGGGCGAAGTGAAGCTGCGCATCGGTTGGCCCGAGGCGTCGAAGCGCTACGCGAGCGCGAACGAGTACGCGCCGACCGCGGTCGCGATCGGTCCGGCGGGCCAGGTCTTCGTCGGCGACGGCTACGGCCGCTCGTGGGTCCACGAGTTCGACGCGAGCGGCGCCTACGTGCGCACCTTCGGCGGGCCGGGCGGTCAGCCGGGTCAGTTCAACTGCCCCCACGGGCTCGGCATGGACCTGCGCGGCGCCGAGCCTCTGCTCGTCGTCTGCGACCGCGAGAACCACCGGCTGCAGCGCTTCGACATGCAGGGGCGGCTCGTCGACATGATCGGCGGCGACCTGCGCCGGCCGTGCACGGTGCAGCAGAGGGGCGACGAGCTGCTCGTCGCCGACCTCGCCGGGCGGGTGACGGTGCTGGGGAAGGACAACCAGGTCGTCGCGCACCTGTGCGACCAGCCGGATCCGAACAAGCGCGCGCAGAACGGCGTGCCGCGCGAGCAGTGGATGGAGGGCGAGTTCATCTCGCCGCACTGCGCGCGCTGGGACGAGCGAGGCAATCTGTACGTGATGGACTGGCTGGCGCAGGGGCGCTTGACGCGGCTGGCGCGGGTTCCGGCTCGGTAGGCGGCGCGCGCGTGATCGCGCGAGTTCGCGCGATTCCCGGCGGCAGAGACTTCCGCGTGCCGAATTCGCTGCTAGTCTCCCGCCCCCGATGCAGGAGCTCATTGCCTCGCTGAACCCCGAGCAGCGCGCCGCGGTCGTCACGACCGAGGGCCCGGTGCTCGTGCTCGCCGGCGCCGGTTCCGGCAAGACCCGGGTCATCACGGTCCGCATCGCGCACCTGCTCGCCAAGGGCGTCTCCCCCAGCGCCGTCCTGGCGATGACCTTCACGAACAAGGCCGCGGCCGAGATGCGCGAGCGCGTCGCGAAGCTCGTCGGCAAGGACAAGGCGGCGGAGCTCACCGTCGGGACCTTCCACGCCTTCGCCGCGCGGCTCCTGCGCGAGCACGGCCCCAAGGTCGGCATCGGCGCCAACTTCACGATCTGCGACGGCTCCGATCAGCAGAGCGCGATCAAGGGCGCGCTGCGCGAGCTCCGGATCGGCGAGGCGGTCATGCAGCCGAGCGCGCTGCACGCGAAGATCTCGCTCGCGAAGAACCGGCTCGAGACGTCCGCGGATCTGCTGAAGCAGGCGGCCGACGACGAGGACGAGTTGGTCGCGCGCGCGTGGCAGAAGTACGACGAGCACCTGCGCAGGAACCGGACGCTCGACTTCGACGACCTCTTGCTCTACGCGCTGAAGCTGCTGCGCGAGCACAAGGCGGTGAAGGACGCGCTCGCCAGGCGCTACCGCTACGTGATGGTCGACGAGTACCAGGACACCAACGGCCCGCAGTACGAGATCGTGCGCCAGATCGCGGGTTCGCACCGCAATCTGTGCGTGGTCGGCGACGACGACCAGTCGATCTACGGCTGGCGCGGCGCGGACATCACGAAGATCCTGTCCTTCGACAAGGACTTCCACGGCGCCAAGGTCGTGCGGCTCGAGACCAACTACCGCTCGACCCCCGAGATCCTCAGCGCGGCCAACCGCGTGATCCGCAACAACCCCAGCCGACACGCGAAGGAGCTGCGCTCCGCGCTCGAGAGCGGGGTGCCGGTCACCATCGCGGCGGCCGAGGACGAAACTGCCGAGGCCGAGCACGTGGTGCGCGAGATCAAGAAGCTGGTGAGCGAGCGCAAGGCCAAGCTCTCCGACTTCGCGATCCTGTTCCGCACCGGCCAGCAACCGCGGCCCTTCGAGGCGGCGCTGCGCTCGCAGCAACTGCCCTACGACCTCGTGGGCGGGATGTCCTTCTTCGACCGCAAGGAAGTGCGCGACGTGCTCGCGTACCTGAAGCTCGTCGCGAATCCCGGCGACGAGACGTCACTGCTGCGCATCGTCAATTGCCCGCCGCGCGGCGTCGGCAAGACCACGCTCGAGCGCGTCGTCGAGTACGCAACCGCGCAGGGCATCTCGGCCTGCGAGGCCTTCGACCGCGGCGCGTCGATCCCGGACGTCAACCAGGAAGCAGTCGCGATCGTGCGCCGACTGCGCGAGGAACTCGCGGCCCACGCGGCGGGAGGCATGGAACGCGACCTGCCCGGCGCCATCGAGCGCCTGGTCGAGCGAGTCGGCTACCGGGCCGAGGTCGAGCGGCTGCACGCCGATCCACTCGCTCGCGACGCGCGCTGGGCCGGCGTGACCGAGATCTACGACTTCGCGGCGAATTACCAGCGCCGCGCGCGCAAGCCGTCGCTGCTCGGCTTTCTCGAGGAGCTGACTCTCAAGAGCGCGGACGAGCAAGAGGACTCGGATGCGTCGACGCGAGAGGCCGTGAAGTTGATGACCCTGCACGCGGCCAAGGGCCTGGAGTTTCCGCGCGTGTACCTGGTCGGACTCGAGGAAGGCCTGCTGCCCCATGCTCGGTCGGCGGCCGAGGGAACGATCGAGGAGGAGCGCCGCCTGATGTACGTCGGCGTCACGCGCGCGCAGCGCGTGTTGTCGATCACGTGGGCCAAGGCGCGAGCGAAGTTCGGCAAACGCATGCCGTCGATGCCGTCGCGTTTCCTGCACGAGCTCAAGGGAGTTGCTCCTCCGAAAGAGTGGCGGGCCATCGAATCCGCGCTCGAGGATCGCAGCCGGCGCGAGAAAAAGGACCGGGGCCGCGGCTCCACCGCTGGTACGGCGAAACCGGCGAAACGCGCCTCGCGCCGCTGAATTCGGGAGCCCCCATTCCCACGGCGGAGACGGCCTGGAAGGGGTCTCCCCGACTTTTCGTTATCGAGTACCGGTCACTCGGTCGATGCATGAGTGCCGGAGTTCCTCACTCCGGTGCCTTTCCCCAAGGATCTCTGGAAACAAGTGCCTGCCCTCCCGCGAGGGAATTCGCCGACGGCTTCACAAATGGCCTGCGGCGCGTTCACCCGCGCGAGAGGCACGGCTTGACCCGCCCTGCGCCGCGTCCCGCGGCCCACACTCCAAGAGGTTCCCATGCGTCTAGTTCGAAATCGCCTCGTCATCCCGGCACTGGTCGCCGGACTCGTCTTCTCCTCGATCTGGGCGAGTGACCACATCTGCCGCACGGTGACGTGCGACGCGTACCAGATCGTGAACGGTGAGCTGCAGAAGACGGTGTTCGCGCGCGGCGACATCGTGAGCACCGAGTCCGGCTGGATCGTCCACTCGACGCTCGGCTGGGACCAACTGAACTGACCCGCCATGACCTGGCGCGCCCACACGCCAGGCACAGCGGCACGGACGAGTCCCACGTTGCTGGCGGTGCTGGCTACAGCCGGCGCCGGGCTCGCCGCGTCCCTGCTGTTCCTGCGCACGCGCGAACCCGCCGACGTGCCCGAAGGGTCCGCGCGCGCGGTGACGCCACCGGCTGCCCGGCCGGCGGCGGATGCGGAACTGACCCATGCGCCAAACCGCGGGCCGGACTTCTACGCGGCGCATCGCTCCGAACCCGCCGCTCGGCTGGAGGCGGAGGGGGCGGAGAGTGCGCCGCTCGTCCGGGATCCTGGCGCGGCCGAGGACACGACTCGCATTCGCGTCGTGGACAGCCGGCAGCGCCCGGTCGCCGGCGCCGCGGTCGAGATCTGGCTCGAGCGCCCAGGCTCCGCGCCCTCGGCATCCGGGGACACGCTGACGTCCTGGACCGACGAAGACGGCCTGCTCGAGATCCACGAAGCGTGGAGTCAGCTCCGGGCGGTGGCCTGGAGCGAGCACGCCACCAGTGCGGCCGCGCAACTGAGCGCGGCCGTCGACGAGGTGAAGCTCGTGCTCATCGACTCGCGCGGCGTCGGCGGGCGCGTCCGCGACGCGAATACGGGCAGGCCCATCGCCGGCGCGCGGATCTCGGTGTGGACGCATGCAAGCAGCGACACGGTCGAGAGCGACGCCGACGGCGCGTTTCACCACCCGCGCCTGCCGGCGAGCGGTTCGCGCCAACAGGTGCGCGTGACCGCGCCGGGATATGCCCCGAGCATCGCGTTGGTGGAATTCGACGAACGCAAGGGTACGCGCTCGTGGGCGGGCCCGCGCGCCGAGGCCCGGGTGCACGGCCTGGGTAGCGATGCTTGGCTCGAGCTCAAGCTGTCGCCCGCGGCGCGGATTCGAGGTCATGTCCGCGACTCGGGAGGTGCGCCGATCGCCCATGCGCGCCTGCGCGCGGAAGGCTACGCGCTGTTGTGGTCCGGCGCGGCCTCGCCCGACACGGCCGACGCGCTCAGCGACGAGAACGGCGCCTATGAACTTTCCGGCTTGCGCCCCGGCATCGCCCATGCGGTATCCGTCGAGGCCGCGCCCTACGCGGCGCAGGTGGTGGAACTCGGCTGCGGCGCAGAGCTGACCCATGATTTCCGGCTCGAACCCGAAGCGACCGTCGAAGGCCTGCTGCTCGACCCGGCCGGGAATCCCGCCGAAGGCCTGCAGGTGGAGTTGCGGCGCACCGATGTGCCGGCCGCGGTCGAGTGCGGCTCCGACACGGTCGGCGTGCGCAGGCTCGGACGGCGCGCGCGGACCAGCACCGATGCGGCGGGCGCCTTCATGTTCGAGGGACTGGGCCCGCACCGCTATCAGTTGCGCGCCTCGCGCGGACATCAGGAGTTGCTGCGCCACGACTTCGTCGCGGGCCCGGCCGAGAACATCTCGCTTCCGCCCCTCGCGCTCGAACCGAGCGCTCTGACTCTGCAGGGCATCGTCGAGGCGCCGGCCGGCGACTCGCGCGACGCCGAATTTGCTGGTTGGCGCATCGAGACCTGGCGCGACAGGCTGCTCGGCAGCGTGAATGTCGGGAGCGACGGCAGCTTCCGCATCGCGGGCCTGGACGCGGAAGCTCCCTACGAGCTGCGTCTGTACTCGGAAGGAGCCTCCGGCCGCCTGCTCGTCAGCAAGCAGGCCTGGGCCTACGAGCCCGCGCGCCTGGTGGCACCGATGCGTGATTGAGCGTCCCGAGCGCGACGGATCGCTCCGAGCTCGAAAGATCGCCGCGGTCACGCCTGCGCGACCGTGCCGCGCGCGCTATAACCAGAGCATGGGCCGATCCGTGGGGATCCCCCATCGCATGCTCATGGCCGAAGGCGCACGATCCCGCGGACCTGACGAAGACAAGATCTTCGTCGAGCGACTGGGGCAGATCGCGCGACGCGGAGCGAAGGACGACCGCTTCCGCGTGCTCAGCGAGATCGCGCAGGGCGGAATGGGCCGTGTGCTGCGCGTCTACGACGAGGATCTGCGGCGTGAGTTGGCAATGAAGGTGATCCGCCTGGACGCATTCCAGGGAATCCCGTCGGGAGCCTCGACCGATGCCCGCGAGAATCTGGCGCTGTTCCTCGAAGAGGTGCAGATCACGGGCCAGCTGGACCACCCGAGCGTCGTGCCCGTGCACGACATCGGCGTGAACGCGCGCGGCGAGCTGTACTACCTGATGCCGCTCTTGCGCGGCGTGGATCTCAAGGTCGGCATCGAGCGGATGCGTCGCACCGAGGACGGCTGGACACTGGTGCGGGTGATCGAGGCGATCTGCCGCGCGGCGCAGGCCGTGGAGCACGCGCATCGCCGCGGCGTCGTCCACCGCGATCTCAAGCCCGCGAACCTGATGGTGGGCGACCTCGGCGAAATCTGGGTTCTCGACTGGGGACTGGCACAGTTGCAGCGCGTCCCACTGGCCGGTGCCGAAGCAGGCGTCGATTCGGAAACCCACCTGCTCTTGCGCGCCGGCGGAATAGTCGGCACGCCGGGGTACATGGCTCCGGAGCAGGCCGAGGGGCTGACCGGAGCCACCGGCACGCACTCGGACGTCTATGCGCTCGGCGCAGTGCTGTACCACGCGTTGACGGGCGAGATGCCCTACACCTCGCCGCCGCAGAGCTGCGCGGCCGACACGATCGTGCAACGCACGCTGTCCGGCCCGCCGCGGAGCGTGCACGAGCTCGAGCCCCAAGCCCAGCCCGAACTCGTCGCGATCTGCGAGAAGGCGATGCAGCGCGATCCGGCACAGCGCTACGCGAGCGCGCTTGCGATGGCGGTCGACCTGCGCGCCTGGCTCGAGGGCCGCGTCGTCAGCACGTACGACGTCGGCATCGTCGGGACCTTCCGCAAGTGGCGCCGTCGCAACCGTGCCGCGGCGCGCTCGCTCGACGCGCTGGCGGTCGTTGCGGTGTTCGGCTCGCTTGCCTTCGCCATCCAACAGCGCCGCAACGTGATCGCCGTCGAGCGCGCGAACGTCGAGGAGATGCGCGCGAACCACGCAGCGAACCTGCGCGCGGCCGATCTCTCCATCCAGGGCTATGATGCGCGCGAAGCCCAGCGCCTGCTCGAGCTGTGCCCGACGTCGATGCGCGGGTGGGAATGGGATTGGCTGAGGGCGCAGGCGGATGCGTCGCGGGCCGTGCTGACCGGG
>Ga0194128_10004199_pt1 | contig 21359 bp, 15 predicted proteins | sample TA2KigCa65mmetaG_FD_148650 | JGI IMG/M metagenome (GOLD analysis project Ga0194128, IMG submission 148650) | Freshwater microbial communities from Lake Tanganyika, Tanzania - TA2015037 Kigoma Deep Cast 65m | ecosystem: Environmental > Aquatic > Freshwater > Lake | place: Tanzania: Lake... | reverse complement strand
GGCAATGGCAAATCCATATGCTTTTGCCGGACCCGACACGCGGTGGGAAACCGGGCAGGCCACGACGGTGCCGCGGCTGAATGTCTCGCGGATCAACTGCGACTACCTCTATGAAGCCATCTCGGCCCTGACAGACCCCGACTCGGCCGAGGGGCTCAAGGGCTCCTGGCAAAACCCCCAGATCTTCCGGGCAGCGTCGAATGTCTACGGGTCGCTATGGCTGGACAGCACCGACCCCAACAACATCTGCTGGCGGACGAAAACCGGGACCTCGATCGCGGCGGTGACCCCCGCGAACATGACCGACGGGGTCCAGATTGCCGTCGGCGGATTCTAAAACGGAGAACCTGTATGATTCGGAAGAAGCTCTGCGGGATGGGGGTCCTGCTCCTGACCCTCCTCCCCGCCGCCGTGTTTGCCGACGGCGGCAAATACCAACCCAAGAACATGGGTGGGCAGGGGCTGGGCGTTTACACCGCCGTCGATGACACCGCCCTGGTCGACGGTAAGCTGCGCACCACCGGGTCTCAAGAGCTCAACGGGACGTGGACGCCAAACAAGACCACGATCTTGCCCGCCTGGGCCGGCGGCACCTCGGCCAACGGCTCAAGCGCGTGGACAACGGGGCAATACCTCAAGTGGGACGGGTCTCAAAAGAAGGTGATCTCGGCGGAGGTCGAACTGACCACCAAGCAGAACGCCGACGCCGACCTCGACTCGGCCTCGATTACCCATTACCGGGCCTCCCTCTTCGACCTCCCCGACTCGTCCGCATCTACGCCCTGCGGAGCGACCCAGGCCGGCCAGCTGATGTATTCGGTGGCAAGCGGCAAGCTGAACATCTGCAACGGCACCTCCTGGGGACCGATCACCTACGACCGAGATGGCGACGGGCTGTCCTCTGCCCTGGATGACAACGATGCCTCGGCCTTCACGGCCCCGACGGCCGCGGCGGCTGATGTAATTTCGTCGAAGACTTTTCGCACTGGTGCCAGCCTGACACCGACCACGGGCACGATATCATCATCGTCGGCGGGGAACCTCGCTACCGTGGACGCCGACCTGGCGGCCCCGAACATCAGGAACGGTGTGACCCTTTTCGGCGTGGCCGGGACGTTCACCCAGACCGGGGCCTGGTCACGGCAGGTGTTTACCGGCAACGGAACCTGGACGCGTCCCTCTGGGGTGGACACCGTCTACGTGACCATGGTGGGGGGCGGTGGCGCAGGCAGTGTGCGATATGACAACTGGATGCTCGGGGGCAATGGCGGTGGCGGTGGCGGTTTCTGCCATCGGGTCAAAGTGGCTGTCACCGGTAACGTCACCGTGACCATCGGCTCTGCGGGGTCGGTACCCGGTGGGAGTGGCGGCGCCACCAGCTTCGCCGCTACCGCGACGATCTCGGTCGGAGGTGGTGGGGGAGGGGGGACACCCGGGGAGTACTATTCCTACGGGGGCGGAGGCGGTTCCGCCTCGTCGGCGGCGACGGGCGCAGGTGGGCGAGGTGGGAACAACCCGTTCTCTCCCGAAAACGACCGGCCCGCCAAGCCGGCGATCCAAGGCGGCCACTACCTCATCCAGACAGGGAATGGCTCCGGGTTGTATGTCGGGGGCTCTGGCGGCGGTGGTGGGATGAAATCCGACAATCCAGCCCCCGAAGACAACTGCACTGCGGGGGCCGCCTGGGGTAGCACGTCGGGGGGGCCCTGCGGAACGGAGTACGCCGGCGCGGCGGCCGGAGGGGGAGGCGCGGCTTCACCCTATGGCTCTGGAGGCACAGGCGCGTCCTACAACTCGGCTGGATCGGCGGGGCAGGGCTACGGGGCAGGGGGTGGGGGTTCGGCAGGTAGCACCGGCAGTCAAGGGCCCTATGCCGGCTCCGCGGGGTACTGCTTGGTCGAGTGGATGGCTGTCCAGTAACGAAAGGAGATCCTGGCCATGTGGTTGGTCCTACTGCTCAGTTTGGTACCCGTTGCACTGGCGGGGGCCCAGATGCGGGTTGCCCAAGGTGACACATTCTATGTGTACGAGAGCGTCTGGTCGTCGTTCGACCGAGATATCGTCCATTCCTTTGCGTTCGATGCCCCACAGTTCGATGAGGCCGGGAACGAGTACCCTCTGCAGACGCTGGCGGACCACAACCCGTTTGCGGTTGGGCATCCGATCGGGGTGGTCAAGGCCGTGTACTTCTTTGAGTGCCTGCCGGGTGGAATTCGCCTGGGCGTCCGCCGTGTGGCCCTTGGCGTTCGGAACGTGGCGCACCCGGACGCCGCGAACCGGGTGATCTCGGTTGCGATGTGCGACACGGTCGGCTCGGGGAGGGAGGTGGTGTTCGGCAGCGAGCGCGGGGCGCCGGCCTGCGCGAACTATTTGTCCGGTCCGGTGATCTCCGGCGGGTACTACAGCAACCCCGCGCTGCTCGACAGCCTGGTCACGGTCCCTGGCTGGGGTGCCCAAGGAGAGCGGCTGGATATCAACACCTGGCCTTTCGGTGGGGAGTAGAAACAGTAGGGGCTGGGTCCAGGGGCGGACCTCAGGTAGCAACGCTGACCCGGCGTTGTTGGGCACGTGCGTGGATATCCTCTTCGACTGCGTCACGCTATCGGCCTTGTTCCTCCTACACCCCAGACAGGAGCGAGCGAGGGCGATCCCACTCCTTGTCGTGACAACTCGCCCATCTGCACCGAGAGATTACAGAGTGGTGGTGCATGAGGTGATCAGGGGGCCGGCTAATGCGGCAGCGCGACGGCCGGGCGCTCCTCTGGGTCGATGTGGTGCAGGTACTCCATCGTCGTCTACACCTCGGAGGGCCCGAGCCGCGGTTGGACCGTGCAGATGTCGAGGCCGGCCCCCGGCGGCGGTCTCAGGACCGTGGGGGCTTAGGTGTGGCGCACCGAACTGGTTCCGGACCTCGATGCGGCAAGCTGAATCACTTGCTGGACAGCGTGCATCTGGCATGCCGGCGCTGACCGGGGCGAAGCGGATACACCTGTTCCGGGGTGCGGCCGATACGCGCAGGTCGTTCGACAGACTGTGCGGCCGGGTGTGTGGCGAGTTGCGCGCCGATCCGGTGTCGGGGCCGCTGTTTTTCTGCCGCAATCATCCTCGGGCGATGGTGAAACTGTTGCATTAGGACCACGACGGCCACAACTGTCCGATTCCCGATGGCCATTGACATGGGCTCCGGCGGTATGACCGGTATCCTGGCGATCGCCGCGCCCACCGAACCCAATACTGGCTCGCCAAAGTCAGTCTCGGTTTAGAACGGTCGGCGTTTCCATGGCGTGGCGGTAGAGCGCCCACAGCAGGGGTACGCGTTGGGAGTCCTGGTCCATGCCGTACTCAATCCATCTCACCGCGAGCAGCCGGTTCAGCGCATCGCGGCCAAGTCCATTCCAGGCACGCCGGTCTTCACCAGAGCCGACACCGTTGGTAGGCCAGTTCTGTTTCGTTGTCCTGGTTCGCGCAACTGGATGACCCTGCCATCGCGGCGTCTCATTCGCTGTGCTTCGCCCCCGGCCAGCCTTCTGCTGGCGGCTCACCCTCAATACTGCCCCGGCACCGACAACTCCCGTTTCCGGGGGTAACCTGCCCCACGGTGTTGGTTCCCTGACCACCCCAACAGGCCGGCCCAGGCGGCCAAGGGTCCTCTGGGTAGCTTACGCTGCTCAGGACCGCCGAACAAGCCAACGACCCCAACCGCAACCCGTTGGCCCCCCCGCCATGCTTGACCCGGCCCGCGCAGGCCGGCAGACGCCTTCACTGCCCTTGCACCTACTGGCGCACCATGGTCGGCCGAAGCTCGTTCTTGGGGCAAGGCCAGGTCTTGGGTTCGCCCGTCCTTCCGAAGCGCCGCAATACGCGCCAAGGTCCCTTCCTCGGTTGCCCTTCCGGGCCGGGCCAGGTTGCGCCCCACTATGGTCCCGGTCCGGCCCCGTCCGCCCCAGCAGCGGAGGTAGACCAGCCGGTTCTGGGCCAGGGCCGCATCGATGGTATCGAGGATGATCTTCATGGTGGCCGGCGAGGGAATGTCCTGGTCTTTCACCGGGATCCGCATGTAGGTCACCGAGGCTCCCCGGTTGGCCGCGGCTGGGTGTGGGGCGCCATGGTGCTCGCCGGCGGGCGCAGGCAACAGGTGCCGCCTCGGCGTGCTCCCACCTCCCCGGAACCTTCCGACCGGCAACAGCGCTAGTTCAGGTCCTCGCAACGAAGAGAGCAACGGGGTTCCGCGTTTGCGGCTTGGCGCTCGGGCGGTTCAGCTGGCGTTACCGGGGTCCCCTAAGCTAAAAGACCTCTTGGCCGGCCTGCCCTTGAGCAAGAACCGGGTTTACACGGCGCCTTTTTGGATCGGCGCTTCGCCATTGGCTTCCGGGCGCGGGCTTTCCTATACTATAGGTATGGTTCATGTTTTCTCTGTTATTCATCTTTTACCTGTTTGGCGGATCCTGGTATGGAACGGCAGTCCTTCCTGACCACTGGAGAGGTGGCGAGCCACTGCGAGGTGGCGGTCAAGACCGTGAACAACTGGATCGAGGCGGGCAAGCTCCGGGCGGCCACCACGCCGGGACGTCACCACCGCATCCAGATCGACGACTTCAGGTCATTTCTGAAGGCGCATCAACTGCCCGCCTTTGGGGACGAGCAGCCGGGGAAGTGCCGGGTGCTGGTGGTGGACGACGATGCGGGCATCGTCACCGTGTTGTCGCGGGGCCTGCGGAAGACGGGCCGGTACGAAGTGGCCACTGCGGCGGACGGGTTTGAGGCGGGCATCCAGGTGACAACCTTTGCCCCCGACTTGATCGTGTTGGATCTGTTCATGCCGAATCTGGACGGTTTCCGGGTGTGCGAATGGGTGCGGGGCAATCCCGCCAGTGAGCGCACCCGGATCCTGGTGCTGACCGGCGACCCTGCCATCGAGAATCTCGACCGGGCGCTAAAGTCCGGCGCTGACCGCTGCCTAGCCAAGCCGGTCACCGTGCGGGAGGTGGAGGAGCAGATCCAGCAGCTCCTTTCGGAGGTGCGGACGAGCACAAAGCGGGCATGAACCGTCGGGCCCGGCCAGCAACGCCGGTACGACATCTTCGCCAAGGGAGGTGCGCATGCCAGCAATACCCGAGCAGGCCCTTCATCCCTGGTGCCCTTGCCCTCCGGGCACCCGCAGTCCAGAACCGCATCCCGTTGGTCCCCCAGCCCCCTACCCATGCTGCCGCCAGCTGCTGCTGTTTGTCGCTCTGACGGTATTGTTGGGCCCGTATGATGTGCCGGCCCAGGAGCCGCCGGGGCCGACTTCGCCGGGCACCACCCGCCTGGCAATTGTCATGGGTGGCGCGGTCTCGCTGGGAGCCTTTGAAGGCGGCGTGGTCTACGAGCTGCTCGAGGTGCTCGAGGCGCACAACCACGCCCACCCGGACCGGCGCATCGAGATCGATATTCTGGTCGGCGCCTCTGCCGGGAGCATGACCCTGGCCATGCTGGCAAACCACCTGTATGGCCACGCCGATTCCTGCCGGCTGGCCGACAACGGGCAGCCCGCGTACCGAACGCCGGTGCAGCAGTCGCCGTTCTACACCGCCTGGGTAGACAGCATCTACTTCCAGAAGCTGTTGCCAGAACGGCGGAAGTTTGGCAAGGACCCGTTCCTGTTCTCCAGCCACCCCATCGAGTCCATTGCCAAGGCGCTGATCCCGGTATGGTACGCCGGGCGGCAGCCGCTATGCGTCGCCCCTGAACAACTGGTGCTGGCCATGACCCTTGCCAATATGGAGGGGTTCGAATACCGGATCCCCTACCAGCAGGGCCTGCAGGAGTTCACCAAGCTGCACATGGAGGAACGGCTCTTCGTGGTCACGGCCGGGCAGGGCAACTTGCAGATCCAGGTCGCCGACGCCAACGGCGACAGCCTGGATGGGTCGGGTTGGGACGAGGTCAGGGAGACGGCCATTGCCTCGGGAAGCTATCCGTTCGCCTTCGCTCCCCGGCCGCTGAGCCGGAGCCGGGTGGAGTTCGGGCACGACAAACCGGTGCGGTTCAGCCAGCAACCCCCGCTCGACAAGACGACCGCGAACTACGTGGATGGGGGGACCTTCAACAACGAGCCCCTGCATGCGGCGACGCGCATCGCCCAGTGGAAGGACCGCAACGATCCGGGGGTGCAACGGCGGTTCGTCATCCTTACCCCGGAGATCCGCTCCCAGTCCTCCGAGCTGGCGGACCGGGGCGCGGGCCTGGCCGATCTGGCCCAGCGGAAGTACCTCACCGATCTCGGTGCCTACGTGAGCACGCTCTCGGACATGATCCTCAAGACCTCGAGTTCGTTCGATCGGCAGAACTACCTCAAGGCCCGGGCTGAGACCAAGGCCCGACTGTCGCGGCTGGTGCAGGCCGTGGTGGAGCTGGACCGCAGCGGGACGGAGACAGTGCGGGCGGCGATCCGGGGCGCCGACTACCTGCACCACTCGGGCACAGTCACCGACCAGATGCAGACCCTGGTGCGGGTGGGGCAGCTGCTGCCCGAACCCGCTGATCTGCTGGCAACCGGTATCCCGGAGGTGGCGGCCTGGCGCGGATCGGCAATGCAGCGCCGTATCGCGGTGGCGGCAGGCCAGGAGCCCCAACTGCTGGCCGCGGTCGAGGTCGCCGAGGAGGCGTACGCGGCCGACGCGGATGAAGCACTTGCGGCCCAGTTCAGCACCCTGAGAAATGCCAGCACTGAAGCGCGGCACCTCTTCCTGCGACTGTTCGAACTGCTCGGTTTTGCGCGCGACGAGAGCTTTGTGGTGATCTCGAGCGCCATCGACGGCGCGAGCCCGTGCCACTGCTGGGCACCCGCCTGCGCAACTTCGGCGGCTTCTTCAACCGCCGCTTTCGCGTGCACGACTTCGCGGTCGGCCGGTACGCGGCCCAGCAGGCGCTGGCCAGGGATCTGGGCGTCGAGGTGCCGGAGGCCTGGCGTCAGGAGGTGGAACGGCTGAAGGAGGAGCAGGCCGCCTACGCCAGCTCCCTCGATACGCCACTGACCTTCGCCGGCCATTTCGAATCGGAGCGGGACAAGCAGTACTTCCGCGAGCGGGTCGACGAGCGGCTCGATGGGTATACCTATTCGCTGTCGGCCAAGTTCAACCCGTTCAAGCCGCTACTCGCCAATGCCGTGTACCGGATCGCCGACCGCCGCTTTGACCGCTGGGTGTGGGAAACGCCTGACAAGCCGAATCTGACGGTCTTCATGACCACCAAGGGCATTGGCCGCTCATTGGCCGTCAGCTACCTGCACCCCCTGCCCTGGCGGCAGGTCTATCTCGACGTGCTCGGCGGCCTGGCCGCCGGTGACCTGGGCAGCGGCCACGTGGACGCGGGCCCGGTATGGGACGTGCCCATCGGCAGGTCCGATGCGGTGGCCAGGCTGCTGGTGGGTGGCGGCATCCGCCGCGGATTCGGCGCCACTCCGGAACACCTGGCCCTGGCTGACTTGGGCGGCCCGACCGGGGGCTACGCCAGCATTGGGCTGCGGGTCTTCATCTTGAAGCTGCAGACCCGGGTCCGGTTGTTCACGCCCGGTAGCTGGACCGACCGCAAGGGGAACAGCGGAAACGTCGACTTGTGGGACCGGGTCGAGTTGGACGCCGGGGTCGAGGTGGCACATGCGCAAGGGCCGCTGGGCATGGCCACGGGGATCCCGGTCTGGGCCTGGAACCTGATCAAGGCCTCCAGGGCCTGGTTGGCCAAATGACCTCTACACCCCGGGCCACTCGCAACCCGCGCTGAACCGTCCCGGCCGCCGGCCGACGGTTTGTGTCAGGAGGAAGCCTTGCACCACGGAAAGGTCTCAACTCAGATTGCCAGGGGCCTGCTGGCGCTGCGGAAACGGATCGCCGCCGCCGAGATCCCGCCGTCGGCGCTGGACGAGACCATCAATGTGGCGGTGTGGAACATCCGCGAGTTCGGCAAGGTGCGCCGCACCCAGGCGGCCATCCACTACCTGGCCGAGATCCTGGGCCAGTTCGACCTGGTGGCTCTGGTCGAGCTGCGGCACGACCTCACGGACCTGGGCCGGGTGCTGCCCATCCTGGGGCCGAGCTGGGACGTGGTCTACTCTGACTGGCTGGACGACCCGGGCGGGAATCGGGAGCGGGTCGCCTTCCTCTTCGACCGGCGGTCAGTGGTGTTCAACGGCCTGGCAGCCGAGGTCGATGCCCCGCGCACCAAGGACGGACTGGAATACCTGGCCACCCAGTCCTTCTGGCGGGCCCCGTACATGTGTTCCTTCCGCGCCGGCAACTTTGACTTCGTCGCCATCGCCACCCACGCCCGCTGGGGCGACAGCATCAAGGGCCGGCAGGCTGAACTGCAGCTGCTGGCCGACTGGATCGATACCCGCTTTCAAGACCGTTTCGTGGAGGACCACGATCTGATCGTCATGGGGGACTTCAATACCCCGGCCATCGGCGACCAGCTTTTCAAGGCGTTGACCAGCCACGGTCTGCAGGTGCCGGAGGCACTGCAGACCCTCACCGCCGGCAGCCAGCACCTGGGCGGGACCAATCTGGCCAAGGACGCCCGCTATGATCAGATCCTGCACCTGCCCACCCTCGCGAAGCGGTTCAGCAACCGCGGCGGGACCGTCGACTTCTTCGGGAGTGATGCCCGCATCCGGGAGCTGTTTCCGGACAAGAGGTACAACCGGGCAGAGTTCAGCTACCAGCTCTCGGACCACTTCCCGCTCTGGGTGCAGGTGAAGACCGACATCGACGGCGAGCGGCTCAGCCAGATTGTGCAGAACAACAAGGCCGGCTCGCGGTAACCACACCGGGCATTGCCCGAACGGAGGCAGCGCGATCATGGACGAGGCAGCTGGATCTTCGGCACCGGAACTGGGGCCCATTGCCCTGGCGCTCTCGGGCGGCGGCTACCGCGCCGCGGCCTTTCACCTGGGTACCATGAAGGCGTTGGCCGAACTCGACCTGCTCCGAGACGTGCGCTGGCTCTCGACCGCGTCGGGCGGCAGTATCATCGGCGCGCGCTGGGTCCTCTCCCTGCTAGCCGGACACACCTTCGCGGAGTTCGAGGCCGCGATGGACGCGATCCTCCGCCGGAACATCATTGCCGCGGCCCTGGACCGCCTCCACCGGGGATCGAGGCCGGTATCGCTGAGCCAGCGCGCCGCGGAGGTGTACGACGACCTTTTCGAGGGACAACGGCTCGGCGCCCTGGCAGCCGGGCTGAAGTCCCACACTGGCGGCATGGCCCGACTCGAGCACGTAATCATCAACGCGACCCATTTCTCGCTCGGATATGGCTTCCGTTTCACCTTTCCCCCGCGCGGGAATGCGCCGTTGGGCAACCGGGCCGCCAAGTTCGAGCCAACGGATGGCGCGTGGCAGGATATCCGCCTGGCCGACGCCGTGGCTGCATCTGCCTGTTTCCCGGCTGGTTTCGAGCCGTTGCACTTCCCCGACGACTTCTCCTGGAGTGGCGCCCCGCCCCGGGTTTGGGCAAGGGGGCTGGACAGCAACGAGGAGGAGCAGACGGTGCCGCTGATGGACGGCGGCATCTTCGACAACCAGGCCATCGACGCACTGCTGCTGATCGATGATGCCAGCGACAGCACCCGGAGGCCCGACGACGATATCGGCGTGCTCTTCTGCTCGGACACCGACCAGAAACACATGCCCTTCTACGCCCGGCCGAGGTGCCACGCCTTCTGGCACTTCCTTGGCAGGGTGCCGCTCTGGGCGCTGGCGATGGCGGCAGCGGCTGTGACTGCGGCTCTGGCCTGTTGGGCCCGGACCGGCACGGGCCGGCCGGCAGTCCTGGCGGCGGTGGGCGCGACTCTTGCCGGGATGCTGCTGGCCGCTATCGTGGGGCTGTTGGTCGTGGCGCAGATCAAGGTGCCGTTCCGGTATTGGCTGGCAGGCAAACTGCTGCGGACGCCGCTTCGGGACCTGTGGCACCTGGCCATCGCGCGCGTCCGTTCGGTGTTGGCCCTCACCTCGTCGGTGTTCATGTACCGGGTACGGGCGCTGGGCTACAATGTGGCGCGGTTGAGGATGCGCCACCGCGTGGTGCCCTCGCAAATCTACGACTACGATCACCCCAAACCCCGGGTCGCGACCCCGTTCGACACGCCGTCAGAGGCGGTGCGCACACGGGCTGCGCGCGCCCGCAAGGTCCGCACCCAGCTGTGGATGAGCGCGGAGGAACGCGAGGTGGTGGTGCAGGCCGGGTACGCAGCGGCCCTGGGCGCTCTCGGCCACTACCTCCGCCGTTGGCAGAAGGCCTCACCAGACGCGAGATCCTTCAGAGATATGCCCTATCCAACCGCGCTGGCCGCGCGGGTGGAGGCGTTGTGGAAACGGCTGAATGGGTAGGCAGACGGGGCGCGCGGCGGGGACGGCGTGCCGCCGGACATACGCCGGCGTAACGGACTGGTGATTCGGCCCGGATCCTGTGGTAGCGATTCCTGCGTTTGATACACCTGGCGTGGGATCCACAGATGGAGGCTGACCTCGCATGGCTTGAGAGGGCCTTGGTGGGGGCGTTGCCGTCTCCATGTTTGTCCCCGGACGTAGTTCGCATAGAGAGGCTGTCCTCTTTCCCTTCTCGCGCCTCGGTTACTGGGCGACTGCTGCCACGAACTGCGGGGCCAACTGTGGACCCTCCGGAGTGCGACTGGGTGATGGCCCCGCTTGCCTCTCCCTCGATGCACTGGGGCCTCCGCAGGACCGCACGGCGCACCGTCCATGTCTGCCCGGTCTGGCAGGAGCCCTCGCACGTCTTGGAGGGCATGGACTGCCCCTGCCGGCCACGGTTGAGTGTGCTGTGCCCGGCCTGTGTTGGGGAGCGTTGCGAGGCGTGCGGGTTGGGGCGGGATTGAGCCTATAGGCGGGCCGGCGCCGGACGAGGCGATGGTGGTGGTGCATGAGGTGGCCAGGCGGGCCAGCCAGTATGGCAGCTCGTCGGAGGGATGCGCCTCGGGCTCGATGGCATTCAGGTACCCCATCGTGGTTCTCGATCCCAAGTGCCCCGGGCGTTGTCTCAGGCGGCGGATGCCCAAGGGCCCCTAGCGGCCGTTGCGCGGGCGAGGAACTCGAGACAAGAGGGCCGACGCCCAATGCGGGTGCCGGCCGTTTTCATTATATATGGATGGCAATAGCCTCCAGACCTGGTCTGGACGCCCTCTATGATAATTTCTATCTATTGTCCGTTTCAGTTCACTGAAAAGCACAAAAGGTAGATTTAGCCCGCCTCCGAAGTTGCCCTCCTGTATCGCTCTATAAGATCAAGCACTTGCGCCTTTCTGAAACTGTGGGAGTGGTGATCAGCGTCAACTATAATTCCCGCACGTGTTGCCTCACGAAGATATGTTACCAGGCACAGAAACTGCTACTGGGTACTCCTGATCAGCTGGTTTTTCAGGGTTCTGTAGGGCAAGGGTGCTACCTCCAAAGATGAGCCTTCGAGCCATGGTGCGACGCCATTGTTGGACCCGGCGCTGCAGGGTTCGGAGCTGGCCTGGGGGAAAGGTATCGGGGTATTCGTCCTGGAGCCTCTGGAAGAGGGTCTTCGCCGTGACCTCAGGTTCGGTGGCCAACCAGTTTTGGACCACCTCCCAGACGGTGGCAAAGGGGTCTGGACGAGTACGCCAGTAGTGGGCTGAGCCAGCTTTCTGCTGGTGCGTTGGGCGCACCTCACCCCCACGCCATAGGTTGGGCAGTTGGGCGAGAAAGTGCGCCAAGTCGTGATCTGTGGACGGCTGCTGGGACCCCCCGTCTTTCACGGCGAGATCGGCCAGTGCTTTCTGAGTGGTGCGCAATCCGTTGAGCAGCCGCAGTGGGTCCAACGAGGTCGCTAGCTCTTGCAGACCTTCCTTCTGTGCCTCTCCGAGCTGTTGGGAAGCCAGTAACCGCGCACATGGTGTGGCGGGTGGATGGTAACGCTTGGTCACCTTGGCACCCTCTCGGTGTTTCTCTTTGAGCTTGAAAGAGGGCTGGAAGAAATTCACGTAGAGGCGGGAGACGGCGTAGAGATGGGCCAGTTCCTGGGTCGCCTTCAAACCCTGTAGGCGCCCATGGCCAACCATTCGTCTGACGATGGCCCCGTTCTTCTGCTCGACCCATGCCTGGTCGTTTTTCCGATACGCCCGAGAGCGGGTCAGGATCACGCCCTGGCTTTTGGCATAGGTCAGGAGGCTCTCGTTGATGAAGGCGCCATCGTTGTCCGTATCCAGGCCCAACAGCGGGAAGGGCAGCTGGTTGCGGGCAACCTCTACGGCCTCGACCACCAGCGCCTGCTCTCGGACCAGTAAGGGCAGGCACTCCGTCCATCCGGTGGCAATGTCGGTCAATACCAAGGTGTGGACGAAGCTGCCAGCGCAGTTGCCACCGTTGTGGGCGACCAGATCGGCTTCGACAAACCCTGGCGATGGATCGTCCCAATCGGCGAAGGTGCGCACCGGGATCTGGCTGCGTACCAATCCACTGGATCGACGACGGCGGCGCCCCGAGGTGGCAGCTCTCTGCGGGGCCAACATCCGGTCGATCGTAGCCGCACTGACACCCAGCAGCTGGGCTCGTAACACGTCCCCCAGGACTAAGTGGCCATGCCGCTCTAGCGCTTCCACCAAGGTCGGCATCAGCCCCTTGAGACGCTTGCTACAGATCCGATCAGCTGATTCCCAGACTACGATCAGGGCTTCGTGCACGGCCGCATCGTAGATCCGAGACCGGGAATGCCGCGACGGACTGGAGGGGGTCTCCTCTTGATTCAACAGTCTCAAGGCATGTTTCCGGTGGTAAGCGGTCAGCGCAACGAACTCGTCCAGGATCAACCGTTTCTCGTGGCTATGCGTGGCGGCCCGATACCGCTTCCCGATCTCGGCCACGATCTCTCGTCTGGTGGCCATGCTGATTCGTTTCCCCATTTTCCACTCCCAGAGGGACAAAAGGGTAGCAGAATATATGAGGCAACGACCCGCGCATAGTAGCAAAAGTCATGATGCAATGCGCCCGCGAACCCTACGACCTCATCGCGTTCCTGAGCGATAAACATCGTGCAGGCATTGATGTACTCGCCTTCGGGATCTTCCGCAAGGGGAACGAAGGCGCGCGCATCGAAAGACCCACGCAGCTCGTCTGGTCGTGAGCGGTGATGCACGCGGCAAACGGCCGGCCAATCGTCCGGCCGGTAGTCTCGGATTGTGACGTCCATCGCGACGCTCCTGACCCTTGCCGTGCGGTCTGGCTAACGTTTGAACTCACCGGCGTGCCAAAAGCAAAGCGAAGCGCCGCTTTTGGCACGTCTGAGTGGAGCGATTTGTTGGGCGTCTCATTTATGCTCAATGGCTTGTCGGCGTCATGAGTTGCTTTAATTTGATGTCCACGAATTGCAGATTATCTGCATTGCTTTGCTTGTTGTCCCGCTCCAACATTTGTTTGGCACTTCTGAAGTGCAGAAATTGCGGCACTTCTGTTGTCACGGTATTCGTGTATTTCAGCAAGAACCACCCAAAGGGACAGTGCAAGAAGGACCATTTTTCTCACGCCACCTGGTACCGATTCAGGGAGCGGACCAAGCTGAAGTAATACTCACTTCCCATGTGGCGCAACTTTACGGGGTCATGTCAGGGTCACGGCAAGAGTCTCCCTCCTGGCCCCTACCTGCCACACAGCGTCCGGTAACCACAGCGGATGCAGTGTTTATTCTCCTCTGTTTTCTCAAAACTGCCTGAAGCCAGGGCGTTGTCCCACGAGACCACCATGCCCGCCAGATGGGACTGGGCGGAAGCCACCGCTGCAGGGGTAGGCCGCCACACGACCTCTTTCCCGGTCCGCAGGAAGACAAACACCACCTCCCCCACCTCGCCCTCGAGCAACCGGTCTGCCGCCAGGCCATACGCCTCTTGCTGCAGCCGGTAGTTGGCTGCCACGTGGTCGGCGGCCGAGCCGTCGACGCGGTCGGTCTTGTAGTCCAGAATGTGCCAGCCGCCGGCGGCATCCCGGTAGAGCAGATCGAAGCGCCCTGCCAGGCACCTGGCGTTTGCATGCTGCTGGACGAAGGGCACCTCCCCCCGGCGCTCGGTGCTCTGGCGCACCGCCTGCCACCTGGCAGTCTTCAACCACCCTTCGAGGAGGCGTACCACCTGGCGCTCCAGGTCTGGTCCGATCCGGGCGTCTTCCATTCCCTGCTGGCGCACGGTTGCCGCCACCAAGCCGGGCAGGTCTTTGGCGGTCGCATTCGCCGGCAGCAGGTGCAGGACCTGGTGGACGACCTGCCCGATCGAAAGGGCCGGAGCGCCTTCGGCGGGCTCCTGATCTTCCTCGGACAGTGCGGAGTGACCGGATTCCTCAGGCACCTGGAGCAGACGGCGGAGCTGGTAGCGCCGGGGGCAGACGGAAAACAACTCCAGATCGGTCACGGCCAGCCGACTTGCCGGCCCCCCGGGGACAGGGGGCACCAGCTGCGTCTGCCAGCCCTTTGGGTCAGGCCCGGTGGACGAGGCCTGCTCCCGGATTTGGGAAACTAGTTCTGGATAGGCCATGCCCCGTCCCCCGGACTGAGAGGGAGGGGTTTCCGGCGGCAACTCGGTCCGCACGGGCATCTGCCGGTGGTCCATAGGGTAGCTGAACTCCCGGCCGATCGGGTGGATCTCCCCGACCCACTGCAGCCAGGATTTCCCGGCTCCAAGTGAGGGGGCGAATTTGTCCGGGTTGTAAGCTCCGCAGAGCAGCAGGCGGTCTCGCGCCCGGGTGGCGGCGACGTAGAACACCCGCTGCTGCTCACCCAGCTCCAGGCGGACCAGGCTTTCCTGCACCCGCCGGTAGTCTGTCCCTGCCTCCATCTTCAGCTGATCGTCGCACAGCTTCAGGCCCATGCCGACGGCAGGATCCCAGAGCAGGCTGTCGCCACCAGGCAACTGGAACTGGCGGTTCAGGTCAGCGATGGCCACCACCGGCCACTCCAGCCCCTTGGACTGGTGGACACTCATCAGCTTGACGGTGTCCCCGGATTCCAGCTCCAAGGCGGCCTCTGCCTCGCGCGGGGTATAGGCCAGACGTTCTTCGAGGTAGGCCACAAAGCTGTGGAGGCTGGCGGCCGGCCCGCTATCGAACTGCCGGGCCAGATCCACCAGTTTGCGCAGGTTGCCCAGCGCCTGGGATCCGTCCGGTTGGGTGGCCAGCACCCCGCGGTACCAGGTGTGGCCGAGCAACTGGGCGATGAGCCCGGCGATGGGGAGCTGGTCCCGCCGGGCGCGCAGGCCCCCGAACCACTCCAGGAAGACGTCGAGCCGACGCCCTTCCTCCGCGTCGATCCTTTGTCTGAGCCCGGTTGAGCGCAGATCGTCCCAGGCATCCTCTGCCGCCACCCAGAACAACACCCCATCCGAGCACCCAACCCAGGGGGCGCGCAGGACAGCAGCCAGAGACAGGCGGTCGTGGGGGTGGAGCAGGAGCCGGAGGACATTGAGCACATCCAGCACTTCCTGGCGGGCGAAGAAACCCGAGCCGGCCACGGTGTAGAAAGGGATTCCGTGCCGGCGCAGGGCCTGCTCGTAGATCCCGACATCGGTCATCGCGCGAAAGAGAATCGCCATGTCGCCGGGGCGGGTGGCACGGTAGCCCTCAGGTTGACCTTCGCGGCGTTCCCCGACCACCTGCGCTCCACTATCCAGTACCTGGCGGAAACGCCGGGCCAGGTGTTCGGCCTCCTGTTCCCTGGCTTTGGCCGCGCTTTCGGTGCTGGGCACGAAGAGAAACTCCACTGCCGGCGCGGCGGAGTCGTCGGACCGCACCGGATCGACCGGGGCGTAGCGGATCTGCCCGGTTTCGGGCAGGCCCTCGGGCGGGACGAACACCTGCGGGAAGAGGTGGTTGAAAAACCCCACCAGCCGTGCCTGCGAGCGGAAACACTGGGTCAGCCGGAGGGTCAGTCCGCCGCGGTCCCGAATGGTCTGCGCCATCCGCACGAACTGGTCCACCACCGCGCCCCGGAACCGGTAGATGCTCTGCTGGGGGTCGCCGACGACAAACAGGTGCGGGGGGTATCCCACCTCGTTGCGCTCGTACCCGCACAACAGGCGCACCAATTCGGCCTGCACCCCGTCCACATCCTGGAACTCGTCGATATGGACAAAGCGGAACTGCCGCTGGTAATGGGCCCGGACCTCGGCCCGGTCCCGCAACAGATCCCGCGCCCGGCCCAGCAGGCCGTCGAAATCCACCCACCCCTGGGCATCCAGGGTCTCCTGCCACCTGGCCAGCAGATGGGCGGCGGCGGCCAGCAACGCGGTGCGGGCGGTGGCGTGCTCGGGCGTCTCTTCTGGATCAGCCATGCCCCGGGCATAGTGATCGAGCAGGGCCTGCGCTCGCAGTGGTTTGCCGGCCAGGTCCAGCAGCATCTCGTGGGCATGGCAAAGATCCACACTCGCCAGGAGCGGTGCCAGCAGCCCCTCGCCCTGCTGGGCGGCGGTCAGCATCTCTTCGATCCACACCTCAAAGAGCCGGCGGGAAAGGGCGTCCCGACCGGGTTCGTCCAGGACCCCAAACCCCGGGTCGATGCCGGCCTCCACGGCATTCTCGCGCAGCAGGGTACTGCAGAAGCTGTGGATGGTCCCAATGTGCGCATCGCCCAGGTCGTACTGCCAGATTCTCCCGGACAGGGGCTGCTGCCGCAAGGCCTGGGACAGGCGGGTCTTCAGTTCGGCAGCCGCCTTTTCCGTGAAGGTGATGGCCGCCAGTTGGTGCAGTTCCGCGTGGCCACCGGTCAACAGACGGATCAGACGGCTGATCAGCACCGAGGTCTTGCCGCTGCCAGCGCCGGCCGAGAGGCAGATGTCGCGCTGAGTATCCTCGATGGCTGTTTTCCGGACTCCTTGGTCAGGCATCACGCTCTCCGTCGCTTGCCGTCCGGTTCCGCGCAAAGCGGCGCAGGTCCTCCTGTCTTCCATCGAGCAGGCGGGTCCGGTCCTGCCGGCACATGCCCCGGAAATCACAGTAGCGGCAGGGTTCCTGCTGGAGATCAAAGGAAACCGGCAGCAGGGGAAAATGCCCGGCGGCAATGTCCGTCCCGTAGGCAGCCAGGAAGCGCAGCAGCTGCTCTTTGAGGTCTGGCCAGGCCTTTTCTTGGCCTTTGGCTGGTTTCCCCTCGCAGGTGAGCCTCCCGCTCTGGGGTAGAGTCCCTTTGGCGCCCGGAGGATCAGAGAGCTTCAGGTAGAAACCTGCCCTCGGCCGCAGCCCCAGCAGCTGCTCGGCGGCAACCAGGTAGACAAGAAGCTGAAAGCTGGTCCCCTTCACCACGGCCGCATAGGTGGGTACCGAAGAGCCGGTCTTGTAATCAATCACCATGGCCTGGCCGTCGCCGGTGGCGTCCACCCGGTCGATGATGCCGCGAGCGTAGATCTCCACCCCTCCGCCGGCAGCCAGGACCAGGGGCTCGTCAGTCGAGGCCGGGTCACGGCCCCGGCGCTCTGTCATGCCAAAGGAGAACTCCAGGTGGGCCGGGGCCAGTCCGGGATGTTTGGCGAAGTGCTCGATCTCGCTGTGGACAAACCAACCCAACCGGACCATCAGGCGCTCCTGCTCATAGCGCCAGGCGCCGGGGTGCCCCAGTCGGCCCTCGTCCCGCAGGCGCTCGCATTCTTGTGTGGCAATCCGCCGAATGGCTGCCAGGGCTTCGGCTTCCTCGGCCGCCAGCACCGGGTGCGCCCTCCCGTTCGTCTGGTCCCATCGTTCGCGGAAAAAGCGCTCCAGAATCGTGTGGAAGAGCTGACCCCGGTCGAGAGGTGAGATCTCCAGCTGCTCGGGCTCGGGGCCTTCCAGCCCCAGGATCTGGCCGGCAAAGAACTGCCAGGGGCATTTCCCAAAGCTGTCCAGTTTCGTCGGGCTAAGTGGACGTGTCGCCCACTGCTGGGCCAGTTGGGCGGCAATACCGGTCTGGGCGCTCAGGTCGCCGTCGAAGGCCGTGAAGCGGGGATCATGCCAGCGGGCCAGCCCGGCAGCCAGGCCGGTGATTCGGCCCTGGTTCAGGAGGTGCGCCAGCAGCGATGCCCCCTCCGGATCCAATCCTTCCCGGTGGTAGATCCGGTCGAGGGTCCAAGCAGCTGCCTCTTCGGGATGCCAGAGGTCTGCCGAGCCCCCGGGCAGCACATCGGCCGTAGTGTACTTGGCAGCCCGTAGCAGGCCGGGAGGAGCCTCGATCAGCCCCTGGGCCTCTTCCACAAAGGGCGACACCACGCTGGGGCGGCCCCGCGCATCGGTCTCCGTGTAGACCAGGTAGACCCGCTCGCAGCCGGCTTCGAGGGCAGAGGCAAAGAGGAGACGCTCCTTGGCTACCCGGTCGGCGCGCACCTGCAGGTGCGCGCCCGGGCCGGCTTCCTTGGCCAGTGTTTCCCGCTCTTCCTCCTTCAGGAAAGGCCCGGGGCGGACCGGAGCCGGAAACTCCTTTTCCAGCAACCCCGCGATCATGGCGATTCGGTAGGACAACCCTCGAACCGCCAGGGGATCGTGGATCGCCACCGCGTCGGTGTGCGGGGGCACGTCCTGGATCACCTCCTCTTGGAACAAGAGATCCAGCAGGGCCAGGAACTCGGCGAACATGACCTCGTCCTTCCAGGCGCTGCCCAGCGCGCTCAGGCGGCTTTCCAGCTCTGCCAGGGCCCGGCGGTCCCGGGCCAGGCCCTGCGGGTCTGCCAGCAGGGCCTCCTCGGTCAGTGCCGGCAGGTGGACCAGGTCCCGGGCCAGGGCGGCCAGCTGGGCGGCGTAGGCCGATAGGGGGGCCCGGTTGGGCAGGTCGACCACGCGCGCCAACCCCCCGGTGCCTGCAGCAGCCAGCCGCAGGTCGGCAGCTTCTGGTCCCAGCGAAAACGGCCCCTCGGTTTCTTCGAAGGCCTGCTCTGCTTTGCGGATCAGGCCGTTGGCCATGCGGTCTAAATGGAGGGAAAGGGTCTCGGGAGGGGCGTGCGCCGGCAGGTAGGCGGCGAGTCTTTGCAGGGCCTGGGGGCTGACCTGCACCCGGCAGTATGCCGATCGGAGGCAGTCCAGCAGGGTGTCCTTGGCAAAGCCGTTGTTTTTCAGCTCGAGGACCTGCCGCAGCAGGGTCAGCACCCGCAGCTCTTTCCAGGGGGTGCCCGTGGGCAGGTGAAAGGGGATGCCGAACTGGGGGAAGATCTCCCTGACCAATGGCCGGTATGCCGGCAGTGCGCGGAAGATGACCGTACACTCCTGCCAACGCAACCCCGGGTCCAGGTGGCGCAGCCGGCGCAGCTGGCGGGCGATGGCTTCGACCATCTGGGCCGGCCCGGAAGCCGTCAATACCTGAAGGGAGCTATCCGCAGTGGTCCTGGTCGGCGCAGTGGAGAATACCTGTTTTCTGACCCAGGACAAGGTCGAGTGGGGGACTGACCGCGCCGGTAGGGTTACCGGAGAGGCCTTAGTAATCTCCTGGAGGCGCTCCAGGGTCCACTCTATCGAGGCAAAGGCTGCCCGGCGGTCGGGATCAAACGGGATGACCAGGACCACGCCAGGATGGGTCTCCACCAAAGCCCGGACCACCTCGAGGCGTGCTGGGGTGAAATCGTCAAACCCATAAAGGATCAGGGGATCGAACGCGGCGAGGGTCCTGGAGGCGCGGATGGCGTTGGCTGCAGCCTGCATCTCCTGCACCCCGTCATTCCACCCCTGCGCCCGGAGCATCCGGCGGTAATTGGTGTAGAGGCCACCCAGCTCTTGGAGTTTGGCGGAAGCCCGGCTCTGGCCGACGGAGGTCAGGACTTCCGGGGCAATGGCCGCCTCTTGAAGCTCCTGGATCAGCCCATCTGCCGCGGCAACGAACCCCGGAAAATCACGCACCTTCCCCATCGGCCCCTGCTCCGGGATCTCCTGGCGGACCAGCCCGGCGATGAGCCACAGGCGCAGCGCTTCGGGGATCCGAACCAGCTGTTGGGCCGGTGCCGCCTCCGCGAGAACCTCCCGGGTGAGACCGGACAGGGTGCTGAACACCCTCCCGAAGAAACCCTCCACCCCCGAGCCGAGCAGACGGCCCTCCAGATGGCGGACCAGGGTGCCGGCAGGGACCACCACTCGGGCCTGGGTGAGCAAGGTGCGCCGGATGGGGCCCGCCAGCAGGTCCATCAGCCGCGCCTCGGCGGAAGCCCAGTCAGGGGAGACCAGGATGTGGTGTGGCATGGTAGATTCCCAATGAGTATGAAAGTGCTGGAACACTCTCGCCCCGGGGTGCCTGACAAGCACCCTACAGATTCCCCACCACATTGGGGATGGCGCGCCGTTTTTAGGATACTTTCTTTAAACTTTTGGTTTGTTTGCCAGTCCTGCAGTGTGTAAGATAACCTAACACATGTCCTGGAGCTTTCAACCACGATACGCTTCCACCTGGCCACCCAACTATACAAGTTCGTGAAGCACCTGCTGGAAGGAGGGTCGCAAGAGGCGAAGGCAGTTAGCGACCGACTAAAGCGGAATGGCTATAACCTGTTGATTACCCACGATCTGGAACGGGCGAAAAAATACCTTTTCGACCGGTATAGCCTTCATCCGGAGGCTCGTTTTGGCATGGTCGCCTCTGCCAGAGACACGGACCTGGTGAACCACGGTATCCCGAAAGGGTTTAGAAGCCCAGGTGAGGTCGGAGCGGGGAAGTACGGGCGTTGGTACTCCGAGCCGAAAGGTACGGAAGGATCTTGCACGCGTCTCGAGACCGTTGCCACCGAGTTCGCCGCCCAGGGCCTGGAACTAGATGCGTGCTTGCTCGCCCGGGGTACTGACTTCATCCGTGAGCACGGGCGCTGGACGAACCGTTACGCAGCCCGATACCAGCATGCCAACCGTGTCACGGATCCCTGGGCGCTCCGCATGAACGCATATAGGGTGCTCCTGACCCGGGGGCGAGATGGTTGCGTCGTGTATGTTCCACCCATTTCTGACAAGATGCGCGAAACTTACTCCTACCTGCGGGAAAATGGTTTCACCGCGCTAGATGTAGATTGGGGTGTAGGGAAGTAGAAAATAGCTGGAGTCTCAGTATGCGTTTTTAGCCTTCGCCACTCTATCCCAGGCAACGGTGCAAACTGGAGAGAGGAGAGTATGAAGATAAAGTCAGAGGATGAGATTGTGGACCAGCTTGCGAAGCTCTATGATTCGAAATTCGATGGGCGAAAAGCAGGCTCCTTCCGATTGCAGTCGGATAAATTCCGAGAGTTTACAGGTAGGACGCGTCTTGAGAGCGGTGTTCGCAAGCGAATTGGGGTAGCGCTCTTGGGTCAAGTCCAGAAGTTTCTGTAAAATGGCATTCCGAGTAGGCGGTTCACTGGTTCAATAGTTCAAGGTCGAGGTACCTCTTTCCGGTGGTCCACT